>Ga0209067_10001394_pt1 | contig 14960 bp, 19 predicted proteins | sample ColStrG_CSR_2013_FD_187199 | JGI IMG/M metagenome (GOLD analysis project Ga0209067, IMG submission 187199) | Freshwater sediment microbial communities in response to fracking from Pennsylvania, USA - Cold Stream Run_MetaG_CSR_2013 (SPAdes)... | ecosystem: Environmental > Aquatic > Freshwater >...
TGGATGCTGGTGCCGTTTAACAGTACGACAAATTCATCCCCGCCAAAGCGCGCCACCGTGTCGGTATCTCGCACTGCCGCCTTCAATCGTGCTGCAATCACAATCAGTAACTGATCGCCGGCCGCGTGGCCATAGCCATCGTTGATCGCCTTGAACTTGTCCAGGTCCAGAAACAGCAGTGTGAAGTTGACCTTTTCATCCGGATAGTGTTGCGCGTGCCGTTCCAGAAATTCGATTTGTCCGATCAGGAAGTCACGATTATTTACCTGCGTCAATCTGTCGAAGCGCAGTTTGTTTTCCATTTCAACAAAAGTCTTGACCAGATGTCCAATTTCATCTTTGCGATGGATGTGGAGGCGGGGCAGCGGCTCACCGTTGCCGAGTTTCAGCGCGGCGCTGGTCAGCTGCCTGATGTCGCGTAACATGTGTTCAACCACGGCCAGCCCTGCTATTAGCGCCAGAATGATAAACAGCAGGCCAATCACGACACTTTGCACCAGGCCGTGGGTAATGCCGCCCATAAACTCAGAACGTGGCACGACGACCACCGAAATCCATTTCAATCCAAACTGGCTGCCCAGCGTCGCGTAGGCAACATCGACTTTTTCATTGTTCAGGTCAAAGGTAGAGGTCGATGATTTGGCCGGATGGGCCGAAGATATCTGGTTTCGAATGACGTTGATAAAAGATTGCTGGATCAGCGGATCGGGCATGGTTTCAGCCAGCTTGATTTTGGGTTGATTGCTGATCAGGTCGTACGGCAGGTCGGCGCTGGAACTGGCAATCATGTAGCCATTCGAATCAATGATATAGGCAACGCTGTGCGGGCTGATGCTGATGCTGCGCAGATAGTCCGACAGATTTTTTAAAGTGATATCAATTGCTGCAACACCTGCCAGACTGTGATCGTGCTGATAGATTGCCTTGGCCAGAGTGATGCTGGGTTCGTGCGAAGTAAAGTTGTTATACACCTCGGACCAGACAGGCGTGTCGTGGTCAACGGCGTTCAGATACCAGGGACGCAGGCGCGGATCATAGCTGCCCGCACCAATTAAATGGCTGCGGTCTCCCGGCTTTTGGACGATGTATTCCTGTCTCTGCGTTTCTTTCGGGTTACGTACATATAAATGAATGTGTTCGTTGTCGATCCGGTGGATGCCGACGAAACTGCCATCAGGCCCGGCAAAATACACATAATTGGTGGTCTGCATATACAGACTGCTGGCAAACCAGAGACGCTGTTCGATACTGCCGGCGTCGTTGGCTGCCCGAAACGCGTTGCCGGCATCCTCGGGGTAAGGCGCAATTGTTTCCAGGGCGCGCATGGCTTCGGTGAGTGCATGCTCGTTGTCGTTGCCGATGCGTTCGATCATGTTGAGCATGACCCGTTGGGTCAACCTGTTGACTGCGTCGGTGCCTGCCTGGATTGATACCCAGGCGATGGCAGACGAAACAAACAGCATCAGCACGATGATCGTGATCAGCAATTGTTTGCGCAGCGACGAGTTAGTCATGGCTTTCCCAATAAAAATTGGTACTAAAATTCGGACAGCGTCAAATCGGCATAGTTTATCTACGGCAATTTTTGTCTGCAGTGTCAGGTTAGGTAAGTAAATTCCAAAAATAAATTGTTTTTATGCAACTTGTCAGACAATTTTGGGACTTTTGCCAGAAAATACCTTACATTTTTCCGGCATAATTTCTGTTGAGCAATATGCATGCCAAGAAAGTGACGAATTTTGTCGGTAATGAATGGGAGTTCTGTTGCGACCGAATAATTCGTTGCCAACGTATAAATTCGCCTGCCCTGCGGCAAAAACGTTACAATTCTGCGATTCCCGGTCTGAAGGTAAATCAACATGAAAATTATTGAACTGATGCACAGCTACAGCCTGCCTTTGCATGGTGCCGAACGGATCTGGTTACATGATTTCGGGCCTTATCTGAAGGACGGCCTGACAGCAGAGCAGCTGGAACTGATCCATGAAGGGTTTGATGCCATGGCCGATAACGCCTCGCACTTTTCCCACGGGAACACCCTGCACATCATCGTCGAACAGTCGATGAACAATCTGGAAATGACCTTTCAGGACAACGGCATCGGCATTTATAAAAAGTTGGCGACGATGTATCCGGACAAGTCGACCGCGTTCGATCTGCTGGACGCCCACATGACCGCGCATCCCGGGTGCTCACTGAATCAGCTGGCACCCAGATTTGACTACGTTCAGATTGAAGCCAACGGCTTGTGTTTCCCCGAACTGCCCGCATCCGACCCGCAGGAAGAAGTTTTTGATCAGGGTACTACCGTCGTTCTGGCCCTTACCCTGAATCACGACATCCAGTAATCACGACATTCAATAATCAGGAAGTTGAGTCTATGGCAAATTACGTTTTCACCATGAACAGGGTGGGGAAGATCGTTCCTCCGAAACGGCAGATACTGAAAGACATATCGCTGTCGTTTTTCCCCGGCGCCAAAATCGGCGTGCTGGGTTTAAACGGATCCGGCAAATCGTCGCTGCTTAAAATCATGGCCGGTATCGATAAGGATATTCAGGGCGAAGCGGTGCCCATGCCCAATCTAAATATTGGTTATCTGCCGCAGGAACCCCAGCTCAATCCGGAGCAGACCGTCCGGGAAGCTGTCGAAGGTGCTCTTGGTGAAGTGTTTGAAGCGAAAGTCAAACTCGAAGCCGTGTATGCGGCCTATGCCGAAGAAGATGCCGATTTTGATGCTCTGGCCAATGAGCAGGCGCGTCTGGAAGCCATCATTTCTACTTCTGCGGGTGATAACGTCGAGCTGCAGCTGGAGATGGCCGCCGATGCGCTGCGCCTGCCGCCGTGGGACGCAAAGATCGGCGTGTTGTCCGGTGGTGAAAAACGCCGCGTGGCCTTGTGCCGCCTCCTGCTGTCGAAACCGGACATGCTGTTGCTGGACGAGCCAACCAACCATCTGGATGCCGAATCGGTCGACTGGCTGGAACAGTTCTTATTGCGCTTCCCTGGAACGGTCGTTGCCATCACCCATGATCGCTACTTTTTAGATAATGCGGCGGAGTGGATTCTGGAACTGGATCGCGGTCACGGTATACCCTGGAAAGGCAATTACAGTTCCTGGCTGGATCAGAAGCAGGCCCGTCTGAAGCAGGAAGAAGCCACCGAATCGGCGCGGCAAAAGTCGCTGCAGAAAGAACTGGAATGGTCGCGTCAGAATCCGAAGGCGCGTCAGGCTAAAAGTAAAGCCAGGCTGGCGCGCTTTAATGAACTGTCTGAGCACGAATACCAGAAGCGCAATGAGACGCAGGAAATTTTTATTCCGGTGGCGGAGCGTCTCGGTAATGATGTGATCGAATTCAAGAACGTCACCAAATCCTTTGGCGACCGTCTGCTGATCGACAATCTCAGTTTCACTATTCCCGCCGGTGCCATTGTCGGCATCATCGGACCGAACGGCGCCGGCAAATCGACATTGTTCAATATGATCGTCGGACGTCAGAAGCCAGACAGCGGCGACGTGCTGCTGGGACAAACCGCGAGGATTTCGCTGGTCGACCAGAGTCGTGAAGATCTGGGCAATACCAAAACCGTATTTGAAGACGTCTGCGGCGGCGCGGATATTCTGACCGTTGGCCGGTTTGAAATGCCTTCACGCGCTTATCTCGGACGCTTTAATTTCAAGGGCGGGGATCAGCAGAAAATCGTCGGCAATTTATCCGGTGGTGAGCGCGGACGTCTGCATCTGGCCAAAACTCTGCTGCAGGGCGGGAACGTATTGCTGCTGGATGAGCCGTCCAACGATCTCGATGTGGAAACGCTGCGTGCGCTGGAAGACGCGTTGCTGGAATTTGCCGGCAGTGTGATGGTAATTTCCCATGATCGCTGGTTCCTTGATCGTATCGCCACCCATATTCTGGCCTTTGAGGGTGATTCGCAGGTGTCGTTTTTTGACGGTAACTACCAGGAGTACGAAGCCGACAAGAAGAAACGTCTGGGCGAAGAAGGTGCCAAGCCGAAACGGATCCGCTACAAACCGCTCGCAATCTAAGAGCGGCATGTACCAGCTTGCCGCAGCAGTCAGCACCGAGTTTGAAATCAAAAAAAGCCGTTTCATCGGCCAGCTTTATCCGGTCTCGACCCGCACTGAGGCCAGGGAAAAGCTGGCCGAATTGCGTATACAGCATCCGAATGCCGTGCATGTCTGCTGGGTATTGATCTGCGAAGGCGACTCCGGCCTGGATGACGATGGAGAACCGTCCGGTACTGCCGCCCGTCCGATGTACAACGTGCTGGTACACAAAGAGTTGATGAATGTGCTGGCCGTCGTCGTGCGGTATTGGGGTGGGATCAAACTGGGTGCCGGCGGTCTGGCACGCGCTTATGGTCAGGCAATTTCTGATGCCAGCAGACTGGCCGAACTGGTTGCGGTAGAAGTGATGTGCAGGCGCAGTTTTGCGGTGCAGTTTGCCGATGAATCCCAGTTACGACGACTGTGTGAGCAGTCTGGCGTGCGAATACTTCAGGCCGACTACGCCGAACTGGTGACGTTACATGTGGAGCTCAAAGCCAGCAGGTCTGATGAATTTGAGCGCACTGCTTTTGACGTATTGCGTGGCACGCTGCGCGACGTGACCGATCAAAACGGACTGCTTTAGGTTGTGCCTTATAATCCGCGGCTACCTTAACCCCATACCAACTTCAACATGACTTCGGACAACACAGAGCAGGTTCCCGTCAACAGCCGTTTCGTACTGTTGACCGTATTTTTGGATATTCTTGGGATCGGCCTGATTATCCCGGTGTTGCCACGACTGGTATCGATCTTTGCGCCGCAACCTGATCTGCAGGCGTATTGGTATGGCGCTATTGTCGCTGCTTATGCAATCATGCAGTTCTTTTGTGCGCCCTTGCTGGGGGCACTGAGCGACCGTTATGGTCGTCGTCCGGTGCTGCTGTTATGTGTGCTGGGACTGGGGGTGAACTTTTTCCTGATGACGCAGGCCACTTCCCTGGTCTGGCTGCTGATCATTCGCGCCATGGGTGGCATGACCGCTGGCAATATTGCGGTAGCGAATGCTTACATTGCTGACGTTTCAACCCCGGAAAATCGCGGCAAGGCATTGGGGAAAATCGGCGCGATGTTTGGGCTGGGATTTATCTGTGGACCGATGCTGGGCGGGTTGCTGGGCGAGCAGCATTATCAATATCCCTTTTATCTGGCCGCCATCGTTTCCTTTTGCAATTTCAGCTATGGGCTGTTCGCTCTGCCCGAATCGCTGCCGCTGGAACACCGTCGCGCGTTTTCCTTTGCGCGTGCCAATCCTTTAAAGACCCTGAGCGGACTGTCGCACCTCGGCAGTGTCGGGGCCCTGGTGTGGGCGATGGGGTTCAGCCTGTTTGCGCAATTCACCATGCAAACTACCTGGGTGTTGTCAACTGAATTACGTTTCGGCTGGACGCCTCTGGATAACGGGATTTCATTATTCATGGTTGGCGTGTGCAGTGTGATCATGCAGGGCTTTTTGCTTGGTGGTGTGATTCGCCGACTGGGCGAGGCCAGAACGGCGCTCCTTGGGATCAGTTCCTCGTGTCTGGTGCTGCTGGCTTATGGACTGGTGCGGCAGGGCTGGATAATGTATTTGCTCATACCCTGCAACATCATGGGCTATGCAGCAGCACCGGCACTGCAGGCCATATTTTCCAAGGCGGTTGACGCCAAATCTCAGGGAGCAGTAATGGGTTCGCTGGCGTCGCTGGGCAGTGTGATGAGCGTCAGTGCGACGCTGATCGGAACATCGCTGTTTGCCCAGGTCGGCCATTTTGCCAGAGGCAATCTGTATCTTGGCGCGCCATTCTTCCTGGCATCGTTTGCCCAGGCGATCGCTTTGTTGATTTCTATGAAACATTTTTCCAATGTGAAAAAGCCAATTTAGTGACTTCAGAGCCACTGAAATAAACCATTCATCGAATAATTCATTAAATTCTATAGGCTTGCTTGACGGTATAAATCCAATTGATTATAATCCGTGGTTCCCTATGGAGAGGTGGCCGAGTGGTTAAAGGCGACAGACTGTAAATCTGTTCTCTCTGAGTACGCTGGTTCGAATCCAGCCCTCTCCACCATAGGACGAATTGGCTCAGTATATGTAGCGGCTGCCAACTCTGCGGGTGTAGCTTAATGGTAGAGCTGAAGCCTTCCAAGCTTATGACGAGGGTTCGATTCCCTTCACCCGCTCCAATTTGTGTGATTGCTGCAATGTATAACTGGCAATCAGGTAATCATTGCGTTTTGACTGTGCATAGTTGAAGTACTGAGGTGCTGAGTCGGGCAAAAAATAAAGGCTCTTGTAGCTCAGTGGTAGAGCACTCCCTTGGTAAGGGAGAGGCCACGTGTTCAATCCACGTCAAGAGCACCAGTAATTAGTAGCAAAAGTAATCGTAAACAGCAGCAGTCGGGTAGCTAATTTTCTTTAATTCAGTTTGACGGTCTGGCGTTTGCCAAGACATTCTCATCAAAATCGTTAGGAGTCAAAAATGGCAAAAAGCAAGTTTGAGCGGACCAAGCCGCACGTCAACGTCGGAACAATTGGCCACGTCGATCATGGTAAGACGACATTAACCGCAGCGATCGCAACTGTGTTGTCAGCCAAATTTGGCGGCGAAGCAAAGAAATACGACGAAATCGACGCAGCACCAGAAGAAAAAGCGCGCGGTATTACGATTAATACTGCCCACGTTGAATACGAAACAGCAGCGCGTCACTATGCTCACGTAGACTGCCCAGGTCATGCCGACTATGTTAAAAACATGATTACCGGTGCAGCGCAGATGGACGGCGCGATCCTGGTGTGTTCCGCAGCAGACGGCCCGATGCCGCAAACGCGTGAGCACATCCTGTTGGCGCGTCAGGTTGGCGTTCCATACATCATCGTGTTCCTGAACAAGTGCGACATGGTTGATGACGCCGAGTTGTTAGAGCTGGTTGAAATGGAAGTGCGCGAATTACTGTCCAAATACGAATTCCCAGGCGACGATCTGCCTATCATCCAGGGTTCAGCCAAGCTGGCACTGGAAGGCGACAAGGGTCCGTTGGGCGAAGAAGCCATCATGAAACTGGCTGATGCACTGGATTCCTATATTCCTACGCCAGAGCGCGCTGTTGACGGTGCCTTCCTGCTGCCGGTGGAAGACGTATTCTCGATTTCTGGTCGCGGTACGGTTGTTACTGGCCGTATCGAACGCGGAATTGTTAAAGTTGGCGAAGAGCTGGAAATCGTTGGTATTTCTGACACCCAGAAAACCACCTGTACCGGTGTTGAGATGTTCCGCAAATTGCTGGATCAGGGTCAGGCAGGCGACAACGTCGGCGTGCTGTTGCGCGGTACCAAGCGTGAAGATGTGCAGCGTGGTCAGGTTCTGGCCAAGCCAGGTTCAATCAAGCCACATGATCATTTCACTGGCGAGATCTATGTTCTGTCCAAAGATGAAGGTGGTCGTCACACACCATTCTTCAACAACTATCGTCCACAGTTTTACTTCCGTACTACGGACGTAACCGGTTCGATCGAGCTGCCAAAAGACAAAGAAATGGTGATGCCAGGCGATAACGTCTCGATCACAGTCAAGCTGATCAACCCGATTGCGATGGAAGAAGGTCTGCGTTTCGCGATTCGCGAAGGTGGTCGTACTGTTGGTGCCGGTGTTGTTGCCAAAATCATCGCTTAATCAGTTGTTTTAAAAAATACGCGGCAGTCAGAACAAAACGGACTGCCGCGCTTCGTTCTTTTAAGGAAAATCATGTCTACACCAAATCAAAAAATCCGCATTCGTCTTAAGGCTTTCGATTACAAACTGATCGATCAGTCAGCCTTAGAGATCGTCGATACAGCAAAGCGCACCGGCGCGATCGTCAAAGGCCCGGTTCCACTGCCAACACGTATTCAGCGTTTCGACGTATTGCGTTCACCGCACGTCAATAAGACATCGCGTGATCAGTTTGAGATCCGTACTCACCAGCGCCTCATGGATATCGTCGATCCTACTGAAAAAACAGTAGATGCATTGATGAAGCTCGACCTGCCAGCTGGCGTTGACGTAGAAATTAAATTGCAGTAATCCAAAATTAAGTATTGCAATACGTATTTGCATGCTATAATTTCGGGCTTCGGTGTAGCTGTAGATGGATATTTCCAGTATAGCTACATGTTTCAAGCGCTATTTGTAAAAATACATTAGTGCATACACTATCAGCCTCACCCAATCGCAGGTGAGAATGGAGAATAAAATGAGCTTGGGCCTTGTTGGTCGCAAGGTTGGAATGATGCGCATTTATACGGATGACGGAGATTCAATTCCGGTCACTGTTTTAGATGTCTCAAACAACCGCGTGACGCAAATCAAAACACCTGAAACTGACGGCTACACTGCAGTTCAGGTTACATTCGGTCAGCGCCGTGCATCTCGCGTAACTAAAGCGACTGCAGGTCACCTCGCTAAGGCAGGTGTTGAAGCTGGTACAGTCTTAAAAGAATTCCGCATCGATGCAGCCAAGGCCGCAGAACTGAAAACAGGTGATGTTGTGCCCGTTGGTATGTTTGCAGCCGGTCAGGTTGTTGACGTTCAGGGTGTGACAATTGGTAAAGGCTACGCCGGTACCATTAAACGTCACCACTTCAGTTCCGGTCGTGCGTCGCATGGTAACTCCCGTTCGCATAACGTCCCAGGTTCTATTGGTATGGCGCAGGATCCAGGTCGAGTATTCCCTGGTAAGCGCATGACTGGTCATCTGGGTGATGTCACTCGTACCGTTCAGAATCTGGAAATCGCACGTGTTGATGCTGATCGCCAGTTGCTGTTGGTAAAAGGCGCGGTGCCAGGTGCAAAAAATGGTCAGGTAGTCGTTACTCCTGCCATTAAAGTCAAATCAAAGAAGGGGGCTTAATCTATGGAACTCAAGCTCCTAAACGCACAGGGTCAGGAAGCTTCTAACGTCGCAGCACCGGATACAATTTTCGGCCGTGATTACAACGAAGCCTTGATTCACCAGCTGGTTGTGGCTTTCCAGGCGAATGCTCGCAGTGGAAACCGCAAGCAGCTCGGTCGTGATGATGTGCATCACACCACTAAAAAACCATGGCGTCAAAAAGGTACTGGACGTGCGCGTTCAGGTATGTCTTCCTCGCCAATCTGGCGTGGTGGTGGACGTGCATTCCCTAATTCGCCTGATGAAAACTTCTCGCAAAAAGTTAACAAGAAGATGTATCGCGCAGGTATCTGCTCGATTCTGTCTCAGTTGGCTCGTGAAGGTCGTCTGAATGTGGTTGAAACGTTCGCTGTTGAAGCACCAAAAACAAAATTGCTGTCAGAAAAACTGAAAACCATGGGTTGCTTAGACTCAGTGTTGATCATTGCTGATGACTTCAATGAGAACTTGATGCTTGCTTCTCGCAATCTCGCCAATGTGCTGGTTGTTGAGCCCCGTTATGCTGATCCGGTCTCTCTGGTGCACTTCAAAAAAGTGTTAATCACCAAGCTGGCGTTGGCAAAGATTGAGGAGATGCTGGCATGAGCACATTAGTTAAATTTAGCGAAGAGCGCCTGTTAAAGGTTCTATTGGCCCCGGTAATTTCTGAGAAGGCAACCATGGTTGCGGAAAAAAACGAGCAAGTCGTTTTCCGTGTCAGCCCTGATGCTACCAAGCCAGAAATTAAAGCGGCAGTAGAGATGCTTTTTAAAGTTCAGGTTGAATCTGTGCAGGTTGCAAACCGTCAAGGTAAACAAAAACGCAGCGGTCGTTTTGTTGGCCGTCGCAACCACACCAAGCGTGCGTTTGTATGCTTGAAGCCAGGTCAAGAAATTAACTTCACCGAGGAGGCATAATATGGCGCTCGTTAAGGTAAAGCCAACCTCGCCTGGTCGTCGCGGTATGGTCAAAGTAGTGACAGAAGGCCTGTACAAAGGTCGTCCGTTTGCTGCTTTAGTTGAAGCAAAAAGCAAAACTGCAGGTCGTAATAATAACGGTCATATCACCACTCGTCATATTGGCGGCGGTCATAAGCAGCACTATCGTATGGTTGATTTCAAACGTACGAAAGATGGTATTCCTGCCAAAGTAGAGCGTATCGAATACGATCCTAACCGTACGGCGCACATCGCTTTGTTGTGCTACGCGGATGGTGAGCGTCAATACATTATCGCCACTAAAGGCATGGCTGTTGGTGATCAGATAATGAATGGTGCGGAAGCGCCGATTAAATCCGGTAACTGTTTGCCTATCCGTAACATCCCAGTCGGTACAACTATGCACTGCGTAGAAATGTTGCCGGGTAAGGGTGCGCAGATTGCGCGTACTGCCGGCGCCGGTGTGGTGTTGATGGCTCGTGAAGGCATCTACGCTCAGGTCCGTCTGCGTTCAGGTGAAGTTCGTCGCGTGCACATTGAGTGCCGTGCTACTGTTGGTGAAGTAGGTAATGGCGAACACAATCTGCGTAAGATCGGTAAAGCTGGTGCGATGCGTTGGCGCGGTGTTCGTCCTACCGTTCGCGGTGTGGTCATGAATCCGATTGACCATCCACACGGTGGTGGTGAAGGTAAAACCGCAGCAGGTCGTCATCCAGTTTCACCATGGGGACAACAGACCAAGGGTAAGAAGACGCGTCGCAATAAGCGCACGACTTCCATGATCGTTTCACGCCGTGGTAAGAAATAAGGGGTAGCACATGACACGTTCATTGAAAAAAGGGCCATTCTGTGATGCCCACTTGGTGAAAAAGGTCGAAGCCGCGCAAGCGATTAAAGACAAGAAGCCAATCAAAACCTGGTCACGTCGTTCAACTATTATGCCTGACTTCATTGGTCTGACCATTGCGGTGCATAACGGCAAGCAACACGTCCCTGTGTATGTTTCTGAAAATATGGTTGGTCATAAACTCGGCGAATTTGCATTGACTCGTACGTTCAAGGGTCATGCGGCTGATAAAAAGGCTAAAAAATAAGGTGCGATGATGGAAACTAAAGCAATATTACGCGGCGTTCGTTTATCAGACCAAAAAGGTCGTTTGGTAGCCGATCTCATACGCGGCAAAAAAGTAGATCAGGCATTGCATATTTTGGCCTTCAGCCCGAAAAAAGGTGCGGCAATCATCAAACGTGTTCTGGAGTCTGCAATCGCAAATGCTGAACACAATGACGGTGCTGACATTGATGAGTTGAAAGTTAAAACAATCTATGTCGAAAAAGGTGCGGTTTTGAAGCGCTTTACAGCGCGTGCAAAAGGCCGTGGTGATCGTATCTCTAAACAATCCTGTCACATTTATGTGACTGTCGGTAATTAAGGAGTCACGATGGGACAGAAGATACATCCAACCGGTTTCCGCCTTGCGGTAACACGTAATTGGTCCTCACGCTGGTATGCAAACAATACCAACTTTGCTTCGATGCTTGGTGAAGATCTGAAGGTACGTGCTTATCTGAAGAAAAAACTGAAAAACGCATCAGTAGGTCGTATCACTATTGAGCGTCCAGCCAAAAATGCCCGTATTACCATTTATAGCTCACGCCCTGGCGTGGTGATTGGTAAAAAAGGTGAAGATATTGAAGTGTTAAAGGCAGATTTGTCCAAGTTAATGGGCGTTCCTGTACACGTGAATATCGAAGAAATTCGTAAGCCAGAAATTGATGCGCAACTGATCGCTGATTCTATAGCTCAGCAATTGGAAAAACGGATTATGTTCCGTCGTGCCATGAAGCGTGCCATGCAGAACGCAATGCGCTTGGGCGCACAGGGTATCAAAATTATGTCTGGCGGTCGTCTGAATGGTATTGAGATCGCACGTAAAGAATGGTATCGCGAAGGTCGCGTCCCACTTCATACCTTGCGGGCTGATATCGACTACGGAACCAGCGAAGCGCAAACTACATACGGCATTATCGGTGTGAAGGTTTGGGTTTACAAAGGTGATCGTTTGGCTAATGGCGATGCGCCGGTCATCGAATCTATACCAGAGGATGATAAAAAACGTCGTGGCCCACGTCGTGATGATGGCAAACCAGCCAGCCGTCCACGTGCCAAGCAAACAGTAGCCGGTGCTCCGGTAGCAGCAGCCCCAGCGGCAGCGAAGCGTGTACGCTCCGCTGCTCCAGCTGCAGCCAAGGCAGCCCCAGCTGAGAAGGCAGGAGAATAATCATGCTGCAACCAGCACGTAGAAAATATAGAAAAGAACAAAAAGGCCGTAACAAGGGAATTTCGCATTCTCGCGGTACTGCAGTTTCGTTCGGTGAATTTGGTTTGAAAGCAATTGGTCGCGGCCGCATTACAGCACGTCAGATTGAAGCAGCACGTCGTGCGATGACGCGGCATATTAAACGTGGCGGCCGCATCTGGATTCGAATTTTCCCAGATAAGCCGATTTCACAAAAGCCAGCCGAAGTTCGTATGGGTAATGGTAAAGGTAATCCTGAGTACTACGTCGCCGAGATTCAACCAGGCAAAATGTTGTACGAGATGGATGGTGTTGATGAAACTTTGGCGCGTGAAGCTTTCCGCTTGGCCGCTGCCAAACTGCCGTTATTGACTACGTTCGTCGTGCGTCAAGTCGGCCAATAAGGGAGTTGTATATGAAAGCATCAGAACTCCGCGGTAAAGATGACGCAGCGTTGGCTAAAGAACTGAATGATCTGTTGAAGGCGCAATTCAGTTTGCGTATGCAACTGGCGACTCAGCAATTAAATAACACGTCTCAGCTCAAAAAAGTACGCCGCGATATCGCTCGTGTCAAAACGGTGATGAATCAGAAGGATGACAAATGAACGATCAAGCGAATAATCAAGTGAAGCAGGCTTTGAAGCGCACGCTGATTGGTACAGTCGTATCCGACAAAATGGATAAAACGGTGACAGTACTGATCGAGCGCCACGTCAAACATCCTCTGTACGGCAAGATCATTGTACGCAGTAATAAGTATCATGCTCACAACGAAGGCAATGTGGCCAAAGAAGGCGACGTCGTTGAGATCCAGGAAGGTCGTCCGATCTCCAAGACTAAGGCATGGTCGGTTACTCGTGTAGTACAAGTTGCGCAGATTGTGTAAATAGTTGTTGCGTCAAAATTTATTTGATGCAATAATGCTTGGCTGTCGTTTGCAGTGCTCCCAAAAGCTTACAAACGACAGAACAAAATGGCTTTTTTTACGGCAGTGAAAAAAGTATTTAGAAATCGTCCACCTAATCAGTAGGTTGTTGTTGTGACTTACTGGCAGGACCAAGACTGACCATGAGTCTGCTTAGTGCGGTCTGAATGGATTAAGTTGGGAAAGAGAACATTATGATTCAAACAGAAAGCCGGCTCGAAGTAGCTGACAATACTGGCGCACGTGAAGTTTTGTGCATCAAGGTGTTGGGTGGCTCTAAGCGTCGTTACGCAGGTATCGGTGATGTTATCAAAGTCACGATTAAATCTGCTGCGCCCAGGGGGCGTGTAAAAAAGGGTGAAATTTACAATGCTGTTGTGGTCCGAACAGCCAAGGGTGTTCGTCGTCAAGATGGTTCCCTGGTGAAGTTTGACGGCAATGCGGCAGTGTTATTGAACGCAAAACTTGAGCCTATCGGCACTCGTATTTTTGGACCGGTCACACGCGAATTGCGCACTGAACGTTTCATGAAAATCGTGTCCTTAGCTCCTGAAGTTCTGTAAGGGGTCGTTATGAACAAAATACGTAAAAACGACGAAGTCATCGTGTTGACTGGTAAGGACAAGGGCAAACGCGGCGTAGTTCAGCAGTGGGTAGATGCTGATCACGTGGTTGTCGCTGGCGTCAATGTCGCTAAGAAAGCGGTAAAACCAAATCCGATGACTGGTACCACCGGTGGCATCGTTGATAAAGTGATGCCTATTCATGTGTCCAATGTTGCATTGTTTAATGCGGCTACTGGCAAAGCAGATCGCGTTGGTTTCAAAACTGTGGACGGTGCCAAAGTTCGCGTTTTCAAATCCAATGGCGAAGTTGTGAAGGCAAGCTGATCATGGCACGTTTACAAGAAATATATAAAGCAAAAGTCGTTGCAGCTTTGACTGAAAAATTTTCATACAAATCTGTAATGGAAGTGCCGCGTATCACCAAGATCACCCTGAATATGGGTCTGTCTGAGGCGGTAGCGGACAAGAAAATTATTGAGCATGCAGTTGGCGACTTAACCAAGATTGCTGGCCAAAAGCCGGTGGTGACCAAGGCTCGCAAAGCGATTGCAGGTTTTAAAATTCGTGAAGGCTATCCAATAGGATGTATGGTTACATTGCGCGGTGCGCACATGTATGAATTCCTGGATCGTCTGATCACTGTGGCTCTGCCACGTGTTCGCGATTTCCGTGGTGTTTCTGGTCGTGCTTTTGATGGTCGTGGTAACTACAACATCGGCGTTAAAGAACAGATCATTTTCCCGGAAATTGAATACGACAAGATTGACGTATTGCGTGGTATGAATATCAGTATCACCACGACTGCTAAGACCGATGAAGAAGCGAAAGCCCTTCTCGCCGCATTTAAATTCCCGTTCAGAAACTGAGGTCGCCATGGCAAAATTGGCACTGATTAACCGTGAGCAAAAACGCGCAGACCTGGTAAAGAAATTTGCCGGCAAGCGTGCTGCATTGAAGGCCATCGTTGATGACCAGTCAAAAACTGAAGAAGAGCGCTACGAAGCGCGTCTGAAGTTGCAGGCGTTACCACGGAATTCAAACCCGACACGTCAGCGCAATCGTTGCGCATTGACAGGTCGCCCACGTGGCACATTCCGCAAGTTTGGATTGGGCCGTATTAAGCTCCGTGAAGTCGCCATGCGTGGTGAAGTTCCCGGAATGACAAAAGCCAGCTGGTAATAGGAGAATAAGCAATGAGTATGAGCGATCCTATCGCCGATATGTTGACCCGCATTCGCAATGCACAGGTTGTTCATAAGGTGGAAGT
>Ga0209067_10001396_pt1 | contig 14953 bp, 14 predicted proteins | sample ColStrG_CSR_2013_FD_187199 | JGI IMG/M metagenome (GOLD analysis project Ga0209067, IMG submission 187199) | Freshwater sediment microbial communities in response to fracking from Pennsylvania, USA - Cold Stream Run_MetaG_CSR_2013 (SPAdes)... | ecosystem: Environmental > Aquatic > Freshwater >...
TGACTAAACAATTTGGACACACCCACGATACCAAAAATGAGCACAATTTGGTTGAACAAAAAAAAGTCAGTCACCACCAAGAGATGGAAATTAAAAATGATCGGGAAGTAAAGGACGATGCCATAAAAGCCTTTGGCCATAGCCATGACAACACAGAAGAAGCGACTTTCTTAACGCAATCGCTAAAAGCAAAATTAAAAGCCGCAGTCACGATCATGTGGGATGCCGAGCTCTACCTCCGATTGTATGAACCAGAAAAATCTCTGCCCTACCAATACAAGGCTCTAAATTTACTGAAAGAGATAAGTAATGATTCGAGAATTTATGTTCATCGCACCGGATTTGATCCTCCTCCGCTGAAAGAAGAAAGACGCTTAACGGCTGATCTTTCCGATATAAGGACAAATTCTACCCAACGTCAACATAAAGGTGAAATAAACTATGGCGCCATACGGCAAGGGTTAGCAATTGTTGAAAAAATGTTATCGAACAAAGAATATACCATTTCGAAAGGGAACAGAATCATTCTTACCAAAGCGGGTCAAGAATTGTCGAGAGAAGCCATAGCCAATCCATTAATTTATCTGAAATCCCTCTCCGTTCTAAAATCCCTCTCCGATGGCCAACTTGCCGCGAATCAAATGGAGAATGCGCTGATGGAAATACGAGAATCATTTTGGAAAATTTTGCCCCAACCGGTGGCTTCGCCAAATAAGAGGGCGACGAGCTCAACAAAGTTAGATCAAGAATTTTTACGAAACTTTGAACAATTGAAATGATGGCTGATTACGGATTGAATTTAGATCCAGTCCTTCCCTTCTCGATTGTCTTTATCGTTGCGCTCGCGGTGCTCATATTTTTTATCTATTTGGAATTTCGACGGAAACAGAGACTTCTCCCCCTCCGCATTGTTGCCATTAGCCTTGTTCTTGTTTCGCTCTTCGGAATTGTTTTCCAACCATCTTATTCGGTAGAACAAAATCAAGAGCCAATTATACTCCTCACCAAAGACTATCCAAAAAGTAAAGTTGACAGCATCGTTCAAGCCAACGCTGGATTAAGAGTTATAAGGGCTAAAGACGCCTCTTCCTATCCTGGTTCCTTAATTTTAAAATCATGGTATGAACTATCGCATGAAAATATATTTTATGTTGTCGGTCAGGGAATTCCAGCATATGCACTTGATATTCTGCATAAAGAATTTCAATTCATTCCAGCGGAGATGTCACTAGGAATAACAAAACTCATAATACCCAAGGACATCTACTCGAATGAGCGAAGACAAATAACTGGTACTTTCAACTCTGCCGAAAAGACAAAATTGACGTTGCTTGGACCTGGTGGGGCAATTGATTCTGCTCGTTTAGACCGCGGCGTGAGTTCGTTCTCTCTTTCCTTTACACCCAAGCAAGCCGGAAATTTTATTTATTCACTTGTTTTTGAAAGCGCAAGTAAATCGCCATCCTCTGCGCGCATTCCTATAGAAGTTTTGCCAGAAAAGCCACTCCGGGTTTTATTCCTTCAAAAATTTCCGTCCGCGGAAGTCCGCTTTCTAAAAAATTTTCTTTCTGAAAAACACCACCAGATCGCTGTTCGTTATCAAATTTCAAAAAGTAACTTTATTTATGAGTTCTCCAATTTACCATGGGAACGAATTGATAATTTTCGCTCTGATTTATTGAAGTCCTTCGATTTGCTCTTCATCGATCAAAAGTCATACGATGAGCTTAGTGCGCTGGAAAAAACCGATTTAAAAAAATCGGTAAGTGATGGCCTCGGTGTTATTTTCTTGCTGCACGATGTTAAAGAAAAAGCATTAGGTGAATTCTTACCCGTAAAATCAAAAAGATCTGCTAACGATACTGTTCATGTTCGTTTGGCTTCTTCCCATTTGAAGGTGCTTCCCATTTTACCAATTGAACTGGATCATGATCCATCCATCGTTCCGATTACAAAAAATAAAAATCGTATCCTTTCCGGATATTATTGCTCAGGCCGTGGAAAGATGGCATTTCAGTTTATCGAAGAAACGTTTCGCATGGGTATGGAGGGAAACTTCGATGATTACTCTTCACTTTGGACACCCTTAATTGCCAGGGCAGCAAGAACGAAAGAATCAAATTTTAAATTAAAATTGCTGACCCCTTTCCCCATTTACAACAATGAGCCGCTTGATATCGCCGCCATTTCCTCCGGCCCGCATCCTTCCGTTTATGCGGAGTCAGTTATCGTTCCTCTCAAAGAAAATGCTTTGGTCGATGATTATTGGACGGGGCGAAGCTGGGCCGGCAAAAGCGGGTGGCATCAATTGAACCTGAAGCAGGACTCAACTCAACTCCATTATTTTGTCTCTGACACCAGCGAGTGGAAAGCATTGAGAGTTTCAAATCAAATAAACGCGAATCAACTTCATCGGAACACTAAAATTACCAAGTCTAAAAAAATAATTCGCCAAATTCCTGTCCCGAAACTTATCTTTTATTTCATTTTTCTTTTCTCCTCCGCTTTTCTTTGGTTTGCTCCGAAGATTTGATTTTATAGGCAGATTAATTTAGGAAAATCAAATCACACCATAAGTTCTTTTTCCTAATTTACACTTATGAAACAACGTATTTCTACATTCATACTCCTTCCCTTCCTTTTGTATTTCTGTACCCGGGGTTCATCCGATTTTGATGCAACAGGAAATTTTGAAACGGACGAGGTTATCGTCTCAGCGGAAGCCACCGGGAAAATTCTAGCACTGTCGATACAAGAAGGTCAATCTCTTCAAGCCAATCAGGTAGTAGGATATATTGATACGGTCCAACTCTATTTAAAAAAGAAACAAACGCAATACGCTATTCAGGCGCTTCTGGTAAAGCGGTCCAATACGTCGGTACAACTTTCTGCTTTGCAAGAACAATGGGAGGCGGCTGTCAAAGAGAAAAATCGCGTTGAACACTTAGTTAGTGACAATGCAGCAACACAAAAACAACTGGATGATGCCACGGCCCAAGTGCTCGTATTGCAAAAACAAATTGATGCACTTAGTTCGACACTGACTATTAGCAATGCCTCACTGAGCAGCGAAACCCTTCCGCTGAAAGCACAGATTGATCAATTTCAAGACCAAATCAAAAAATCGGTCGTAGTAAATCCAATAACAGGAACAGTATTGACGCAGTACGCGTTGCAAAATGAATTAGTGACGGCTGGGAAAGCGTTATACAAAATAGCCGATTTGTCAACACTTACCTTACGTGCTTACATTTCAGGAATTCAATTGCCAGAAATAAAAATTGGCCAATCCGTGAAAGTAAATGTGGATGCGGTCGATGGCAAATACAAAATCTACAAGGGGACAATAACATGGGTTTCGGATAAGGCCGAATTTACTCCCAAAACAATCCAAACCAAAGATGAGCGTGCCAACCTTGTTTACGGTATCAAAATAAAAGTGAAGAACGATGGCTACTTGAAAATAGGAATGTACGGCGAAGTAAAATTCAAATGATGGCGGCCGTAAAAGTTGACCGCGTAAAAAAAACATTTAACCCCGGAAAATCCATTGTCACGGCACTTGAAAATATTTCTTTTGAGGTTCTCCGGGGAGAGCTATTCGGTGTGATTGGTCCTGACGGAGCAGGCAAAACGACCTTGTTCCGAATATTGACTACCCTCTTGCTCGCCAACCAAGGGGAGGCACAGGTAGACGGACTTGATGTTGTCAAAGACTTTAAAATCATTCGCAAACAGGTAGGGTACATGCCGGGCCGCTTTTCCCTTTATCAGGATCTTACCGTTGAAGAGAACCTGTCTTTTTTCGCCACCCTTTTTAACACTAGCATCTCGGCCAATTATGATTTGATAAAAGACATTTACTCCCACATCGAACCTTTCAAACATAGAAAGGCGGGGGCTCTGTCCGGTGGCATGAAACAAAAGCTAGCGCTTAGTTGTGCTCTCATTCACCGGCCTTCTGTTTTATTTTTGGATGAACCGACGACGGGCGTTGACGCAGTTTCACGCCAGGAATTTTGGGAACTTCTTAAGAACCTACAAAAGCAAAATATCACAATTGTTGTGTCTACCCCTTACATGGACGAAGCAAGTTTGTGCAATCGGGTTGCCCTCCTTCAAGAGGGCAGAATCCTAGACATTGACTCTCCCCAAGGGATTACGAAGAAATTTAAAAAACCTCTTTGGGCTATTCGATCAAAGGAAATGTTTAGACTTATGCAAGATTTAAACAAAATGACGGAAGTGGAATCTTGTTACCCATTCGGGCAAGATCATCACGTGGTCATTAGAAATGCCAGCCTCATCAATCTCTTGGAAAATGAATTAGTCACCCTTGGCCATATCGACTTGAAAATAAAGGCCATTGATGCAACCATCGAGGATTCTTTCATGGCCCTTATGAAATAGCTCATGAATGTCATTGAAGTTAATAAACTCTCCAAGCACTTCGGCAAATTTAAGGCTGTAGATGAAATCTCTTTTGCGGTAAGCCGGGGAGAGATTTTTGGTTTTCTGGGAGCGAACGGCGCCGGAAAAACGACGGCGATGCGAATGCTCTGTGGATTGTCTTTACCCACATTTGGACAAGCGCAGGTGGCAGGGTTTGATCTTTACAAAAATGCAGAAGAGATCAAACGCAACATTGGCTACATGAGCCAAAAGTTTTCTCTTTATGATGATTTAAATATTCGGGAAAATATTCGGTTTTACGGAGGAATTTACGGATTAACGGATTCTGAAATAAAAGCAAAGACTGGGACAATGTTGAAGAACCTCAAGCTGGAAAAAGAAGGCAATAAATTGGTAAAATCTCTCCCTTTGGGATGGAAACAAAAGTTGTCTTTTTCGGTAGCCATGTTGCATGATCCCCAGATCGTTTTTTTAGACGAGCCGACGGGTGGCGTAGATCCCATTACTCGGCGCGAATTCTGGACCATGATCTATGAAGCCTCCGATAAAGGCACCACGGTTTTTGTGACCACTCATTATATGGACGAAGCAGAATATTGTCACCGCGTGTCGATCATGGTAGATGGAAAAATAGACGCCTTGGGTACTCCATTAGAATTGAAGAATAAATTTTCATCCTCTACCATGGGCGATGTTTTTATAAAATTGGCCAGAAAAGCGAAAAGAGGAGACGATTAACATAACTAATGAAGCAGTTCTTGTTCTTTGTTAGAAAGGAATTTCTCCACCTCTGGCGAGATAAGCGAACTCTATTCATTCTATTCGGGATGCCGATCATTCAGATTTTTATTTTCGGATTTGCCCTGACTAACGAAGTAAAGGATTCCCGAATCGCCATTCTTGATGAAGCCAAAGACGAGGCCTCTGAGGCCATTATTCACCAACTCGCAGCGAGTCAATATTTTGATATTGAGAAAACCATTTCAGAGCAACAACTAGTTCGCGCTTTCCGAGAGGGAAAAATAAAGCTCGCAGTGGTCTTTCCTCAAAAATTAAAAGAACAACTCCAACATACCAACGCGGCATCTGTCCAATTGATTGCCGATGCCACCGATCCAAACGTAGCCAATACCTTAGTAAATTATGCCAGCGCCATCATCCTTGATTATCAGAAACAGTCAAAGGGATTCGAGCCAATTCCATACACCATCAAAACAGAAATGCGGATGTTATACAATCCGCAAATGAAGGGATCTTACAATTTTGTCCCCGGAGTCATGGCGATGGTGTTAATGTTAGTTTGCGCGATGATGACTTCAATCTCCATTGTGCGTGAAAAGGAAATGGGCACAATGGAGATCATCCTGGTCTCTCCGATGGTGCCTTTACTGGTGATGGTGGCCAAAATGGTCCCCTATTTTATTCTTTCCTCAGTCAATATCGCTAGCATTTTATTGCTTAGTGTGTTCGTTCTTGATGTGCCCATCAACGGAAGTTTGACATTACTTGTCGCTGAATGTCTATTATTTACCCTGACCGTATTAGCTCTTGGGTTACTCATTTCTTCGGTCTCTGGTTCACAGCAGGTGGCCATGCTCATTTCCTTAATGGGATTATTTCTACCAACTGTTATGTTCAGTGGATTTATGTTTCCAGTAGAAAATATGCCTACCGCTTTGCAAGTCATCTCGAATATTGTACCCGCTAAATGGTTTTACTACATCGTAAAAAATGTAATGATCAAAGGACTTGGTTTTCAATCGATTTGGAAAGAGACCTTGATCCTTGTGTCAATGATGATCTTTCTTATGGCTGTAAGTATTAAAAATTTTAAAACTCGATTGGAATGAGAATACTGCGAATTCTATTGGAAAAAGAGTTTCGCCAGATTTTCCGCGACCCAGCCATTTTGCGAATCATTTTCATGATGCCAACCGTTCAGCTTCTGGTTATGCCCTTAGCCGCAGATTACGAAGTGAAAAATGTCAAAATCTGCGTGGTGGATTATGACCATTCCCCCTATTCCCGCAAACTGATTAATAAAATCACGGCCTCTGGATACTTCACGCTAGTTGATTATTCTGATTCCTATGAAGAAGCGCTAAGTTATGTGGAGCACGATGAAGCGGACCTTGTTTTGCAGGTACCTCATGCATTTGAAAAAGATTTGGTCCGGGATAACGAAACAACGCTATTTATGTCACTTAATGCCATCAACGGCGTGAAGGCAAATTTGGGTGGCGCTTACTTACAAAGCATCATTACCGATTTCAACAATGACGCGCGGCTTGATTGGTTGCAAGCGCCACGCTTCAATTCCACGCCCGTCATTTCCATTGTGCCGGCAAATTGGTTCAATCCGCTAATGAATTATCAGATTTTTATGGTGCCTGGCATCTTAGTTATTTTGGTGACTTTAGTCGGGGCATTTTTATCAGCTCTGAATATTGTTAAGGAAAAGGAGATCGGTACAATCGAGCAAATCAACGTCACACCGATAAGAAAATACCAGTTCATTTTAGGTAAACTCATTCCATTTTGGATATTAGGGTTGATTATTCTCACCATTGGATTGCTGATATCACGAATAGTCTATGGCGTTGTTCCTATAGGCAGCTTAGGCACCCTTTACTTTTTTGCCGCGGTCTATCTACTGGCTGTACTTGGCCTAGGCCTATTAGTTTCCACATTGGCTAACACACAACAACAAGCCATGTTGTTGTCGTTTTTCATGATGATGATCTTCATTATGTTGGGTGGCCTTTATACATCAATTGACAGTATGCCAGACTGGGTGAAAACATTTACATTGATAAATCCGGTAGCCTATTTCATTGAAGTGACAAGGATGGTAATTTTAAAGGGAAGCTCGCTGGAGGATATCCGCAGTCATTTGATCATTGTATTTGGCTTTGGGGTCGTTCTTAACAGTCTTGCCATTTGGAATTATAAAAAAAGAAATTAACCGCGTGGATCTGTCCGAGGGAAAATCTACTTTTACAAGAGTATGCGAATCATCATTATTCTTTCTCTTTTACTCCTTTGCGGGTGTGGTGGATCACTCTCAAGCGAACAGCGGAAGAAAATACGAGACAACATGGAGGCGAAATCCATCAAAAAAATATCAGAAGCAGACCTTACAGAAGCAGCTTTTGATTACGGAAGGTCTTTGGCAAAGGTTATTGAATCAAAGGATAGAACCCTTAGCAACAGAAAATTCGTTGATTCCCTTCAAAAAGCTTTTGGGGTACAAATTCTATTCATGCATCCAACCGACTCTTTTCTTCGAGGGGTCGAGAAAAAGATCATCGACGCCTACTCTTCTGGGTCCGATTTATCAGGTATTGGAGATAACCTTCAAAAGATGGGGGCCGATAGCATGCTCTACACCAAACCGCTAATAACGGAAAGACCCGATGGTTCGATCGAGTTCACCCAGGCGCTGGCGATCCGAATGCCTAATAGGCAGGTCATCCTTTCTATCAAAGAATGACTTAATTCACATAATAAGAGGAGCTAAGGAGAGCTAAATTGTTAAAATAGATCTCATTTCTCGGTTTCATTCCCTGCAAAGCAGGTATTAAGCCACGGTAAGTTTTGCTAATAAATAATATTTGTAGCTTTGATGTTTATTTGCGTCTTTCAAGCCCGATTTAGTCAATTTTGAACCACTCGTTAATTCATGGGAGTACTCCTTTTTTCGTTGTTCAGGAATAATAGCCAGACTGAAACAATTCTTTTTGGAGTATTTGCCATGGTCATTTTTGTCTTTCTTGTAATTGATTTGGGGTTTTTCAATAGATCACCTAAAAAAATATCAACAAAATCAGCTCTTTATCAATCTGTTTTTTGGGTTTTCGTCAGTTCAATTTTTGGCTATTTAGTTTATCATTTTGACGAAGGCGGATTTTATGCTTCCATTGAATTTTTCTCTGCTTACCTGACCGAATACGCCCTTTCCGTTGACAACATCTTTGTGATTCTTCTTATCTTAAAATATTTCACTGTTAAGGAGGAATACTATCATAAGATTCTGTTTTGGGGGATTTTGGGAGCCGTAGTTTTCAGGGGTGTGTTCATTTTTGTTGGAGCGATTGCGATTGCTCAATATCATTGGTTGCTTTACGTGTTTGGCGTATTTCTGATCTACTCTGGAATTAAGATCTATTTTGAGGATAGTGATGAAAAAATCGATCCTGAAAAGAACCCAATTTTGAAATTGTGCAGGAGATATTTGCCCCTTACCAAGGACGAGATGGGTGGAAAATTTTTGATTTCGCAAGCCGGAAAATGGATGTTTACTCCTCTTTTTCTGGTCGTCGTTTTAGTAGAAACTACCGATTTGATTTTTGCCGTTGATTCAATCCCTGCCGCCTTCGCCATTACCCAAAATGAATTTCTTATTTACACTTCCAATATTTTTGCAGTTATGGGACTGCGAGCGATGTTCTTTTTGCTGGCTGGCATTATCGACAAGTTTTACCTGCTTCAAAAAGGGTTGTCGATTATTCTCTTTTTCATTGGTGCCAAGATGCTACTCGAAATTATTCCTTACGAGATCAGTCCGACAATGTCGTTCACGGTTATTATTGTCACCTTGACCATGTCGATCATCTTCTCTGTTATCATTCCAAGGTCAAGCACGGAGGAAAGTATCGAGAAGGACTAATCAGCGGGCGGCCACGTCAGCAAAAAAATTGGTAGGCAGAATTTTCAGTAGCATTGGCAGGGTAAGAAATCGCTGAGGCAAAGAAACAATAACAAAAGTGGGGATTGTTTTTAATGCAGCAATCAATAGCATATGCATCCTTGTTTTTTCTGATTCATTCAGCTCATCAACTTTGGCTCGCCGCAGGAGTCTCATCAATTCTTCACTATCCTGAACCTCTTTTAGCAAACGGTTTTTATTATTGTTTGTTATCCTGGAAAGGCGCTTCACAAATTGGTCGCTTACCTGTTTGTAATCCTGCTTATTCTGCAAGTAATCCAGTTCATTCCAGTGCTCCAGTACAAACCCCTCGATAGCCATCATGCTGTTTTCCAAATCATCTTCATTGAAGTCCATGTAGGAGCATAGCTTTTTTAAAAATTCCTGCTCGTTATGTTCTACTTTTTTATCAGACCAAATTGTCAAGATTGCGATTTCCAAAAAGTATTTCTTCAATATCCAGGAGTTGTTGGTGGGCAGGTTTATCTCTTCAATGTCAATTCCCTCCTCGAAAATTTTCGTTGCTTCTTTTTTACGATCATTCGATAATCCCGTGCTTTGAAGAAAGTATTCCAACAGTTTTCTTTCCTCCTCTTCAATTGTGGTATTGGCATGTGCTGCCATCGCCATTACTTTCACTACCGAAAACCTTAGCTCTTCGCGTTCATACTTAAAGAAATCCGCAACAATACGGTCTGCGTTGGTATGAATCCACTGGCCAAAAATAAAAATATCCAGAAAAAGCAAACTATTGTGAAAAAATTGAACCCAAAAATTTCCGCCTTGTTCAGCGGAATAGTCAATCCGTTTATCTAGAATTTTTTCGGCCAGTTCTAAAGATGTTTTTCTTCTACCAAACAACGTTTTCGTCGGCGTAGCCAATTCAGGGAAAACGTGATTATAAAAATTCCCAATATTCTCCAATGTTTTCATAATCACATCGGAAAGCTCATCCGGATTTTTTATCGGTTTGTCGTGAAATAAAAGTGAGCTGCTGATAAGGCTTTCAGCCAACAGTATTTTCATCCGGTCTTTGGGGGTCCATGACTCTGTACCATTACGTTCAAGGGTGTTGATGGATTGACCATACATGAGTCCTGTCGGTTGGATAACCCTATAGAGTGAATGTTCAGGATGGGCCGTATCTTTGAGGCCCGAGCTTAAATCTTTTAGCAGTTCCCTGCGAAATTCAAGATATTCTTTTAACCACCCCTTTTCTGCTGGCTTCATTGCTCCAAAATGGTCGAGAAGTTACAAATTTTTCCGATGAATAAAAGTGGGTTGTCGGCAACAGCGTAGATCATGAATTCACTTTACGCCAGCCTTTGACTTCAATTTCTTTGAATGACTCCTCTACTTTCTTCTGAAGCATGGATTTATATTGCCCCAATCTTTTTGAAACCCGCTTATCATTTGTTCCGATAATTTGCGCCGCCAAAATCCCTGCATTTTTTGCGCCATTAAGTGCGACGGTCGCCACCGGCACCCCTGATGGCATCTGTAAGATAGAGAGGATCGAATCCCATCCGTCAATAGAATTGGTTGATTTGATTGGAACGCCGATCACCGGCAATGTAGTTAGAGACGCCACCATGCCAGGCAAATGGGCTGCACCACCTGCCCCCGCTATAATTACTTTTAATCCGCGTCCCAGCGCGGATAAAGAATAGTCCATCATTCTTTTTGGAGTCCGATGAGCCGAAACTACTGTCAGTTCAAAAGGAATTTTGAGCTCATCCAAAAATTCCGCGGCCTCCTTCATTACTTTCAAATCAGATTGACTGCCCATGATAATGCCTACGATTGGTTTACTCATGTGGTTATTTTCAAAGTTTGTTTAACAAATTTGGCTTTCTTTTTTAAACTATTGATATCAGCATCCACAATTGTTACGTGGCCCATCTTGCGAAAAGGCTTAGTGATTTTTTTTCCGTACAAATGCACATACACTCCCGACAATTGCAACACCGCTTCTAGGCCATTATATTTCGCCTGACCAGAAAATCCTTCTTCACCCAATAAATTCACCATCGCACTTTGATGAATAATGGAAGTATTTCCTAATGGTAAATTTAGAATAGCTCGAAGATGTTGTTGATATTGTGAGGTCACGTTTGCTTCAATTGTTTGATGGCCACTATTGTGCGGCCGTGGGGCAATTTCATTCACTAAGACTTTTTGGTCTTTTGTTACAAACATCTCTACCGCCAACAGGCCAACCATGTTTAAATCAGTGATTATCTTTTTTGCAATTCGTTCTGCCTCAGCGGCAACTGATTCGGTGATCGTAGCCGGTGAAAAAAGATATTCTACTAAGTTAGCCTGGGGATGAAAGACCATTTCTACCGCGGGGAAAGATTGCGTTTCACCATTTTCACTACGGGCTACTATCACAGAAATCTCTTTTTCAAAGTCAATTAGTTTTTCCAGAATTCCAGGAGCATTAAAGGCCTTTTCCAAATCAGCGTCTTCCCGCAAAAGTTGAACACCACGCCCATCATATCCTTCCTTTCCCAATTTATTGACAGCAGGCAAAAACGCTTTGCGGTCTATTACCTCTTGCATATTTTCAACCAGCAGAAAATCGGGCGTAGGGATGTTATTATCCCTATAGAAATTCTTTTGCGTTCTTTTATCCTGTAGTAACTCAATAATTTCAGGTTGCGGAAAAACTTTTTTACCCCGATCCCGGAGCTCCTTCAATGCCGCAACGTTGACGTTTTCAATTTCAATCGTGATAAGATCACAAGATTCTCCAAACTCAACGACGGTGCGGTAATCGGTAAGTTTTCCAACCCGAAATTCACAAAGTGTATGACACGGGGCGGAGGGATCAGGGTCAAGAGCAGAAAAAGTAATATTCCAATCCATTCCCGATTGGATCAACATTCGGCCGAGCTGGCCTCCACCCAAAATCCCGACCCGATACTGCTGATAAAATTTCTGGTTCATGCAAAGATTATAAGTTAATAATCTTTGATTTCGGCTGCAGCGGCGGCAACATCATTGAATTCAATGCTTGCCATTTTTATGGAATAGAGTAACAAACGGACTTCTTTTACATGTACGCTGCCATCTACTTCACTTAATTTGTACATGTGCACAAAAGCATTTAGTTTTTTCTCATCATCACATGCGTTGATCAACGCAATACCCTGCTGATAAATGTCTTTGGGTTTTTTTGTTTTCACCTCCATGAGAAATTCTTCAAACACGGCCGGCGAAATTTTTTCCTTTTCTTTGATTTTCACTAACGCCTTCTCTTCATCTTCATTGACAACACCATCAGCATTGATCAGCAAGTGAACTAAGTAAAGTAACCCAAGTTGGTAGTTTTTATCGGAGTCCATTAGACAGTTTTTTTTTCTAAAGGTAAATGAATTGGTCCGAATGATAAATGATAAACGAGTAAAACGGGCTTACTTTAAAAATTGATAAACAGCAAAGGCTGATAAGTAGGCTAAGGCGGTCATGTAGCCTAACTGAAGGAGAGGCCATTTCCACCCTTTGGTCTCCCGTTTCACCACCGCCAGCGTGCTCATACACTGCATGGCAAAGGTATAAAAGACGAGCAATGACAATCCGGCTGCCAGTGAATAGCGCGGCATCCCAGTTTCAGGATCAACTTCAGATTTCAATCGTTGTTTTATAGTAGCCGTGTCATCGGTGCTACCGATGCTGTAAATTGTAGCAACTGTGCCCACAAAAACTTCACGTGCCGCAAACGAAGTGACCAAGGCAATTCCAATTTTCCAGTCATATCCAAGTGGTTTGATGACCGGCTCCAAGGTTTTGCCCAGTCGACCTGCATAAGAATTTTCTAGCTTGTACGCCGCAACTTTATCGGATATTTCCTTTTCACTCAGGTTTTGCCCGGCTGCCTCTGTCCGAACCGTTTCTTTAGCCGCATTCATCACCTCAATTGGACCGTAGCTTGCAAGAATATAAAGTATGATAGAGATGGCAAGAATCGTTTTGCCGGCTTCAAATACGAATGCTTTTGTCTTTTCAATGATCTGAAATCCTACATTGCTCCACTTCGGCATTTTGTAAGTTGGGAGTTCCATGATCATGTAGCTCCGCTCCTTGACTTTTATTAGGAACTTCATTGCGAATGCTGAGAATATAGCCGCCAAGAATCCCAATAAATAAAGGCCCATTAATACTAATCCTTGATAATTAAAAAATCCCAGCACTTTATAATCAGGAATGATAAGGGCGACCAAAATGGTAAACACAGGAAGACGCGCTGAACAACTCATCAATGGAGTTACAAAAATTGTAATAAGCCGGTCCTTCCAATTTTCGATGGTGCGTGTAGCCATGATAGCGGGAATAGCGCATGCCCAGCCTGACATTAATGGTACGACACTTTTTCCATTGAGTCCAAACTTGCGCATAATCTTGTCCATTAGAAAAACTACTCGTGACATATAGCCCGTCTCTTCAAGTACGGAAATGAAGGCAAATAAAATGGCAATCTGTGGAATGAAAATGACGATGCCGCCAATGCCAGGAACTATTCCATGAGAAACCAACTCAAAAAAGGGGCCTTCTGGAAAAACGGCATCCAACTTGTGACTCAGCTGGGCGAAGGTTCTATCAATAAAATCCATTGGGATTTGCGCCCATGCAAAAATCGATTGGAAGATTAAGAATAGAATCAGAAAAAAAATCACGTAACCCCAAAGTCGATGCGTCAGCACCCTATCAATGCCATAAGAAATTTTCTTCCATCCTTCATTGGAAGATCGAAGAATTACTTTATTCAATAAATCTTGAATGAATCCATAGCGCATGATTGTCTCTGCGCCTTGATATTTGTGAGCAAAGAAATTGTTTCTCTTGGCAAACTCCCGAATTGAATCGCGTTCGGACTTCGGCAAGAACAGTAGATTTTCTGCTTGTTGTAAGAACTGGTAAGCCTCGTAATCCGAATTTAAGGTGTATTTATTTTTTATTTCATCTACCAATGCCTTGCTTTCTTCATCGGATTTGTAAATTACTTTGCTGCTTGCCCGTAATGGCCCGGACAAAATACTTTTTAGTTTTTCAATCCCCGTACCATTACGCGCGTTGAGCATAACAACCGGAAGATCTAATTGCTTCTCTAAATTTTTAATGTCGATACTTTGGCCCGATTTTGCAGCCAAGTCAACCATATTCAGCGCCAGAACAGTAGGTAAGCGTAAATCGATCAGCTGCGTGAGGAGCAGAAGGCAATTTTTGAGGTTTGTGGCATCGGCAACAAGCACTACTTTGTCGGGATAAAAGGCGCTCTTTTGGTCGGTGAATACCTCGGCTACTACTTTTTCGTCAAGCGTTCGAGGATAAAGACTGTAAGTTCCGGGCAAATCGATTATTTCAGCCGCGGTGGAATCATCCAGTTGGCAAAAGCCAGTTCGCTTGTCGACAGTCACGCCGGGAAAATTTCCAATCTTCTGGTTTAGCCCAGTGAGTTGGTTAAACAGGGAAGACTTTCCAGAGTTTGGCTTGCCGGCTAATGCAATTTTTATTTTAGCTGTAGTGGCCATTAACCTGCCTTAGTTGAGGATAGATATCGTTGATGCTTCATCGATCCTCAGTGAAAGATCATATCCAGACACACTTACGCAAATGGGGTCTCCGAAAGGAGCCGTAAAGTTAAATCTCACCGCTGTTCCCGGCAAAAATCCCATTTCGAGAAGCTTGACTGAAATCTCATCATCGGTAAAACCCGAAATCACCGCCGTTTCGCCTGGAATCATATCCGCCACTGTTCTAATATTGATTTGCAAACTTATTTAGATTAATTTTAAACAACGCAATATATGAGTGGAGATCATGGAAAAC
>Ga0209067_10001400_pt1 | contig 14930 bp, 12 predicted proteins | sample ColStrG_CSR_2013_FD_187199 | JGI IMG/M metagenome (GOLD analysis project Ga0209067, IMG submission 187199) | Freshwater sediment microbial communities in response to fracking from Pennsylvania, USA - Cold Stream Run_MetaG_CSR_2013 (SPAdes)... | ecosystem: Environmental > Aquatic > Freshwater >...
CGGAGGGATCCTCGACCGTGACATCTACCACCTGATCGGAAACCACCATGGAGCGAACCTGCAGGAAGCCCAGACGCACCCGAGGCCGTTCCCCGAGCCGTCCCTGCAACGTGATCGCGAACTCAATCTCGACCTTGGCGTCGAGGGTCTTCTCCGCTGCGCTGAGTAGAGTCTTCACCAGGTCATTTAGAGGGAACTGGTCCTGCACAAGGAGCGGAGCGAAATTTAAGACCCGCGGTCCGCGAGATCCAATTCCGGGGATAACGCGGTCGCGTTCCGGATCGTAGGTTGAGGCGAGCAGATACAAGGCATCGTCAGCTTCGGCATCGGCTAGACTCGCGTGCACCATGTATTCAGTTTCGCTGACTGGATTGTAAGCGGGGGGCTTGCCCATGTTCACTGCCCAAAACTCTGTTTGGGTGCCCTTCAGCATTTCCCCCACAGAATCGAAAGGTGGTGGCTTCTTCGGATACGCGGGTGAAAAGGTCCACGCAATGCCTCCGTCCACGATTGTCTTCCCCAACCCCAGTGCCAGAGTGGCGACTCCGTCTTCCGGGCGGGCGGGTTCAAACGCATAGAAGTTATAGGAACGCGCCACTCCAGAAATGTCAGGATAGAAGCGATCTCCTCTCCGCTGGCCGACTACTTCCTGGATAATCACTGCCATCTTCTCTTCGCTTGGCTTGGTCCCCGTCGTCCGGATGTAGTCGCGGGCCTCACGAAAGTAGGTGGAAGCGTACACAAACTTAATGGCCTCCACCAGCCGACGAAATCGGGTGTCCGGATCGGGCTGGTTGTTGGGGATCATTTTGGTTGCGTAGACGCCGGCAAACGGACGTTCCAGTGCGTCCTCCAGCAAGCTTGAGGAGCGGATCGCCAGAGGGCTCTTGACCTGAACAATCAGTGCGCGGAGATCGCCGAGCAGCTCGACCGGAAGATCACCCTTCTGAAAAGCGTGGGCGATGCGGTCGTCTGGCATTTCTTCGAAGGACAACTCCGCAAGGCTGTTCTGTGCGATGAATTGATCGAAACAGTCCGTCGCGATGACCGCCATGGTCGGGACATTGATCTCAATCTCGGGGAAGGAAGTGGGGACGATCTGCTCTGCCAAGAGATCTTTGACAAATACCAATCCGCTGGCCTTGCCGCCGATTGACCCGGAACCGATCTGGGTACAGCGGAATGTTCCATCCCAGAACTTGCGGTCGAAAACCGGCAACTCGGGAACGAGAGGCTTCAGACTGCTCATCGACACCTCCCACCGCATCAGAGCGGATGCCAGACGTTTTGCGGCGCGGGCTAGAATGGGCCCGTATATTGTGAAGCTAGCGACTGCCCATTACACCCAGCCGCGTTCGTGACAAGCCTTGGCCACACGACCGATCGCGATGGTGTAAGCCGCATCTCTCATGTACAACTTCTCTCGGCGAGCCAGATCGGAGACTGCAAAGTACGCAGATGTCATCTTGACATCGAGCTTTCCGAGGACTTCGTCTTTCTCCCAGAAGTAGTTCATGTTGCTCTGCACCTGCTCGAAATAGCTGCAGGTCACGCCGCCAGCATTCGCGAGAAAGTCGGGGATCAGCAAGATGTTCCGCTTCTGGATCTGAGCGTCGGCTTCTGGCGTCGTTGGCCCGTTGGCGCCTTCAGCCATGATTCGCACTCGGGGACCGATACGATTGACATTGTCGCCCGTGATCTGGTTTTCCATCGCCGCCGGGATGAGAATGTCGACATCCTGCTCAAGCCACGCCTCTCCCGGCAATACCTCGTAGCCCAGTTCCTTGGCTTTCGTCTTATTGATTCCGCCGAAGTGGTCCGTAATCGCCAATAGTTGGCTGATATTGATCCCCTCACTCTTGCGGTAGGTGTAGGCACACTGGTCCGCTTGATCCCAGCAGCAGACGGAGATCACCTGTCCTCCCAACCGCTGGTAGAGTTCGATTGCGTAGTGGGCCACGTTGCCGAAGCCCTGCACGCTCGCCTGCGTATTCTCGGGGCGCATGCCCAGTTCTTTGAGCGCCTCACGTAAGGTAATGACGACGCCATAGCCGGTAGCCTCGGTTCGTCCGAGTGAGCCACCCATCCCGACCGGTTTGCCCGTAATGAATCCGGGAAACCGACCGCCGTGGATCTTTTCAAATTCATCGAGCATCCAGAGCATGTGTTGCGCGTCGGTCATCACATCCGGCGCTGGTACATCGGTTACTGGACCGACCTCTCTGGCCACTTGACGCACCCATCCTCGGCAAATCTGCTCCTGCTCCCGCGCACTGAGATTATGCGGATCGCAGATCACACCGCCTTTTGCCCCACCCAGCGGAATATCCACCACCGCGCACTTCCACGTCATCCACATCGAGAGTGCACGAACCGTATCGATCGTCTCCTGCGGGTGAAACCGGATGCCGCCTTTGCCCGGTCCACGTGCATCGTTATGCTGCACGCGGAAGCCCCGGAAGATCTTCACAGTTCCGTCGTCCATCCGCACCGGGATGGCAAACTGAAACTCACGGAGCGGATAACGCAGGAGATCTCGCGTGGCCGAATCAAGCCCCAGGAATTCCGCTACTTTGTCGAACTGGGCCTGCGCGATCTGGAATGAATTGAATGCCTTGGAAGACTTTTTCGGAAGAAGACCAGGAGTCGCTTTCGAGGCTTCCTTTCCCATGCTGATCGGTTCCGTCAGTACGCTCTGCGACATAGATTTCTCCTTATTCCTTCGCGAGCTAATTCAATTATCCCTCCCGGAATGGACCGGTCCGATGTGATCCTGCGCACATGGGCCGGTGATGCGTACGGCGCCTGGAATGCCATCGGAAGCCTCGACGCGTCGGATCTTGTCGTGAGTAAAAAGCCGGGAATACTCTTTTCTACGTGGCATCAACTGGCCGCCCTATCTCATACTTTGAGATTTTGTAGCCGATGTCGCTGCGCGAGACGCCCAGCATTCGGGCCGCTTCTGCCTGCACACCATTCGCCTGTTCCAATGCTCGCTCAATAAGGCCCCTCTCGAAGGCGACGAGCAACTGGCGGAGATCGACGCTGGCTGGGAGAGTTCGCAGCCAACTGCGCATCTCAATCGACTGGGACGGACCTGCTGCAGAACCGCTGATTTCCGCGGGGAGTTCCTCAGCACCGATTTCCTCGCGACGCCCCAAGATGTGCGCCCGCTCCAGAAGATTCCGCAACTCCCGTATATTCCCGGGAAATGTGTAGTTCGTGATCTTCTGCAGAGCTTCCGGGCTCATGCGCTTGGGCCGGACCTTCAAGTCTTTCGCAATCTGGGCTGACAAGATCTCGCAGAGGCCGGGAATGTCTTCTTTGCGTTCGCGCAGCGGGGGAATGCGAATCGGAACAACCGCCAGCCGATAGTAGAGATCCTGCCGGAAAAGTCCCTGCTGCACTCGTTCCTCGAGGTTTCGGTGGGTGGCAACCAGGACCCGCACATCGACGGTACGGGCCTGCGTAGACCCCACCCGCAGCACTTGGCCATCGACTAGGACCCGGAGCAACTTGGCCTGAGCGGCTGCCGACATTTCGCCGGCTTCGTCCAGAAAAAGGGTCCCGCCGTGAGCGGCCTCAAACAAACCCTGCCGGGCTCGATCTGCTCCGGTAAAGGCTCCTCGTTCGTGTCCAAAGAGTTCGCTTTCCAAGAGAGTCTCAGTAAAAGCTGCACAGTTGACTGCAATCAACGGTTTCTGGGCCCTGCGGCTGTTGCGATGAATTGCCCTGGCCACGAGCTCCTTACCAGTTCCAGTTTCCCCCACAATCAGGACGGTCGCGTCTGTTGGGGCAACGCGTGCGATCTGCTCGCGTACTTCCTTGATTTCGGCGCTGTTACCGAAAATGGTGTCGGCCCCGAGGAGATTGCCGACCGTGGATTTGAGGAGTTGATTCTCCCGGACCAGATTCGCGCGCTCACAGGCGCGCCGCACGGTCGCTCTGACAACCTCAGGATTAAAAGGTTTTGTGATGAAATCAAAAGCTCCCTTTCGCATGCTCTCGACAGCAAGCTCAATCGTCGGAACTGCGGTGAGGAAGATTACTGGCAACGATGGATCGTTCTCTTGAGCGACCGATAGGACTCTCAGTCCGTCTCCATCTGGCATCTTCTGGTCTGTGATCACTGCGTCGTATTCGCGCTCCGCTAGAAGGGGCAGAGCGGCCAGGACGCCGTCCGCCTCGTCGACCGTATGGCCGTCGAGGTGAAGTTCTGAACTCAGGACGCGGCGTAAATTAGGCTCGTCATCCACAATCAATAATCTAGCCATGGCTGGTTGCTCCAGAGTCGGGTGACGCTTCGTCAGAAATCGTCATGGTGAAGCATACGTGGCCTGGCTCATTCTGGGCTACGATCAGATCTCCGCCTTGAACTCTCGCGATGTTTCTCGAAATCGCAAGTCCAAGACCTGTTCCGTGCGGTTTGGTGGTGTAGAAAGGTTCAAAGATTCTGGACAGCACTTCTTTCGGAATCGGGTCACCCGAATTTTCGACCTGGAGCTCCACACTCTGGACCGACGGACGGCTACTACGGATCACGACCTGTCCCCCATCGGGCGTGGCATCGATCGCGTTGAGCAGCAGGTTCAGGAGAGCCCTCTGCAACTGCTCGCGATCCACGTTCGCCCGCAATCCGTCTTCACCGTCGACTGCGATCTGGATCCCTCGTTTCGAAGCATGCACGTTGGCAATCTCGGCGATGTAGCCTAAGACGTCCGCGAGGGCGACCGGATTTCGCTTCGGCTGACTCGGACGCGCATAGGAAAGGAAATCACTGGTCAGTTTTTCCAGCCGAGCGGCCTCGCTGCGTGCGATAGCGTGCATTTCTCGCCGTTGCTGTTCCCCGACCTCAGGGCGGTCGGCCGTGACCAGTGAACTCGCGATGATGGAAACTGGGTTCCGAATTTCATGGGCCACTGCGCTCGAGAGGCGGCCAACCACGGCGAGTTTCTCTTCGACCATTAGTCGCTCACGCGTGCGCTCCAGTTCGCCGAGGTTATCGGCTAGCTTCTTTTGATCGCTTCGAAGCTGATTGACAAGCAGCCAGACCAACAACCCCGTGAGGGCATACACAACCGAAATAACTCCGGCCTCAAGGTACTCGCTTGCATAGCTCGGCGGCTGAAACTTCGCAAAACGCCAAACCCAGAAGAAAGTCATCGAATCCGCAACTACGATCACGCCGATACAGGTGGGAAGGCGGAAACGATAGGCGGCCTGCAAGACAGGCAAAGCCAGCAGGACGAAGTACGGGCTATTTCCCTGATGGGTCAGAAACATAAGAAGCAAGGCTAGAGCGATATTCAGGGAAATTGAAGTCCAAACGAGGATGACGTCCTGGAATCCACTGATAGTTCGGGCCCCGGCCCAGAGCCAGAGCAATTCCAACATCTTGAACAGAAAAGCAGCGCCTAGGGTGATCAGCAAGGCGGGTGAGGGCTGGCCCAGCAGAGAAGAAAACAGGGAGTGTAGAAGGAGGAGTGCAGCCAGAACAAAGAGGTTCAGAGTTGCAAAAACCATCTCCTGCTGGCGGAACGATTCGTCGAAGCGTGCCAGCACATGGACGGTTCGCGACTGTGGTTTGTCTTGTGCCACTTTCGATTAGAGTACTCCCCGGATGGTCGAGTCAAGAACAAGACTCTAGCTAAAAGAGACGGCGGTCAGCTCTGCAAGACTGGCCGCCATGTCATTCCTCACGAGTCCCTACGAGCGTTTCCGCGGATGATTCTCAGACCTGTGCCAATTGCCAGTGACAAGAAGCCAAGCATTCCAGCCAACGGCACGAGGCTGGCGGTTTTGGGGAGTTCTTGCGGCACTGGTTCCTCCATGGCGGCGGTTAGGGTCGGGACCTCTCGATCCGGCTCAATAAGCATCGGCCCTTCAAACGTCACTTCCGGCCGTGGCGGCGCCTGACCGGTCACAACAGTGTGTGTGCTGACAGAGTGCACTGGCTCAACAGTCAACACTGTTGCCGAAATATCCATTCCTTTCCGCAGATCGAACACCGTCTTGTCCTCACCGTTGATGTGGAACACGATTCCGTCCGGTACCGTGTAGGCTTTGTTCGCACCGCCGGGGAAAGACAAAATCAGATGCGGTCCGTTGACTTGCCACACTTTACCTTCCACCGTTCTTAGAGTGGTGACCTCCTGCGGCGTAGTAACGGTGTGAATTTCCTGAGACAGCTTTGTCCCGGGCGTCAGTTCATGGGCAGTCAGGTCCCGGCCTTCAACTTGGAACGTGACGTCGTCAGCCAAGTTCAAGAGCTCAAATTTGCCGTTCTCAAGTTCTACAACAACCTCATGACCTGAAACGTGGATGACTTCCGCATTTGTGACATGAGTCGTTTTAACCTCATGCGTTGGAGGTGCTATTGTTTTCGTGGTTGATGGGTGCGTTATGTCCTGGGCGGCGATGCCCACGGTCATAGCGCAAATGAACGCCAGTACTGTGAACGCCAAGCTAACGATCGTGCTCTTGGATTGCTTCATTGGTTTTCTCCTTCTAGCAAAAGTGATGTTCCTTGTTGTTCCTCATCTTGCTCGGCTTGTCCCTTCAAAGACGCCTCGACGATGTAGCGACTTGGAGCTGGGCCGACGAAATAGAACGGGTAGCATGTCACCAGCGTGAGTGAACGTTTCGCTCTTGGCCGCAAGACACTGACGTCGGCTGGGTTGGTAATTCGGATCTGGTCGACGACGAAAACATCTGTTCCAGAAATTGTGACCAACTCAATAGCGTCTCCGGTCCGAATGTCTTTCAATCTGCGGAAGAACCCGTCCCGGTGTCCGGCGATGCCCATGTTGCCGCTCTGTTCTGGAAGTGAAGTGCCGACAATTCGCCCGACCCCGCGATTCAATGTGACCTCATCTGTGCCCTCTAATACCGGAACCTCCAAATGCAAGGCGGGAATCCGTAAAACAGCAAGCGATTCCACAGGCTTACGAAGACTCGCCTGATGCAACTTAGTACGCCGATTTGACCAGAGCGAATAGTCCGGGGTTTTCGCCGGATGAAGGTCAGCGTTGTGGGTAACCCCATCGGTAGCTTCAATTCCAGCGGCGCCTTCCTTGGTGGACTCAAGTTGCCGGGTTTCGAATTTCGCCATCTCTGCGCGGAACATGATGAACCTGTGAATGTGGGCGAATGCGAACATGACCAATAGCAGCAGACCTAACAAGAGCAGTCCGCGTTCAAAGATTCGAAGCGCTTCTGCGCCAACCTTCATTTCGGCTCAGTCCTTATCCTGTTCTGTCTGCGTGGGAGGTGTAGCGTTGGCGTCTACGGGAGCCGAAGTTACCATCGCCCGCACGCCGAATTCGTGCACGAGCCTGCCTCCGTTGTGGGCGGTATTGACCAGCAGCAAGGCGCCCGCGCTATACAGGACCAGGAAAGCCAGCGGCAGAATGGTTGTCGTCAGGCGGGTGTCTTCTCTTTTCAGAAACCATGGCACCGCTAGCAGCGCAAGGAATATCACCGACAGCACACTGAAAACCGCCTGCGTGCGTTCGGCAAGCGATTCGTGGGTTTCGAGGACCAGTGCCATCCCTGGAGTTCTTTCGGCGAGTTTGCCTGCCGCTTCCCCAGTCTCGACCGCTACGAAGATTGCCGCTGTTCCAACCAATAGCAAGACCATCGCAGCGACCAGGTAAGAACGCCCCTTGTCCGGCTTGAGCACTGCACCAGCGACTATGAAGATCGGGGCAATTAGCAAGAGAGCAATCGGAAAATGAATGATCAATGGGTGCAAGGCATCCCAACTCGGAATTGCCGGAAATTGAAGCATATAAACTCCTTCGGGACGCCTTTTGACGACCCGGTTGCTAGCTGACTTTTTCGTACTTGTCTTTGTGCGTGAAGCACGACGGACACTTCGAAAAATCCAGTTTCGATGTCGTGTAGCCACACACCGTGCAGACAAAGTAGTCCTTCGCTTTGGACCCTTTCAGTTTGGGGAGGTTGTTCAGAGCTTCGGAATACAACTTGGCGTGTTCGGCCTCCGCCGTCTTTGCATAGTTGAAGGTCTGGACAGCGTCTCTGTTCCCCTCGGCGCGAGCCTGCTTGAGGAATTCTGGATACATCGTATCGCGCTCGTAGGACTCTCCCTTGATTGCGGCTTCGAGGTTTTCCTTGGTCGACTTGACCACCGGGGTTTCAATCTTTGCCTGGGGTGTACCGCCCAACTCCTTGATCACAGCGGCGTGGTTAGCGGAGTGAACTTCCTCTGCCTTGGCTGCAGCCCGGAACAGACTCGCAACTTCGCCGTACCCTTCCTGGTCTGCTTTTTCTGCGAACGCGAGATAGCGCGCGTGGGCATTGCTTTCGCCGTTGAACCCAGCCTGCAGGTTGTCGAGCGTCTTAGTTACGGCCATCGCCCCGTTTGGCAGAGCAATCAAGGCGAGCGTGAGCACAAGCGCACTGTAAGCGAACTTCTTCATACCCAGTATTCTCCATTTCAGTTTCAACGAATGGCGACCTGCATCGAGATCGCCTGCCGATGAGAAGGGCACGGCGTGGGCCAAGCATCGACTTTCGCCAAGTTACACAGAACAAACAGCAAAAGACGCGTGGATGTGAACCGCAGTCCAACGCATGTCAGAAGAATCGGACAGGGGGCGTCCAAACCATCGGACGCCACAAGGAGTCTGACGTCCGATTGATCATCCATTCAAGCGGGCGTCCAAGCTGGGAACGCAAGCACCGGACTGGCAACAGGTCCATCGAATTTGTTTTCTGTCAGTTAGCACCTCCCATTCTTGATGGAATCCCGAGAGTAAAGACTTGTAATTCCACCCTGCTTCACTCCTGCTCGGCATTCAGCATGCACCGAGGGTAGAGGGTGTTTGTGTTGTTTAAGGACATGTTATGAAGATTCTTAAGCGCCATTGGCTGATCGTGATCCTGGCCACGCTGGCAGTTGCTGCCATTGCCGTATTTCAATTGAAGGGGAATGAGAATCCGCAATATTTCACGGCTAAGGTCGACCGCGGTGACATCAGCCAGGTAGTCGAGGCCACCGGCACTATCAATGCCGTAACCACTGTCCAGGTCGGCTCTCAGGTTTCGGGAACCGTTTCTCGTCTGTACGTGGACTTCAATTCCCGCGTCAAGAGAGGACAGGTTATAGCGCAGATCGATCCCGCACTCTTCGAAGGATCGCTGCTGCAGGCCAAAGCCGACCTGTCCAATGCGCGGGCCAACGTTGCCGCTGCCCACGCAAATCTCCAGAAGGCACTTGCCTTGCAGATTCAGACCACGGCCGACTACGAACGAGCGAAAGCTTTGACAGCGCAACTCGTAATGAGCACGCAGCAACTGGACTTGGCCAAGGCCAACTATGATTCTGCCGTCGCTGGCGCGTCTGCAACTGATGCTCAGGTGAAGCAAGCCCAGGCCCAGGTGCGGCAGCGTGAAGCTGCCGTCAGAGTGGCTCAGACCAACCTGGACTATACGACCATACGTGCTCCCATCGACGGCACCGTCATTGCACGCAACGTGGACGTTGGCCAGACGGTTGCGGCTTCGTTACAAGCACCCACCCTTTTCACAATTGCTCAAGACCTGACCAAGATGCAGGTCTACGCCAGCACTGATGAATCCGATGTGGGCGCCATCCGGCAAAAGCAAGGGGTCACCTTCAAGGTCGACGCATATCCCAAGGAGACCTTCAGCGGCCTGGTTTCGCAGGTACGGATGAACGCGACCACTGTTCAGAACGTCGTTACCTACAACACGATCATCGATTTCGATAATCCTGAAATGAAGTTGTTCCCTGGTATGACGGCATACATCACGATTCCCGTGGCCTCGGCAACCGACGTACTCCGAGTTCCTAATAGCGCTTTGCGCTACAAACCCGACATGAAGGCAGAGGAAATTCGCGCCCTATATCAGAAATTTGGCCTCGACAACCCAAGCCTGACGTCTGCCGGGAATCATGCGGCGGCAAACAACGGCCCGGAATACGTTGCTGGAGCGGCGAGGAAAGTCAACCGTCGCACGAGCGCCGGCCAAAGCGAGGCGGTCGGCCTCACACCGACAGTTGCTCATAGCCTGGATGGGGTTGTCCTCTGGAAACTGCGTCCGGACCGGACTCTGGAACCGGTAAGGATCCGCTCCGGCATAACCGATCACACTGTGACGGAGGTCGCCGAGGTATTCAACGGGTCGCTGAACAGTGATGAGGACCTGGTTACAGGCGCTGTTATCACCGGGCCGAAAATGGGGCCCGGGACAGCAAACGCAAATCGGCATTAGGGACAAATGCGGAGAAACTCGTGGTCACGATGAGCCAATCCGAGATCGACGTCGCGATCCAACGACCGAGGGAAGCGACGATTCGCGTCCTCGATGTCCACAAATACTACGACTTGGGCGAAACTCGCGTCCATGCCTTGCGCGGTATCACGATGGACATCGTCAGTGGTGAGTTTGTGGCCGTTATGGGCGCAAGCGGAAGTGGCAAATCTACCTTCATGAACATTCTGGGCTGCCTCGACAGGCCCAGTTCCGGAAGGTATTTCCTCGACGGCATCGACGTATCAAGCCTTGCCAAGGACGAACTGGCGGCGATACGGAATCGACAGATCGGCTTCGTGTTTCAGGGATTCAACCTGCTCGCACGGACCACAGCGCTGGAGAACGTGGAGTTGCCGACCTTGTACGCACAGGTTAGCAAGGAAGAGGGTGAGAAGCGGGCGCGCGAGGCGCTTGACCTTGTGGGCCTCGGAGACCGCTCGACCCATTTTCCTTCACAACTATCGGGTGGCCAACAGCAGCGAGTCGCGATTGCGCGCGCCCTGGTAAACAAGCCTTCGATTCTGCTGGCGGATGAGCCTACCGGCAACCTGGATAGCCGCACGTCGGTGGAAATCATGGAGATTCTCGGGCGGCTGAACGATGCTGGACTGACCATCGTTTTGGTTACCCACGAGCACGATATCTCGCAGTTTGCCAGGCGCACGATTCAGTTTCGCGACGGCAGAGTTCGCCGAGATGAGCTTGTGGTAAATCGCCAGGCCCCGTCCCAAGTACTCAAGAACCTTCCAGTGGAGGAGGACTAGCAACCCGGTCGTCTCCTGAAGAGGAATTCCTTATGGACCTGATCGCCGTAGTGCGAATCGCGGTGCGAGCTCTGGCTCGCAACAAAATGCGCTCTAGCCTTACCATGCTGGGCATCATCATCGGCGTGGGTGCCGTCATCGCGATGGTGGGGGTGGGGCAAGGGGCACAGCAGCAGGTACAGCAGCAAATCGCTGCCATGGGTTCGAACATTCTCTTCGTCGGGTCGGGCACGGTCACACGGGGTGGAACCCATATGGGTTGGGGCGCCACGAAGACTCTCATATACGCCGATATGCTCGCCATCCTGAGAGAGTGTCCGGCGGTCAAAGCTGCCGCACCCGGCAGTAATACCAGTACACAGGTTGTTTTTGGCAACGACAACTGGGCTACTCGAATCAACGGCACCGAACCGCAGTACTTCGACATCAGAAACTGGCCATTCCAGGAGGGGACCGCATTCACGCAACAAGATGTGGAAATGGCAGCGAATGTAGCGGTCATCGGCGAAAGCGTGCGTAAAAACCTATTCGCAGCAACCGACCCTCTCGGACAAACCATTCGGATCAAGAGTCTCCCTTTCAAGGTCGTGGGCGTGCTCGCGCAAAAGGGGACCTCAGCAGCAATGGGCGATGATCAGGATGACGTGGTGCTTGTTCCTATCACAACTCTTCAGAAGAAAATAACCGGGCAGGATTGGCTACGTTGGATCATGGTCTCCGCCAGTTCGCGTCAGGCAAGCTACGCCGCCCAGGAACAGATCACATCGCTGCTCCGGGATCGTCACCGCATTCGTGTCGGGCAGGACGACGACTTCATGGTACGGAACCTGGCCGACATGGCTGACCTCGCAGACCAGGCCGGTAGTGTCATGACCATGCTCCTCGCTTCGATTGCCAGCGTTTCATTGATCGTCGGGGGCATTGGCATCATGAACATTATGCTGGTGTCGGTTACCGAGCGTACTCGCGAGATTGGAATTCGCATGGCGATTGGCGCCACTGAGCGCAATGTGCAGAGCCAATTTCTGACTGAGGCGGTGGTACTCAGTCTCATCGGCGGCGCGATTGGAATCGTCTTTGGGATGGGTGCCTCCTATCTCATCACCAACACGTTGGGCTGGGTGGTGTTGATTTCTCCGCTCGCGATCGTCACGGCGGTGGTGTTCTCCATGGCGGTGGGGATCTTCTTCGGCTTCTACCCCGCGCGGAAAGCGGCGCACCTGAATCCGATCGAAGCGTTGCGCTACGAGTAGATCCCCACTTCTCGATAGAGTCATCCAGGGAGGCAAAATGAAGCGGGAACACTTCATTCGGCTGGTGGAGGAAGTGTTGGATTCGATTCCGACGGAGTTCCGCCAAAGAATCCACAACCTAGCGGTGCTCGTGGAGGATAGACCAAGGCCGCCCAAGAGACCCCTTAGACACGCCGCTCATATCGGTCGGACCAAACCCCGACTGCTGCTTGGAGTTTTCGAGGGCGTACCCACAACCCAGAGAAGCGTGTTCGACTTCAGCTCGGGACCGAACCGCATCATCCTTTACCAGAAGAATATCGAAGCGATCTGCCGGAACGAAGCAGAAATCCGTCGTGAAGTCCGGCAGACCGTTCTCCACGAACTAGGGCACTACTTCGGGATGGACGAAGCTAAACTTAAGGAAGTTTAGGTCCGTCAGAGAACTCTCAACTGATTCGCAAACTCCGCATCAGGGGCACTGTCTTTTTCTTTTGACCCCGAACGGCAGTTGAGGCTAGTGTATTTCGTAATCGGGGGCGAATCTGGGGCTGGGTATGACATTCCACATTGTTACCTTTTCTGTCGTCTTCCTCCTGAGTACTCTGTGTGCCGCCAGGCCGACGTGCAGTCCGAGCGAGACGTTCGATCAGCCATTCAACGCAGGTCACGATTTCCCAAAGATTCTGCGCGATGCGCAATCGGGCAATCGTGATGCGCAGTTTTTGGCCGGCATGACCTACGAAACTGGTTGTGGCATCGGCCAGGACTATGCACAGGCCGCGCGCTGGTACCGAAAGGCGGCGGACGGCGGACATCCGGGAGCGCAAAACAATTTGGGCGGGCTCTACCTGCAGGGCTTGGGCGTGGAGCAGAGTGATGCCGAGGCGATGAAGTGGTATCTGCGCGCGGCGTTAGAAGCGCATCCCGCCGCCCAAAACAATGTCGGATATATGTACGAAACGGGGCGGGCGGCGCCGAACACTTCGGGCACACAGAACGGCGATGAAGCAGTGAAGTGGTACCGCAAGGCTGCGAAAGCCAGATATGCCGCCGCTGAACTCAATCTTGGACTGGCATTCTTCCTTGGAACGGGCGTTCGCCAGGATTTGCCGGATGCGGTCCGGTGGTTTCTAAAGGCGGCCGGGCACGGCTCAGCCGCTGCGTGCGATCAACTTGGCGTCGTCTACCAGCATGGTTGGGGTGTTCCTCAAGACTACAGCGTCGCCGCCAGGTGGTATCGCCTCGCGGACGAAAGAGGTTTCTCTCAGGCAAAACGCGATCTCTCTACACTCGACGAACTCGTTCGTCAAGCAACCAGCGAAGTCAGTTCGCACCGTGCCGGTCACTAAGACGCTGAGTTAAGCCGCGGCGTGTGCCTTCGTCCAAATTGAAAGGCCGACCTTGCGGTCGGCCTTTCTCTCCCGCGGTGCCAGGTTAGAAGACCAGTTTGGCCGAAACCTGTACCACGCGCGGGGACGAGTCGAAGCCCAGGAAGTTACCGTATGGGCTGGTTGGCGTTGCTGCCATCGTTGTGATTTGTCCGAAGCTTGAAGAACCCAGAGCGGAATCCGGATTGAAGAAGTTCGGATGATTGAACACGTTAAACGCTGTCGCGCCTAAGGCGAACGTCAACCTCTCCGTCAGCTTGAAGTTCTTGAAGAGGCTCATGTCCATGTTGAAGTACGAAGGCCCACGATACTGGTTGCGCCGTCCCGTCGGCCAGTACGGATAGCTTTCAAACGTCGCAGCGGCACTGTCCAGAAACGCACTCGCGTCAAGACATGCGGGCTGCAGTCCGCTGATGCCGGCGTTTGCTGCTCCGCAACTGGATGCTCCTGGAGTTGCGCCTCCAGCCAATGGAAGCGCGAATATTGTTCCGCCTCCATTGCCCACAGCCCAATTGGAATCCGTGACGCTAAAAGGCAGCCCGCTTCTCCAGAACATCTTTCCGGAGAACGACCAGTCTCCCAGGACATGCGTCAGGATATTGTTCTGAAAGTGCGGTTTGGGAGTGACCACGAAATCAGCGCTGACGTTATGGCGGATATCGTAGTCGGAGTTGCCGTAGTTGTTGGCCCTCAGATTTTCGGGATTGATCTGTCCGAGCAGTGAATCGCCGTAGGTGAACACGCCACCGTTCGAGACCTCATCCAGGTTGTGGGACCAGGTGTAGTTGAAGTGTCCAGCAACCCATTGCGACATTTGCCTCTTCAGGGTCAAGGTCAGACCGTGATAGTTGGAAACAGCCCCGCTCTGATACTGCGTGACGGTCCCATAGTTGGGAACCGCCGGAGCTGCGGGCAAAATTCCCGGGAAGACTCCATACTGATCGTAGGCGTTAGGCCAGGCTGTGGAGTAGGGAATACGAATACCGTGGTTGCCGTTGTAGCCGACTGTGACTGCGGTGTTGTGATCGATTTGCCGCTGAACCTGCAGGTTCCATTGCTGCCAGCGTGGTGAGTGCAGTGTGCCTGCGACCGAATAGAAGGCAGGAGCCGGGAAATTCACGCCTTGGTTGGCCAAAATCGCCTTGATCTGCGAGTATGTCTGGCCACCTGTGAACCCGGTTCGGAATGCAGCAGCCGACGCTTCATAAACGGCTGCCGAACCGTTCGGTCCGGGATCGAGA
>Ga0209067_10001401_pt1 | contig 14930 bp, 17 predicted proteins | sample ColStrG_CSR_2013_FD_187199 | JGI IMG/M metagenome (GOLD analysis project Ga0209067, IMG submission 187199) | Freshwater sediment microbial communities in response to fracking from Pennsylvania, USA - Cold Stream Run_MetaG_CSR_2013 (SPAdes)... | ecosystem: Environmental > Aquatic > Freshwater >...
GAATGAAGGCCGTACCCGCACGACGTTCAGCGTGTCGAAAAAGACCGTGGCGTTCGCGAAGCAAAATTCCGTTCTCTTCACCTTCCACGTGGTGTCTCTGAACAGCGAAGATCCGCCCACGGGCGTCGTGCACATCATTCAACCGGTGTCCGCCACCAAATATCGACTGTTCTGCGTGACCCCGGTGCCGGCCAGCGGTGTCGTCAAGTGCCACCTCCCGGGGCATAGCCTCACCCGGGGAGTCCATCGTCTGACCGAGGAGTTCGCCGGCAGCATCTACAGCTTTGGCTCGGGCGGGCAAGTCTTCACGATCACCGTGACCAAGTGAGGTGGCCTCGTCGCGACATCGTCGACCACACGGTCGAGGCCGAGAACCCGTGGGGTGACCTCTTCGCCCGCACTCGTGCGCCTCAGGACTACGTGGTGAGTTCGTGGATCCCACGGGGCTACGCCACCTACGCCAAGATCCTGCACCCGAGCATTCACTTCGGTGCCCTTCGAAGCGAGGTGCGTTGGTCCGACGTCGCGCGATGGAGTGGCGTGGCCCTGACGGGCCAGGTCGGGTGGGCGGACCTGGTCTTGCCCGAGGTGGCGCCCGTGGCGCCACCCCCGTGGCGCGGACAAGGTCCCTGGACGGGTTCGCTGAGCGAACACGACGCCGAGGTGGTGACTGAAGTGCTCGCCGCGGTGACGCCACCGTCCACGCAGTTTTTCTTCGGTCTCAGCACGATCTGGGGACTGGGCACTGGACCACTCGAGGGTAGTGACGTGGTGGAGAAGGTGAGCGAGTGGCCCGTACTGGAACGTCCCTGGCGAAGTTATGACATGTACCGGGGACCACTCGCGGGGGCGATGTCCTTCACCAACGCCGGAGGAATGTTCGTCACACCCTCGCTCTGGTGGCCGCGGGATCAGAGCTTCTTTCTCTCCAGTGAGATTGACCTGCCCTGGACCTACGTGGCGGGCTCGCGAGAACTAATCACGGCCTTGCGGGGAGAATCACGACTCGACGTCGTTGAAGTGTCACCCGATGACCCCGTCGGTCACGACCTGCCGAAGTGGCTCGATCCACGGATCGAGGAGTGGGCCAACGAACTACGGCGCGACGCGACGACGACCATCAGCGTGGCGATTGGCGACGCGCGCCTGCGCCTCGAGCGTCAGAGCGCGCGTCGCGCATCCCTTGCCACGGAGGTGCGTCCTCACGCCCACCCTGGCCGGGCGGGAACGTCGTCGGTGCCCGTGTCGTTCGCTAACGCCGAGGAACTTCTCGGATGTTGTCGCGACGCGGTGCGCGGAGCCCTGCGGAGTCTGACCACGCTCTAGGCGACCCTCGCCACAGGGGTATCGGCCCGTGAGGACGCTGGGTGGGGGAGACTAGGGGGCACAGCGCGAGACGACGGGAGCAGTGGTGTGACGAACGCGAAAAAATCCGCCAAATCGCGCGAATTCAAACTCGAACGCCGAGCGCTCAGCCTCTCCATTCTCATGGGAATGACGCTGGCGCTCGTGGGCATCACCATCGGCATCATCGGGGGATCGCAGATCGTGCTGTTCGATGGTTTTTACACCTTCTTAGGTATCGGACTGACGTGGATGGCCATGCGGGTCTCGCACCTGGTGGAGGAGGGTCCTACCGTGCGCTACCCCTACGGACGCGAAGCGCTGGTTCCCCTCATCATTGGCATCGAGGGGGTGGCCCTCTTGGCCACGTGCGCCTACGCCAGTTTCAACGCGGTGCTGTCCATCCTCGGTGGAGGAACGGACACGCCCAACAACTGGAGTTTCAGTTACGCGGTCACGGCGCTGATCATTCCCACCTTCATCTGGTGGCGGTTGCGTCGCGTGGCCCAGAAGTCCGAGTTGGTGCGCGCCGAGGCGACGCAGTGGTTGGCCGGGGCGGGCCTCGGACTCGCGATCCTGCTGGCCTTCATCGCGGCGCGACTCATGGCCGGGACGAGCTGGTCACTGGGCTCGAAGTACGTGGACCCCTCACTGGTGATCGCGGCGTGCATCATGTTCGTGGTTCCCCCGGCGGGCATGGTGCGCACCACGTTCATCGAACTCATCGAAGGCGTGCCCGACGTCGAGTTGCAGGAGGCGGCGCAGTTGGCGCTCGACCACGTGGCGTTCCAATTCGCGCTCACCGACCGCCACATGCGCATGACCAAGATCGGGCGAAAGTTCTACGTGGAAATCGACTTCGTGGTGGAGCCCGGCTGGACGGTGGCGCAGTCCGACCAAGTGCGCCAGGTGTTGTTTCGCATGCTCAAGACCATCCCACACGATCTCTGGCTCACCCTCGAATTCACCGCCGACCGCGCCCTGGTGGACTGACTCGCGAGCGCCGACCAGAGGCGCTACCGTGCGAACATGGTGAACCCGCTACCGCGGCGACGCGAGCACGAACGCGGGGCGTCGATGCTCGGCCTCCTCCTCGTCGTCCTGATTCTTGGCATCATGGCCGCGGTGGCGGTCTCGGCCGTCGGGGGAGGTGGCCCGGTCGGAAGGCCGAGCGCCGTGCCCACGACGTCGAGTGGCTCCACGGCGGGCGAGATCGACGCCGCGTTACGCGCGGCCTGCGAGGCCGACTACGAGACGTTGTCGGTCGCGCTGCAGGTGTATCAGACCCTGCACAGCCATTTGCCGCCGGCGGGTAGCGCGTGGGTGGCGGGAATCCAGAGCGGCACCCAATTAGTGCAGGCCTGGCCGGGCGACCCGGGACACTTCAGCTTTTCGTGGAACGGGGTCGTGCTGCGCGTCATTCCCCGCCACGGTGCGGTGGCGGTGGGCTCGGCGGGCAACTCGGCGAGCGGATGCGGCGCCACCTTGAGGTAGCGACGCCCCGCGATGTGGTGGTGATTCCACCTCCAGCAACCAACGACGGAGCCGTTAGTCCTTGGAGGTGCTGGGAATCGAACCCAGGTCCGCCTGCTTCTTAGTGATCCTTCTCCGAGCGCAGCCCACAGGAGATTGTCGAGATCGCCCCCACTGTGTGCCCCAGTGGCGATCCGTAGTTAGCTAAATTGTCCCGACCTCACCACTAACGAGTGTTGACGGTAAGTCCCACTTTTTTGTCGCCCATAATCTGCACCGCGGGACTGGGCACAGGTGGACGTTGCTGCCTAGGCAGCAAGCACAAGCTGAGGCTTGGCGTTTATTTTTTGTTTCCGGCTCTTTTACGTGGTTCCGGAGACCACGGCTCGCTTCTCTCACCGCGACTTCAAACGTCGAAACCAATCACCCCCCTGTCGTTCCCACCACGGCGGTGGGGAGGCAATTCTAGCGCAGTGGCGGCGAAAGTGGTCAGCCAAATTTTTCGGCGTTGCGGATGCTGCGCGCGATCTCTCGCTGCGCGTCGCGCTCGGCGATCGCCTGGCGACGGTCGTGCTGCTTGCGGCCCCTCGCCAGGGCAATCTCAATCTTGGCGCGACCGTCCTTGAAGTACATCTTGAGCGGCACGATGGTCAGCGGTTGGGTCTTCGTCTTGTCGACCAGCCGGATCAGCTCGTGGTGGTGCACCAGCAACTTCCGCCGACGGTCCGGGTCGTGACTGCCGAAACCCACCGCGTAGACCCACGGCGGGATGTGGGACTGAAAGAGCCAGAGCTCCCCCTCGTCGACGCGGGCGTAGGCCTCGGTGATTTGCGCCTTGCCCTCGCGCAGGGACTTCACCTCCGAACCAGTGAGCACCATCCCACACTCAATGGTTTCTAGGATCTCGTAGTCGTGGCGCGCCTTACGGTTCGAGGCAACGACTCGGTCGCCGTTGGCGACATCGGCCTTGGCCTTGGCCCGGCGTTCTTGCATTTGTTTCGCACGGGCCATGCTCCCAGAGTACCGAGCGCGGGCGCGCCCTCACTTCACTATCGTGGCAACGTGCTCACCCTTTCCGCCACGCAACGCGACACCCTCGTCGCGACCTGTATCCGTGCTCTGCCCGACGAGGGTTGCGGGTTACTCCTGGGCACCGCGGAGGGGGTCGTCGAGGACGTCATCGCGAGTCCCAATGTTGCGGCGTCGGCCAAGGTGTACGAGATCGACCCCAAGGTCCTGTTGCGGACCTTTCGCCGCGCCGACGATGAGGGCCTGGTGGTACTGGGCGTCTTTCATTCCCACACCCATTCGCCGGCCTACCCCAGTCCGACCGATATCCGCCAAGCTCCTGATCCGGACTGGCACTACGTGCTGGTGTCCCTCGCGGTGGTGCCCGCGGACGTGCGCAGTTATCGCATCGTCGAGGGCGAGGTGACCGAAGAAGAGGTCGTCCCGGCGGGTGTCACGGGCCAGGAGTTGGTCGATTAAAGTTGACAGGGTTAGTCAGGAATTACCTTTTCGACGAAAGAGAAACTATGTCGGCCGTACTTCGCATTCCCACAGTCCTGCGTCCCGCCATGGGTGGTGAGTCGACCATCGCCGTGGAGGGTTCGACCATCGGCGCGGTCCTCGCGCACGTGACCGAGCGCTATCCGGCCGTCAAGGGTCAACTCCTGAATGACGACGGTACCCTGCACCGTTTCCTCAACGTCTACGTCAACGACGACGACGTGCGCTACCTCGGCGGCGTGGACGCTCTGGTGTCCGATCGCGACGAGATCACGTTGCTGCCCGCCGTGGCCGGGGGAGCGCAGTAGTGGCGCGCTACGCGTCCGTCCTCGACCTCATTGGTTCCACGCCCATCGTGGACGTGAGCGCCCTGTCGCCCAAGTCCAACGTGACGATTCTCGCCAAGCTCGAGGGGCGCAACCCCGCCGGTTCGGTGAAGGACCGCGTGGCGCTCTCGCTCGTCAACGCCGCCGAGGCCGACGGTCGCCTGATCCCCGGCAAACCCGACCAGGTGCTCATTGAGCCTTCCTCGGGCAACACCGGTATTGCGCTGGCCATGGTGTGCCGCCTGCGGGGCTATCACCTCAAGGTGGTCCTGCCCTCGAACGTCTCGCCCGAGCGCCGACAATTATTGCTCGCGTGGGGAGCCGACATTATCGACTCCCCGGGTTCGGAAGGCTCGAACGGCGCCGTGCGCCTCGCGCAGCGCCTCGCCGAGGAGCACCCCGAATGGACCTTCCTCTACCAGTACGCGAACCCTAACAACCCCCTCGCGCACTACACCACCACCGGGCCAGAGATTCTGGCCGACGTACCCGAAATCACCCACTTCGTGGCGGGTCTGGGCACCTCGGGCACCCTCATGGGCGTGGGCCGCTTCTTGAAGGAGCACAAGCCCGAGACGCAGGTCTGGGCCATCGAACCGCCGAGCGGTGAGATGGTGGACGGGCTGCGCAACTTGGACGACGGTTACATCCCGCCGATCTTCACCGACAATCACGGCGCCGAATTGCTCGATCGCAAGGTCGTCGTGCGCCCCAAGGAATCCATCGAGTGGACCCGACGCATGACCGAAGTGGGTCTGTTCGTCGGCATCTCGTCGGGTGCCATCATGGCCGGTGCCGTCAAGTGCGCGTCGCTCATTCCCGACGACCAGACCGCGACCATCGTCACCATCGCCTGCGACGACGGCTGGAAGTACTTGTCGACCGGCGCGTGGAGTGACGACATCGACGAGGTCGTCGAGCGCGCCAAGAAGATCATCTACTTCTAATCCCGCGGCCAGGTTCTCCACTACCGTGGACGGTCGAGCGAGGTATGAGGAGCATCATGAGTGACGTACGGGCCGACGGCCGAACCCCCGACCAGGCGCGACCACTGTCGTTCGATCGTGACTACACCGAGATGGCGTTGGGATCGGTGCTGGTGAGCTTCGGTCGAACGCGCGTGCTGTGCACGGCCTCGGTCCAAGAGGACGTGCCGCGCTGGTTGCGTGGTTCGGGGAAGGGCTGGGTGACGGCCGAGTACTCGATGTTGCCCGGTTCCACGCCCGAGCGCGCGGCGCGCGAGGCGGCCAAGGGCAAGCAGTCGGGGCGCACCCAGGAGATCCAGCGTCTCATTGGTCGTTCGCTCCGTACCGTGACGCGCCTCGAGGCGATGCCCGACGTCGCCGTCACGGTCGACTGCGACGTCCTTCAGGCCGACGGTGGCACGCGGACCGCGTCGATCTGTGGCGGATACGTGGCCCTGCACGACGCCCTGACGCGCCTGGTGCAACGGGGCACCCTGAACGAGCACCCGTTGGTCGACCTGGTGGCCGCGGTCTCGGTGGGCGTCGTCGGGGGAGTGGCGATGCTCGACCTGCCCTACGAGGAGGATTCGCGCGCCGATACCGACATGAACGTGGTGATGACCGGCGCGGGAGGATTCGTCGAGGTGCAGGGCACCGCCGAGCAGGCCCCGTTCTCGCGCGCCGAGCTCGACGCACTACTCGATTTGGCCGCCCGCGGTATCGCCGACATCCACGCCGCTCAGCGCCTCGTCCTCGCGAGCGCGCCCGCCCCGCGTCCGTGACGACCTTCGTGTTGGCCACGGCCAACCCCCACAAGACCCTCGAGATGCGCGCGGTGTTATCGGAACTCGGTGTCGAGTTGCTGGCGCGACCCGAGCACGTCGGGGACGTGGAAGAGAATGACGTGACCCTCGAGGGCAACGCGTTATTGAAGGCGCGCGCGCTGGTCGATGCCACGGGTCTCGCGGCCATCGCCGACGATACGGGCCTCTTCGTGGCGGCCCTGGGGGGACGACCCGGAGTGTGGAGCGCGCGCTACGCGGGGGAGAACGCCACCTACGACGACAACGTCGAGAAACTGCTCGAGGAACTCGCCGACGTCGACGACGAACGGCGCGAGGCGAGTTTCCGCACGGTGGTCGCGGTGGCGTACCCCTCGGGGGAATCGCTGTGCGTCGAGGGGGTGCTCGAAGGTCGCATCACGCGCGAGCGTCGCGGTGAGAACGGCTTCGGCTACGACCCGGTCTTCGAACCTCGCGACGGCGGTGGGCGCACGTTGGCGCAATTTTCGTCCGATGAGAAAAACGCGACGTCGCACCGCGCTCGCGCCTTGCGGGCCCTGGTCGAAGCGCTGCGAGCGTTCTGATTGCCGCGGCGTACCCGTAGTCTGGAGAGGTGAGTCGCGCCGAAATTGCCATGTTCCCTCTCGGGATGGTGATCTTTCCGCACCAGATTGTGGGCCTGTGCGTCTTCGAGCCGCGCTATCGACAAATGTTGAACGACGTCGCCGACACTCAAACCTTCGGCACGTGTCTCATTGCGCGAGGTTCGGAGGTCGGTGGCGGTGACGAGCGTACGTCGGTGGGCACCATGATGCGGATCCGCGGCGAACAGACCATGCCCGACGGCAAGATCCTCCTGGTCGCCGAGGGCGTGTCGTGCTTCGCGGTGGAGCGCTGGCTCGATGACGATCCCTACCCGCGCGCCGTGGCCCACGAGCGATGCTGCGACGACGTCATGATTGACCCGGACCTGTTGCGCTTGGCCGAGACATCGGTGCGGGCCCTGCGTCACTTGCAGAGTGAAGTGGCGGCCGACGAAGTATTCGCCATCAATTGTGAGATGGCCCAGGATCCGTGGGAGCGTAGCTGGCAGTTGTGCTCGATGACCCCGATGGCGCTGTTGGACCAGTTCAAGGTCATTTCGCTGAGCGACCCCAACGAGCGCTTACGACTCCTCGTGGAGATTTGCTGTGAGCGGTACGGTGACTACCAGCGCATGCTGAGCGTCGACCACACGCCCTTCGGCTGAATCAGCGCAGTTCGAGTAGGTCGACCACGAAGATCAGCGTCTCGCCCGGCGCAATGACGCCGCCCGCACCCCGGTCTCCGTACCCGAGGTGCGACGGGATGACGAGCCGGCGGCGACCGCCCACGCGCATACCCTGCACGCCGCGATCCCAGCCGGCGATCACGTAGCCGGCCCCGAGGGGGAAGGAGAACGCGTCGCCACGATTCCACGACGCGTCGAACTCCTCCCCGCTGGACATTCCGACACCGACGTAGTGCACGACCGCCGTCTGACCGGCGGTCGCCACCGCACCGTCACCGACGATGAGGTCCTCGACGAGGAGATCGTCGGGCGCAGCGCCCAGGTGAGGTTCGACGAGAGGCTTGTCCGCCATGGTCACTCCTAGTAGCGGCGCTGGCGGCCACCGCCAACGACTCGGACATTGCGAGCCTCGCGGCCCTTGGGGCCCTGCGCCTCTTCGAACGTGATCTTCTGACCCTGACTGAGGGACTTGAAGCCGTCACCCTGAATGCTCGAGAAGTGAATGAACAAGTCGTCACCCTTGTCGTCGCTGGCGAATCCGAAACCCTTGGAGTCGTTGAAGAAACTCACCACGGCCTCTCGATTCGACGCGGCCGGACCCGAGGGTCGCGCCGTGCGCTCGTTGCGGTCGTTGAAGGAACGCTCGGGTCGGGCCCCGCGCTCGTTGCGCTCAACGTGGGAACGCTCGGGTCGCGCCGCGCGCTCGTCGAAACTGCGCTCGCCGCGGGGGCGTTCGGCGTAGGCACCGGGACGAGCGGGACGCTCGCTGCGGTCATTGAAGGAACGCTCGGGACGTGGCGCCCGTTCGGCGAAGCCGCGGTCGCCCCGGTCCGCACTGGGTCCACGACGCTCGAAGGAGCGCGGTCCGCGCTCGCTGCGGTCGCCACGATCGGCGAAGCTACGCTCGCGAGGTGCCGGGCGCTCGGAACGACCCTTGCCACCGCGGTCGTCGATGCGCTCGGCGGCCGCCGTGTCATCCACGGCGCCCAAGCGAATCGCGGGGGCGTCCTCACGCGACTCGATCGACATGGGCACGCCGAGGGCGCGCTGGAGTCGCTTGACCTGTCCGATGGCGTCTTCGCCCACCAGGGAGATCACGGCCCCGGTGGCCCCAGCCCGGCCGGTACGACCGGAACGGTGCAGGTAGTCGGTGGCCTGGGCCGGCGGGTCGTAGTGCACGACGACGGGCAGGAGGTCGATGTGGATGCCGCGCGCGGCGACGTCGGTGGCCACGAGCACCTGGATCTGGCCGCTCTTGACGCTACGCAGGGCGCGCTCACGCTGGGCCTGGGTCCGGTCACCGTGCAGGGGTACGGCGCTGATGCCACGCTCTTCGAGTTGGCGGGCCAGGCGGTCGGCACCGTGCTTGGTACGGGTGAAGACAATGGCGCGCTCGTACTCGTTGACGATGTCGGCGGTGAACTGGGGACGCTGGTCGCGCGGAACGCGCCAGAAGTAGTGGTCCACGTCGCTGGGGGCCTCTTCGCCCACCACGTCGTGCACGGCGGCGTCCCGGGTGAATTCCTTGACGAGCGATTTGACGTCGGGACCCATCGTGGCCGAGAACAACATGACGTGACGGTCGCGCGGCGTGGCGCCGACGATGCGGCGCACCGCGGGCAAGAAGCCCATGTCGGCCATGCGGTCGGCCTCGTCCACGATGACGGTCGTAATCTCGGAGAGGTCGAAGGCACCCTGCTCGAGCATGTCCTCGAGGCGGCCCGGGCACGCGACCACGACGTCGACACCGAAGTTCAGCGCCTTGCGCGCCACGTTGTACGAGGTCCCGCCGTAGATGCAGATGACGCGACGGCCGCGGTCGTCGGTCAACTGACCGATCTCCTTTTGGACCTGGGCGGCGAGTTCGCGGGTGGGAACGAGAATGAGCCCCAGCGGCTTGCGGGGACGAGCCTTGCCCATACGGGCCATCAGCGGCAGGCCGAAGGCGAGGGTCTTGCCCGAGCCGGTGGCCGCCTTTCCGACGACGTCGCGCCCGGCGAGGGCGTCCGGCAAGGCGGCTTCTTGGATCGGGAAGGCTTCGGTGATGCCACGGGCGGCGAGGCGCTCCACGAGGTTCGCGGGCACGCCGAGTTCGGCAAAGGACATGGACATATGACTCCTACAAGTTGAGATGAGCCCAACTCGATATGTCACAGTCGAATCGGCTCCACCGCGAAATGCGGCACAGACAGCGAATGACACGCTAGCACACGACGCCCAGCGACGCCGCAATAAAAGTGATTGTTGCTATCACTGAACTCGCGGCCCATCGTTTCCGCCTCAGTGAGCAATCTCTTGACTCGTGCGGGCGGAGGGACTCGAACCCACACTCCGAAGAACTGGTACCTAAAACCAGCGCGTCTGCCAATTCCGCCACGCCCGCATTGGGCCCAAGTCTACGTCGGGAGGAGTCGGGGCCAAAGGGTCCGCACGGTAGATTGGATGCATGATTAACTCCTCCATGTCGGACACGTTCGGTGCCAACGATCTCAACCAGCGTTTGTTGCGTGAACGAATCGTCTTCCTCGGTTCCCAGGTGGACCAGAGTGCCGCCAATCGCATCTGCGCCGAGCTCCTGCTCCTCGAAGCGGAGGATCCGGGCAAGGACATCAGCCTCTACATCAACTCGCCCGGTGGGTCGGTGACCGACGGACTCGCGATCTACGACACGATGCAGTACGTCAACTGTGACATCCGCACCATCTGCGTTGGCATGGCCGCGTCGATGGGACAGTTCCTGCTGTGCGCGGGAACGAAGGGCAAGCGATTCTCGCTGCCCCACAGCCGCATCTTGATGCACCAGCCCTCGATGGGCGGCATGCAGGGTCAGGCGTCGGACATCGCGATTCAGGCCGAACAGATTGTCTACATGAAGACGATGCTGGCCGAACGCATCGCGTTTCACACGGGCCAGTCGCTCGAGCGCATCGAAGCGGACTCCGACCGCGACCGCTGGTTCACGGCGCAAGAGGCTCTGGAATACGGCTTCATCGACGCCGTGATTGATCGGTCCGCGCTGCGCCAAGGCGTGTAATGGACAATCCCACCTCGCCCGCAGCGGTGCACGAGGGGCTCGCTCACGCCCCGGTGCGGGTGATGAGTGCGCGCGTGAAATTGGCGACGCGACTGGTCAACCTGTGGAATCGTCGCGAGTTGTTGCGCAACTTGGTGATCTCGGATATCCGCATCAAGTACAAGGGGTCCGCCCTCGGCCTGCTCTGGTCGATGCTCGCCCCGGCCTTCACCCTGGGTATCTACTACCTCGTGTTCTCGGTGTTCTTGAAGAACGGGTACCCCAATTACGTCATCTTCTTGTTCTCGGGACTCATCGTCTGGAACTTGTTCCAGAACGCGGTCAACTCCGCGACGGGTGTCATCGTCGACCGCGCGGGACTCGTGAAGAAGGTCTCCTTCCCCCGCGAGATTCTGCCCCTGGCCAGCGTGGGGTCGGCGGTGATCTACTTCCTCATCCAGTTGGGCGTGCTCGCGCTCTTCCTCCTGGTCTTTCATCACGCCCCCAATTGGCAGATGCTGGCCATCTTGCCCATCACCTTCGTGACGCTGTACCTGTTCGCGTCCGCGGTGGCCATCGTCATGTCGGCGGTCACGGTGTACCTGCGTGACATGAAGCACTTGATGGAGGTGCTGCTGCAGTTGTGGTTTTGGATGTCCCCGGTGGTCTACTCGTACTCCAACTCCCTCGCCCCCCAGATTCACAAGCACGGCTTGACGTTGCTGTACTTCGCCAATCCCATGACGCTGCTCGTCCTGACGTTTCAGCGAACGTTCTACGTCTCGACGGACGTGCATTCGCTCTTGGCGGGTCACACCTTGATCCACATGTTGCCCAAGTGGTCGGTGGGGTCCTTCTTGTACCTGAACGTGGCGATGCTGGGCGTGATGGGCATCATGTTCCTCGTGGCGCTCGTCATCTTCGGGCGCCTCGAGGGAAACTTTGAATCGGAGTTATAGATGACCACCGTCGTCGACGTCGCGAACGTCTCGAAGGATTTCAAGATTCACTACGAGCGTCACCAGTCGCTCAAGGAACGCTTGCTCCACCCCAAGACCGGAACGACCGAGGACTTCGCGGCCCTGAAGAACATCTCGTTCCAGATGGAAGAGGGCGAGACGGTCGGTATTTTGGGCCACAACGGTTCGGGGAAATCGACGTTGCTCAAGTGCATCTGTGGCGTCCTGCAACCCACCTCGGGCGAGATTCGCCTCCGCGGATCCCTCGCGGCGCTGCTGGAGTTGGGCGCCGGATTCCAACTCGAGCTCTCGGGTCGCGACAACGTGTACATCTACGGAGCGATGCTGGGTTTCACGCGTAAGCGCATCGACCAAATCTTCGATGACATCGTCGAGTTCTCGGAGATTCAGCACTTCATCGATACGCCGGTCAAGTTCTATTCGAGTGGCATGTACGTGCGCCTCGCCTTCGCGGTCGCGGTCAACGTCAACCCCGACATCCTGGTGATCGACGAGGTACTGGCGGTCGGTGACGAACGATTCCAGGCCAAGTGCATCGACCGCATTCGACGCTTCCAAGAAGAAGGTCGCGCGATTTTGCTCGTCACGCACTCCGCCGACCAAGTGCGATCCTTGGCCAGTCGCGCCATCGTTCTCGAGTCCGGACTCATGATTGCCAACGGCCCGGTGGGCGAGTCCCTACGAGTCTTTCGCGAGCACCTGCTCGGCGACACGCCCTCGAACGAGGTCAACGAGCACGGCGGTGACGTGCACATCGAGTCGGTGACCACGCCCACGGGATCCTTTGACGTGCAGAGCGGGGCGAGTATGCACTTCGACGTACACATCTCGGCCGCGACCGCCTACAGTGGCAACTTCGTCATGGAAGTCTTCACGCGCGCCGGCGTGTTGGTGAGTCGCTCGGACGCTCAGGGTGCACCCATCAATCTGCGGCCCGGTCGCAACACGATCGGCGTCGACCTGCCCAACATTCCGCTGCTCGACGGGGTCTACGACGTCAATGTCGGGGTGGTCGATCCGCGCGGCTCCAACGTCAAGGCGTGGAGCGAGAAGGTCGCGTCCCTGCAGGTCACCTACGGGGGTCGCGAGGGCGGGCTCGTCGAGCTCGACGCCAGCATCCACCAGCTGTAGGCGGCGCGGATCCCCCCTAGCGGTCGTCGCGAGAACGAATCTCGTCGCTGAGACGCGGATACGCCCGGAGCGCTCCCCAGCGGCCCATCTTGCCGGCGTCGAACGGGTGCGTGGCACCCGCCAAGAGCCGGCGGTCGCCGCGCGAATTGCCGTAGGCGTAGATCACCGGTTCACTGTCGTAGTGCCGCTGGGCGATCCATTCGTTGAGACGGCGCATCTTTTCGGTCCCGCGGCAGTTCTTCCCCAAGTAACTGCCGGTGAGCTTGCCGCGCGAATCCACCGCGAGGCGAGTGCCCAGACCCCCGGCGATGGCGAATTCCTCGACCAGGATGTCGACGTAGATCTGTGGTGACGCCGAGACCAACACGACGTCGTGGCCGTGTTCGCGGTGCCACTGGAGGCGCGCGATGACCTCGGGGCGCCCTTCGTCGGCGAGGTGGTGCAGGATGAAGTCGCGCGAGGCCGCGGTGACGACGTCGACGTCGCGGCCACCGAGGACCGCCTGGAAGAGTCGTTCCTTCGCCGAGTCGGCCCAGTGTCCCGAGCGCACCGCGCCCACGGTCAAGGGCACCAGTAGCGGCAGCGCCGCGCGCGCCACCGTCGTGTCGCCGGCGATGAAGCGCAACCAATGGAAAACGCTGCCGCCTTCGGTGAGGGTACCGTCCAGGTCGAATGCGGCGACGACGTGGGGAGTGGTCATCCGTCTAGTTTCACAGGAATGGAGCCAGGGGTGCACCAATTACCTACAAATCCACTAGATGTTTCGAACATTTCACCTTCTCCGATTAGACTGTCGTCGATCAGTCGAGCGACTGACAACGTTCATCTAAGGAGCAAACATGGCGATTCGCCTCGGCGACGTGGCCCCCGACTTTACGGCGGACACCACGGAAGGAACCATCAGTTTTCACGAGTGGCTGGGTGACGGTTGGGGAATCCTGTTTTCTCACCCCAAGGACTTCACCCCCGTCTGCACGACCGAGCTCGGTGGCTTCGCGAAGCGCAAGGCCGACTTCGACGCGCGCAACACCAAGATCATCGGCCTGTCGGTGGACGATGTCGCCTCGCACAACCAGTGGAAGTCCGACATCGGTGAGACGCAGGGCACGGAGTTGAACTTCCCGCTCATCGGCGACGAGAACCACGTCGTGGCCGACCTCTACGACATGATTCACCCCAACGCCAACGACACCTTGACGGTGCGCAGCGTGTTCATCATCGGACCGGACAAGAAGGTCAAGCTCACGTTGACCTACCCCGCGTCGACCGGCCGCAACATCGACGAGGTCCTGCGCGTCCTCGACTCGCTGCAGCTGAGTGCTGGTTACTCGGTGGCCACGCCGGTCAACTGGACCAATGGTGGTGACGTCATCATCGCCAACTCGGTGAGTGACGAGGACGCGGTGGCGAAGTTCCCCAAGGGCTTCACCAAGATCAAGCCGTACCTGCGCACGACGCCGCAGCCCAACCTGTAAGCCCGCGCGCCCGGCGTCGCGTGGTCACCTCGACCACGCGACGCCGGGCGTCGTGGTGTCGCGCCACGAATTAGAAAGTTTCGTGGGCCAACGCGTCGCGCAACTCGCGCTTGAGTACTTTGAGCTGAGCATTGCGCGGAAGAGCGAAGGGCCGCAAGTAGTAGCGCGACGGACGCTCGAAGCTCGCCACGCGCGGGGCGACGAAGTCGGCCAATTGCGACGCGGACACCAAGCCCTCTTCGCGTAGGACGACCACCGCCACGACTTCCTCGCCGTCCTCCTCGTGTGCCAGACCAATCACGGCGCATTCCGCGACCGCCGGGTGTTGGAGTATTTCGTTTTCCACCACGGACGGGTAGACGTTTTCTCCACGGTGGATGATCATGTCCTTGGACCGGTCGACGATGTACATGAGTCCGGAATCGTCCACCCGCGCGATATCGCCGGTACGGACCCAGCCGTGGCTGAAGGATTGGGCCGTCGCCTGGGGTTTGTGCCAATACCCGCGCACCACGTTCGGCCCCTTCACCCACAATTCGCCCGCTTCGCCGGCGCCGCAGCGTGAGTCGGCCGTGGGCTCGGACCCGTCGAACGATTCGGGGACGACCGCGATCTCGCACACCGGGAGCGCGACCCCACAGCTGTTGGGGTGGTCGAGGTAG
>Ga0209067_10001402_pt1 | contig 14921 bp, 14 predicted proteins | sample ColStrG_CSR_2013_FD_187199 | JGI IMG/M metagenome (GOLD analysis project Ga0209067, IMG submission 187199) | Freshwater sediment microbial communities in response to fracking from Pennsylvania, USA - Cold Stream Run_MetaG_CSR_2013 (SPAdes)... | ecosystem: Environmental > Aquatic > Freshwater >...
CTCGGACACCAAGTCCGATTAACTTTGACTCAGAATAGTCGGACTTGGAAATGTACTTGTAAATTCAAGATAGTTGGATGAGTCAATTCTAATACCGACATGAGTCAATTCTTAATGCTCATGTCCAATTAATGCCCAAGTCCGACCAAAGTCGACACCGTCCGTCGGACTTATTCATACTCTTAATTGACCAATTCATATACCCAAAAGGTCGACACCGTCCGTCGGACTCCCTCATACTCATAATTGTCCAACTCATATACCCAAAAGGTCGACACCGTCCGTCGGACTTATCACCAACAACTACAATATACTTATAATATACTTAGTAATAATAATACAAGTCTTTCATCTTTTATACCTCCCAATGCAACACACCTAACAACCGCAACCAACACTATCCAAACCGATCAATTGGACTAGGGCTGAGCCTCAGCAAATCGTAGAGTAGTCTACTCTTATGCTTACAGCACCCCGTCCCCATTCGCGTCGTCTGCACGTTATCGTACTCTAGCATCATATCCTGTCTATACTGGCTGCAACTTACAGTCTCCCGCAAATCACCACACCAGAACATCCTTTGCGTATCCTTAACTTTTAACACTAGCACTTTATCATCCCATCCCAGCATGGATTCCGACTTAGAGGCGTTCAGCCGTTATCCTACGAGCGTAGCCGAGCTGCCCTAGCTGTCCAGCTAACAGCACACACCAGCGGCTCGAATCAACGGTTCCTCTCGTACTAGGTTGAATTACTGTGTGGATGACAACCCATCAGTAGGGTAAAACTAACCTGTCTCACGACGGTCTAACGATTCTACCATCCTAACCCACTCATTTACTAATGGGATCTTGGGACTCTGACTACGCGAGTGTTGTCCTTTTTTCACTAGAAGACAACACCCTACAGGCAGACACTCTTTCAAGTGGGTCTAGACTATCTCTTAAGCATTATCTTCTAATGCCCACTCCCTTATAGTCGTTGCACCTTCCTCTTTCGTGAGAGGCTTGGCTCAGGATTATCCAATCCTTTCAACCTTTACCTAATGGATTTCCCATCAGTCATACACTCGTCGCCGAATGCACTCAAGTTGAAAGGCTCTAAGAACTTCCCCTGAATTTGAGAGTGTTGCCGGCCAGTACCGACTTGCTTGTCCTTTGTCTCAATGAGGTATAGCATCAGAGCTCGATGCATTCATTTGAGTGACAAACACGGGCAAATTTACCCAGCTCACGTTCCCTATTAGCGGGTGAACAATCCGACACTTACCGAATTCTGCTTCGGTATGATAGGAAGAGCCGACATCGACCTTAATACCAGGATCCACAGTCATTTCCTACTGCTTCAATTCCTTCCCGAATAACAACCCATGTCTTTGAATCTACTGACATCAGTTGACTATTCCAGGACACCCTTGCGGGGGGAGTAGACTGTACCTTAAGCAACTTAGTTGCCCACTATCTAGCAGTCGTTGAAGAAGCAGGGCAGCATTTAAAGCCGGCCTTCCCTGCTTCCTGCAGATTGTCTCCAAGTACAGATTATGACCATTGGGTACGGCTGTTAACCGTGTTCCTCATATGCAATCAAAAGGCTTTGCATACAAGTGGTACTGTACTCGTTGAATGAGATTTCCCGCATCCGATAGTGTTGCCCAGTAATGCAGTCTGTAGAGAACTCGCATTTGGACTAGAGGCTTACCTTTTTCAGGCCCTCTCTTAATCCCTAGATGTTAAGGATCAAAAAGCGACGTCGCTATGAACGCTTGGCCGCCACAAGCCAGTTATCCCTGTGGTAATTTTTCCGTTTATACAACCTACTAAAGAGGTCCAAGTCAACTCTCATCGCTTTATCACGTTGATAATATAAAGACGAATCCTCTGACTTGTACTGCTTTCACAGTAGAACCGACTATATCTTAAACACCTAATGGTGCCCACTAGCATTTAGTCTGTGAACTGCACCCGTGGTACATTACTGTACGGTAGGGCTTGGCTGCGGATTGTTCATTGTACATCAACTACATTGTTACCGTACCCAAGTAGTTAGCTTGGCCATGCACTCTCTTTCAAGGTACACTTGGTAGTAGTTGCTTTAGAATGTCCCCGCAATTTGGTAGTGTTGCTGCATATCAATACAACTAAGCAAGACTGCTTCTTGTGTCCGATTTTTCAGACACCTCAAGCTCTAAACTCCAGAGACATTAAGGATCGTTAGGCCACACTTTCATGGTTTGTGTGCATTCTGAACACCAAAATCAAGGGAGCTTTTACCCTTATGTTCTACTTGAGATTTCTGTTCTCAATGAGCTCCCCTTAGGACCAAGTATTCCAGAACAAGTTGTTCCACGGTCGCTCTTGAACGACTGTCACTCTTTCGAGCGGGTTGGACTATATCTTAAGTCTTACTAAGACCCATCACCATTTAGTCTCTGAACTGCACCCATATCGTATTGATGAAGGGCTTGGCTGCGGATAACCTAATCTTCATGACTGTTACCTTACCCAAGTAGTTGACTTGGCCATGTACATTTTTCAACGTACACTTGGTGCATGAAGCTCTCAAGGTGTCCCCGAAATTTGATGATGTTGCCACTGTTGTGACTAGCTGACCATGTCAACTCTTGCAAGCGTTCCTTTCACCTGCGTTACCTTTTAACAGATGTGCCGCCCCAGCCAAACTCCCAACCTGTCACTGTCCTTGACGCAGATCGCTCCGAAGAGCTTACGCTTCAAGGTGCGGTTTCCCGCAATTCTGCATCATCAAGTAAGTAGAAAAACGATAGGGGTAGTGGTATTTCACGGTTGCCGAAGCTCCCACCTATGCTACACCCCCTATGTTTTTCCACAATGACAAACTAGAGTCAAACTCAACAGGGTCTTCTTTCCCCGCTGATTTCGCCAAGCCCGTTCCCTTGGCTGTGGTTTCGCTAGGACGTAGATAGGGACAGTGGGAATCTCGTTAATCCATTCATGCGCGTCACTAATTAGATGACGAGGCATTTGGCTACCTTAAGAGCGATACTCCAAACCCACTAAGTAATCAGCGTGGGTCTCCCAAGGTTGAGACTAGGTGTCTTTGGTCTTGGGACTCGCTTTCGCAAGAGGACAGACTATATCTTAAACCGGACAACATGTCCGATCCACCAACATTTAGTCGTTGAACTGCACTCATAGTCGATAGACTTTAGAGCTTGGCTGCAGATTATCCATTGTATATCAACTTCATTATTACCATACCCAAGGTAGTTAACCTGGCCATGACTGCTTTTCAACAAGTCACTTGGTAGAAGATGCTTTAGGACGTCCCTGCAATTTGATGGTGTTGCACATTAGAATGTACTAGCTATACTATCTCAAGTAGCTTTCATGACCCTCTTGTTGAGTCATAGTTACTCCCGCCGTTTACCCGCGCTTGGTTGAATTTCTTCACTTTGACATTCAGCATTTGTATAAGCTTGAATCAGTACTCATTTTTCAATGAATAATCGACTATATCTTAAGCATAGCAACCTTTGGTGTATGACTTGTATTGTTTGCCCGCAGTAAACTGCCATTTTAAATACACGTCACAGTTGACTATACCCATCTCCATTTAGTCTGTGAACTGCACCCTTGGCTTTCGCTGTAGGGCTTGGCTGCGGATCACCCAATCTCTTGACGCTTTTACCATCCAATGGTCGTTATACCATCTGCTGCATGATCTCTTTCGAGTCACCGCGGTGTTCAAGAGCTTCAGGGACTTCCCGCAATTTGAAGATGTCGCCACTTAGAGTGACTAGGCTACCATTACTGGTTACCTGTGCCCTGAATAATCAAGGTCGAGCACTGGGCAGAAATCACATTGCGTCTACACCGAATTGTGGCCATCGCAATGCTATGTTTTAATTAGACAGTCAGATTCCCCTTGTTCGTACCAGTTCTAAGTTGGCTGATAAATGTACTGCGGTGAGTACCAGCGGTTGAACAACCAGTTCAAACCAGCAGAAACCGAAATCCCCGCCAGTAAGACCCAGCCGTCGCTCCACTGGCCCACAGCACACAGCCCTTAGAGCCACTTCTTTTCCCGAGGTTACGAAGCCATTTTGCCGACTTCCCTTACCTACATTCGCCTATAGACTAGAGGCTGTTCACCTTGGAGACCTGCTGCGGTTATCAGTACGTCCTCCCGTGACATCATCACTCCCCAGAACTTTCAAGGAACGTCACCAGCGCACCGGACCCCACATGGTAGGGCTCTGCAGAGTTGCACACCTTGTCGCCAGTTAACCTGATTCAAAGGTCCGCTCCTCTTTAAGAAAAAAAGAAATCTTTTCCCAGGGCAAGTACCGCCGTCTTCTGGTTCGTTTGCGTTACCGCTTGGATGCACATGGAGGCTCCGGAATATTAACCGGATTCCCTTTCGATAGATGGATACAAGTATCCCATTTTAAACGGCGTTACCCTATCGCTTAGGAACGGCTCACCCATGTCCAACTGCTGTTGTCATGGAACCTTTCTCCACTTCAGTCTTCAAAGTTCCCATTTGAATAGTTGCTACTCCCACCAAGATCTGCACTAGTGGCCGCTCCACCCGGACTCACGTCAAGGCTTCAACGCAACCACCACGCCTGCCTACACGTCAACACATACACATGCTGACGGCTAGGGATAGGTGATACGCTTAAGCGCCATCCATTTTCAGGGCTGGTTCATTCGGCAGGTGAGTTGTTACACACTCCTTAGCGGATTTCAACTTCCATGACCACCGTCCTGCTGTCTAGATGAACCAACACCTTTTCTGGGATCTAGATGAGCGTATACTCTGGCACCTTATCCTAGCTTTCGGAGCATCCCGCATCGCCAGTTCTGCTTACCAAAAATGGCCCACTAAGCACTCTGCATTCGTTGCCCAGGTTCAATAAAGTAACGAGGGCTTCTTACATATTGTAAGTTTGAGAATAGGTTAAGGTTGTTACAACCCCAAGTCCTCTAATCATTCGCTCTACCTCATAAAACTGCTATGAGTGCCTGCTATCCTGAGGGAAACTTCGGCAGGAACCAGCTACTAGATGGTTCGATTAGTCTTTCGCCCCTATAGCCATGTTCGACGATCGATTTGCCAGTGATCTCAGCACAATGTACTGCAAAGAGTCTCTCCACCTGTCAAGGTATCCTACTCTCTGATCCCCTTTCGAGGTAGCCGGACTATATCTTAAGCAACTATGTTGCCCACTCACATTTAGTCTCTGAACTGCACCCATAGTATGTTACTATACAGTAGGGCTTGGCTGCGGATTGTCCATTGTGCATCCTGGACGTTCTTACTATACCCAAGTAATTAACTTGGCCACTGTCTATATTTCTATGACAGCTTAGTAGTCTAGGCTTTAGAAGTTTCCCGCAATTTGAAAGTGTTGCCCATGCATTGGACTAGCTATCTTGTAGCTATTTGACGCGCAAATATTAATACAAATCGTGAGTCATACCAGATCGTGAGTCATAGTGTGAACTTTCGCCATATTATCGCCATCCTTAGCACTCTAAAATTAGAGCTCGCTATAAAAGGCGGGCAGTCCTCCCTTGATAAGATGACAAAGGAAACAAGAATCTACAAGGTCCCAAAGGGAATTGCAATGACTACCATGGAAAAAGTATATCAAGACATTAAGACAACCCATAAAGGGTGCCATATCCCAAGTACAAGTGTATCTGGAAGTTACCATCAGGTTCAACCTCAGGTAATCAATACTTCTCCACGCTCAAAAGGATTTAAGCCATGGGATGGGGCAATTGGTAGAGTTCTTGTTCACCAAGTAACTTATTTGGCAGTAACTGGTATGACTCCAAAACCAGGTGAAGATGTCTCTCACTTATGCCACAATTCAAAGTGCTGTAATACTGAACATTTGGTCATAGAACCACATGCAATCAACATGAGTAGACAACGATGCCCTGGAACTATCACTGTAGAATATAGCTGCCCTCATAAAAAGTGCAATAAGTTACATACAGTAGAAAAACAAGTATGTCAACATTCTCCACCTTGCTTGGTAACGAGTAAATATTAATAAATCAATTCACGTCAGAACCGCTGCGGACTTCCACCGGAGTTTCCCCCGGCTTCATCCTACACAGCCATAGATCACCATCTTTCGGGTCCTAGTAGATATGCTCTTGCTCAGGACGATCACCGTAGATCTCGCCCGGCCGATACTGCCCAAAGGTCGTACCTGTTACTTTCATTACGCGTTAAGGTTTGCCACCTTACCACTCGCACATCTATTAGACTCCTTGGTCCGTGTTTCCGTTTATCCAAGCGTATATAACGAGTATGACTATACAAGTTTCGATATACAACTATCCCGTAGGACTCTGTCTTTCAACAGTGGACGGACTATATCTTAATCAGCATAACTGACCACCGACATCTAGTCTCTGAACTGCTTCCGTGTATTGCTACGACGGAATTGGCTGCGGATTGCCCAATCTCTGACGTTGTTACCATACCCAAGGTCATTAACCTGGCCATGCACTCTCTTTCGAGGCGCACTTGGTAGTCAAAGCTTAAGGGTGTTCCCGCAATTTGACGGTGTTGCAGGCATAGCCTACTAGCGTACCATTGCTGGTCACTCTTTTGTCTCGAAATCCAAGACGGGTCGCTACAAGCGATTTCGCCCACATCCTTCGTGCATAGGCGATCACTCTCACCGGTGGCAAATAACTCAACTAGCTCATCAAAGATGGACTAATCGGCTATCGACCAGAGATAAAAGGCCCCGCAAACGTGCACGGCGGTCCTCAGTCACGGCCACTGCGTCCTGCTTGGCTTAACACGTCCGAGAACGCTACCTTCCAAACAGATCATCCAGCAGCCAAAACTGATGTGGACCAGTACAATACACAGTGCAGCACCCTAATAGAGTACATGATCTGCATTATACTGCACTCGCTGGCAACGCTTCCCCCTTAGCGATTTCACATTCTTTTAACGCCCTTTTCAAGGTGCTTTTCATCTTTCCCTCACGGTACTTGTTTGCTATCGGTCTCTCACCATTATTTAGCGTTGGATGGAGTTTACCACCCGTTGGAGCTGCATTCCCAAACAACTCGACTCGCCTATTGCTTACCATCACAGACTCTGTAGCGCGTTACGGGAGTATCACCCTCTGTGCTGCTCTATTCCAAGAGACTTACACGCCACTTCGCCCAAGGCAAACAATGCAACCCTACAACTCACACCTTGCGGCATGATTCCCATGTTGCGCTTCTCCCTTTTCACTCGCCGTTACTAAGGGAATCCCTGTTGGTGTCTTTTCCTCCGCTTATTGATATGCTTAAGTTCAGCGGGTAGTCTCGTCTGAGTTGAGGTCAAAAGTTGAGTTGACACCTGCTTACCAGATGTCGCTTGTAGCCAATTCCCGCTCGATTGTCCACCAAACGGTTACGGTACAAGTTACCCTGCCTTTAAAGTGAGCCAATTGCCCACTCACATCCCATTGAAATGGAGTAATAAAGACCCTCAACCAGACGTAGGTCCGAAGACCTGCCATGTGCGTTCGAATACCGGATGACTCACGAACATTTGCGTTTCGCATTGCTTATCGCAGTTTGCTGCGTTCTTCATCGGTGTGAGAGCCAAGAGATCCATCGCTAAAAGTTGTATTTTGTTACCTTTGAGTTCCCTGCAATATTAACATGTTATCGCCGAAGCAATACCCCAGTTCCATCACAGGACAAGCCCATGAATCCTCCGGGAAGAAGTTCGCTAGTTCACACATAGTTTGCCCGAGCTTACGCTCAGACAGGTATCAAGAATGATCCTTCCGCAGGTTCACCTACGAAAACCTTGTTACGACTTGTACTTCCTCTAAACGACCAAGTTTGAGCAACTTTTCAGCCCAAAGGTGGAAACCAATGGGCCAATCCGAGGATCTCACTAAGCCGTTCAATCGGTAGTAGCGACGGGCGGTGTGTACAAAGGGCAGGGACGTAATCAACGCAAGCTGATGACTTGCGCTTACTAGGGATTCCTCGTTTAAGAGCAAAATTGCAAGGCTCTATCCCTAGCACGATGGCGTTTCACAAGATTACCCGGACTTGTCAGTCAAGGATACACTCGCTGACGCCATCAGTGTAGCGCGCGTGCAGCCCAGAACATCTAAGGGCATCACAGCAATACTCCAGTGTAATAACACTATCTTAAGCTCTCATGTCATAACAACAGTCTTCTTAAGATCATCGCTTTCGCAATGGGTTCGACTATATCTTAAGTTCTTCAAGAGAACCCACCGACATTTAGTCTGTGAACTGCACTCATATCATACGACGTAGAGCTTGGCTGCGGATTGTCCATTGTACATCTTTAGAGTTTTTACCTTACCCAAGTGATTGACTTGGCCACTAGTTGTCTTTCAACACTAGCTTGGTATCTAAAGCTTTAGGATGTCCCCGCAATTTGACGGTGTTGCCACTAAGTGACTAGTACTACTTTGTACTCTTATAGGCCTGTGTGTTAACCTGTTTTCGCCCAGCACTTCCATGGGTTTGCCACCCATTGTCCCTCTCAGAAGCGTAGCACTTGAGAACAAATGTACACTAGTGAGCAGGTCAGGGTCTCGTTCGTTATCGGAATTAACCAGACAAATCGCTCCACCAACTAAGAACGGCCATGCCAGTATATTTACTACATGTTGTAATAAACCTGTTTTCTTACTACTTTCATAGTAAGCTCGACCATATCTTAAGCCCAATGAATTGGACCCACTAACATTTGGCCTGTGGACTGCACTCATAACATTTAACATGCTTTAGAGTTTGGCTGCGGATTGTCCATTATTTATCCTTGACATTTTTACCATACCCAAGTGATTAGCTTAGCCGCCGCTTCTATTTCTAGAGCAGTTTGGTAGTCAAGGCTTTAGGAGTTTCCCGCAATTTGATAGTGTTGCCAGCTTATACTGACTAACGTCACTGTTTATCCAATACCTCCCAACAAACATCTTTTGGCAAACATGGGTGGTCTGTTGATCTCTAGTACTGGCAGTGCGTTGTGGCACATGGTTTACCACCACCCACAAAATTATGAAAGAGCTTTTAATCTGTCAATCCTTCTTATGTCTGGCATGTGAAAAAAACTATCTTACCCCTTTCGGTATATTGAGTTGGGACATGAATAGTTTCTTTCATACCGGTCTTCGCGGACATTTCCTTCCGTTTCATTGACCTTGCTGTAGTTGGGTTGTGGCCCTTGTACAAGCAAAACCCTTTCGAGTTGGATTAGTACGTCTCTTAAGCCTTTCGGCCCACCGCTTATCGCACGTTGCGACTGTCCGACGTTACTCGAACTAGCCACAGGATTAGCAGCGTTGACTAGCAACGGTAAGCATCCCCTGTACCAGCTGGTGTTGCATCTATCACAGTTGTTACTGTTGCGACCACAATAGAGTACTAACTCTTCGCAAATTGATAGACACTAGCAAAATTGTTTACTTTTCCAGGCCTAGGACTAACCTGGTAAGTTGTCCCGTGTTGAGTCAAATTAAGCCGCAGGCTCCCGAATAAAATTCAGAGAATCTACATCTCTATAGTTTCCTATAGAGTCCGACTATATCTTAAGCAATAGTAAATACTATTGCCCACTAACATTTAGTCTGTGAACTGCACTCGTAATACAAGAATGTATGGTAGAGTTTGGCTGCAGGTAACCCATTGTACATCACTTTCGTTGTTACCATACCTAGGGTCATTAACCTAGCCACTAATTACCTTTCGGTATTAGCTTGGTAGAAAGTGCTTTAGGGACTTCCAGCAATTTGATAGTGTCGCCCATTAAAGGACTAGCCATACGTGATGACTGGGGCAGAGCTGCAGCTTAAGCCTACCCCTGGTGGTGCCCTTCCGTCAATTCCTTTAAGTTTCAGCCTTGCGACCATACTCCCCCCAGAGCCCAAAAGCTTTGATTTCTCGAACGGTGCCCGAAGAGGCGTGGAATAAACCATCCTCGGATCCCGAGCCGGCATCGTTTATGGTTAAGACTACGACGGTATCTAATCGTCTTCGATCCCCTAACTTTCGTTCTTGATTAATGAAAACATCCTTGGCAAATGCTTTCGCACTAGTTCGTCTTCAATCAATCCAAGAATTTCACCTCTGACGATTGAATACGAATGCCCCCAACTGTCCCTATTTATCATTACGTCAATCCTTTGACCAACGGAAGGACTAACGTCCTGTTCCATTATTCCATGCTAACATGTACAAGCGAATGCCTGCCTTGAACACTCCAATTTACTCAAGGTAAAGGTCCCAGATGCATTGCACCCCTTGCGAGACACAACACATTACTGAGAGGAAAGGCAGGGCTCTGCAAGCAGTCCGTAGACCGCGAGTTAAGCCCCACCCGAAGTTCAACTACGAGCTTTTTAACTGCAACAACTTTAATATACGCTACTGAAGCTGGAATTACCGCGGCTGCTGGCCATTACTACCGGACTTTGAGGTCCCCATAAAGGTTCATGTATTGGGCACTTTTCTTTATAGCCAAAGATAGGTTGTGCAACTATCAATGGGGATTAGCACGTCCCTTGAATGTATACTAGTATACACCGGTGCCTTTCCGTGCGTTACTGTGGCTAATAAAAGCTCACAACGGGATCAATCGAATGATATTCCCCGTACCAGGTCACCTTGCCAAGTTGTTACCCAATAGAGATAAACAATTGACTAGCACTTAATGGGCGTGCTATTTCTGGCGACATTCACCAGACTTGCCCTTCAGTAGATCCTCGCGAAACGGTTTACATTAAGCACATTTTCATAGCAAAACTCAAAGAGCTCTGCTTGAATATTTCTTGTCACTACCTCCTCGTATTGAGATTGGGTAATTTGCGCGCCTGCTGCCTTCCTTGGATGTGGTAGCCGTTTCTCCACTAATTCGACCATTAGATGGTCCTAAACAACTCTCCCCAATTCTTTTGGTTCCTTTGTCTAGTATTACTTTCGTAATAGAGTCGACTATATCTTAAATACCACCAAGGTACCCATTAGCATTTAGTCTGTGAACTGCACTCATAACCATAAAGGTGGTAGAGCTTGGCTGCGGATTATCCATTGTTGTATCGGTGACATTTTTACCTTACCCAATGGATTAGATTGGCCATAGATAGTCTTTCGACATCTACTTGGTAGTCACTCGCTTTAGGAAGTCCCCGCAATTTGCTAATGTCGCTGCGTATCAAAGCAACTAGTAGTAAAGTACTACTTTTAAGCCCGAGAAATAATTAGATCAAGGAATTTGTTTACTGCGTAGTGTTAGCTTTGTTATCTTGAATACATCTAGGAATATGAGTACATACTCTTACTGGATGATATAAACTACAACCTGGACAGCCAGTCATCTCATGACATCGATCTCTGTCAAGGTTAGCTTCATGTGATTCAATACAGATATGATTGAAATCTACACAACCTTGCTTACCTTTCCCGCACAGGTGACTGTGTTCACATTCAGGAGGAACCTCAATCCCTCTTACAAATGATTCCACTTGCCACGGTCGAGGAGACCAAGTCTTTCGTAGACCACGACCAAAACTTTTTGAAAGCTTGATCTGCGCATATCCATCTTTTCTTGACCCATTAGCTGTCAGACATCTTGGATATCCAGACGACATATGAGTGTTGTTGTGATAGTAATAGTTCAATCTTTCCTTCAAGTATTCAATTGAACATGCCTCACTCCAATGCAAAAACTTCAAATCCTTTGTCATCAAATTTAAATCCATATCAGGCTCCCTCTCCGGCAATTCGACCCTAATCGCCCGTACCCGTTGTCACCATGGGAGGCCACTACCCTCCCATCGAAAGTTGATAGGGCAGATATTTGAATGATGCATCGCCGGTACAAGACCATGCGATTCGAGCAGTTATTATGAATCACCTTCACCCTTGCGGGGTCGGTCGGTATCTAATAAATACGCAGCTTCGTGAGTCGCCGCTTTGCGCAAGTATTAGCTCTAGAATTACCAGAGGTATCCTTGGTAAAGAAACCATCAAATAAACGATAACTGGTGTAATGAGCCTTGTGCAGTTTCACTATAAACGCATTTATACTTAGACATGCATGGCTTAATCTTTGAGACAAGCATATGACTACTGGCAGGATCAACCAGATAGCTACCAACACAAGGGACGCACTATTGCACGCCCAACGCATTATAATGGTAGTGCAACTTCACACCACACTGCCTACCGTTAAGAAGACCAGGGTTCCGCCGCTACATCTGTTGCCAGTGTTTTGTCATCAGAGTGTCCCCCAATGCCAAAAATTGACACGGAGTAACTCATGTTACAGGGTACAACCCGAAGGAAGTACTTACTGTCGGTATACAAGCTATTTCCCCCGAAGGGACGCTGTGCACCTTGATCGCCCGATGGACCCCATTAAGAGTCACCGGACACCGCCGGACAGTGGTACGCCTTGGTCACCCTCAGCAATACCTCTGCCAATGACAGTGGTTATCGAGAGGACAATTTCAATTTTTTCAAAAAGTAGTTGTCCTCTCATATAGCTGAGAACACCCTATCAGGTTGAACAAGGTCACTTTTTGATTTATCAAAGATGAGGAGATTTCTTAATGGGACTTTATGCCCAATTTTGGAGTTTCAAGTTGAAATTTGAGTCAATTTTTAATGAGACATCCGATAAGGCTTTGCCGAAATTTCGATGTGATTTCTTAATGGGACTTATAGGGACTTGGTACAAATGTTGGGTCATTTGAAGTCCAATGTCTTAATGGGAGTCCTATTAGTGTCCATAAAGTTATACTGGGTAGTCAACGATCAAGTCCAATTAAGAAATTTGGGCATCGAATTAGGCAAAAATAAGGCCTATTATAGTTGGGTCAAACCTTAATCGGACTTGGGGTATGGTATAGGACTTTATCGGACATGGGTACAACTGGTGACTCAAACTAGTATTATTATATGATTTAGTGGACTAATGATTTTAAAACGAGGAGTCGGACTACTGATTGGGGACTCTATGGGACATGGGCATTAACTGTCGGACTTGGGTATAATTGGTGACTCAAACTAGTGTTAATATATGATTTAGTGGACTAATGAGTTTAAAACGAGGAGTAGAACGATTGATTGGGGACTATTGTTGGGGGAGGTATAATTTATCGGAAATGGGTATACCTGGTGACTCAAAGTCCTATTAAAATATGATTAAAAACTTAGTTGAGTCAAATAATTGGACTTGGGCATTAAGCTTAATTGGACTTTGACTCATCTTTGGAAACCTCCTCTCAAAGGGTACAATTGGTGACTCAAACAGGGGCTCATATAGTCTTAATAGGACATGGTATAAATATGGGGACTCTACCTATAAGGGTTGACTCATGGGTGATATGTCATGATTTTCAATAGTGTCTAGTATATAGGTTCAGAGAAAGATCAATGATGTTAAGTGCTTATATATACTGTATAGTAGTATAATATTCATTGCATACATTAATTTGAAAAAATATCATTAATCCTTATTACCATGTACTAAAGTCGTATTAAAAGTGATACAGGGGTCACAGTTTCATATAGAAGTACCTAGTAAGATACCCCTTGGATGGGATATAGAGTCAACCTGGTATGGGGAAAGTTTCATGTTGATCGGACATTTATTGCTCATGGGACTTATGATTGAAGTGAAAGGTGGCCAAGGGCTGGGTCATCGATTTGAAAACAAATGGTACCAAACATTAGCTGAGGTTCTAGTTAGTTGGTAACTTTTCGATTACAGAGTCCTATAACCATTCTATGACATTTCTGTATACCTTTTGCTGACATCCTAAATTTTTTGATAGCTGTATCTCAAAGGGGAAAGAGGATACAAGAGTACTATTGCGGATTAGACTCAAACATAGGGTATGTTCGGGGACAGTATCGAGTTTGGTAGTGATCTATCTATTATTGACATAGTTTATAAATTATTTTAGAATATTATAAAATTTGAGTTTTCATTTAGTTCATCTATACCCTTCTTCAAAAAGTGACTTTTTCCTACCCCTAGAATGGATCTAGCTATAGAAATGGATAGCCCTGGTTTCAGAGAGCATGGTTATGCCACTCTGTTTTTGGGGTTACAATAGTGATTGGGTGGTAAAAATGGATAGAGTCCCACTAATGAGTCAACCTAATTGACTCAACCGCAAACTTTGAGTCAACCAAATCTGTGTCAAAAATTATTCAAGGTACTGGATTAGTCGAAAAAATATCTCGTTCTCGCAGCTGAGGGCACTTTCAGATAATTTTTGCAAAAAATAGTCAATGTTAATAAAATTTTCGTGACTATTAACCGTCTAGGGGATAGCTATATATTTGTGGTATAAAGCCTATAGTATCTAAGACACAAGGGGTCCGTAGTTTGCGGTTATGGGTGGTCTAGCTTAATAGGGACTGGCTATAATGTGTGGTAAAGTGGTTGTTGTAACAAGGGTTAATGGTCAATGGCCTTAAACTAATAGGGAGTCGGCATTAAGATGGGTCAAAGCTTAATTACCAGCATTCTCAAAAACTTGCTAAGTATAATGATATGTGTGTGACTCAACGATGTCCCTACTAAGTACCCAAGTCCCTGTTACCTTACCGCACACCTTGAAACAGAAGGAGCAGGTACCAGCATCAATGCCCCATGTCCCTTTACGTTAATGCCATGTCCCTTTAAGATAATACCCATCCCTATGTCATCTCAAACAAGGAGTATTAGAGTCCAGGGACTCGGACACCAAGTCCGATTAACTTTGACTCAGAATAGTCGGACCTGGAAATGTACTTGTAAATTCAAGATAGTTGGATGAGTCAATTCTAATACCGACATGAGTCAATTCTTAATGCTCATGTCCAATTAATGCCCAAGTCCGACCAAAGTCGACACCGTCCGTCGGACTT
>Ga0209067_10001403_pt1 | contig 14920 bp, 10 predicted proteins | sample ColStrG_CSR_2013_FD_187199 | JGI IMG/M metagenome (GOLD analysis project Ga0209067, IMG submission 187199) | Freshwater sediment microbial communities in response to fracking from Pennsylvania, USA - Cold Stream Run_MetaG_CSR_2013 (SPAdes)... | ecosystem: Environmental > Aquatic > Freshwater >...
CTTAGCGCGTTTGCCGGGTTTGCAGTCGGGTACGGACCGCGGTAACGCCAGCCAAGTCGTGGCGCGTGGATTGGGGCCTCGGTTTATTGCAGCGACATTGGATGGCCGTGAATTGGCCTCTCCAGAGCCCAATCGCGCAGTACGTTTTGAGCAATTTCCCTCCGAATCCTTGGTCGGCGCTGCCGTCTATAAAACTCAGTCGGCGGATTTAATCGAAGGCGGAATCGCGACCACGATTGATTTGCATACCGTCTCACCGTTGGACTTTAAAGAGCGTCAATTTACCTTTAAGGCGGATGCGTTGTACGCGCCGCTAGGTAAAGAGATTAGTAACGCGCCAACAACTGGCCCACGCTTGGGTACGTTGTATGTAGATCAATTCAATGACCATACTTTGGGCTTTGCTTTGGCAGCGAGTTATCAAAAACAACCATCGCTGGATGTATTGAAAGAAAGCTGGAGCTTTAACAACGGTTCTTCGGCTGGTCCCATCAATGGAAGTAACGGCGTGGCGGTACAAACGCCTTGGGGCTTCCAAGATCAAGCCACTTATGGACACGATACTCGCAGCAGTGCCTTAGCTAAAGTCGAGTGGAAACCGAATTCCGATACCCTCATTACGGCGGACGCCTACTACGAAAAGCAAGCGATTTTAGAGCCGCAAGTCGATCATTATTATCAAGGCTCCATCGGCAACTGGCAGGGCAGCAGCGCCAGTAATTATAGTAATGCGACTATCTCAAATGGCATTGTCTCTGGTGCCACAGTTAATTACATTACTTTGGATAATTTGAATAATCTGTGGACTCAAAATTCGCACACCTTTGCCACTGGCTTGAATGGCAAATTTAAAGCGGGCGATTGGAAATTTGAGGCCGATCTTTCCAAGTCGATTGCGACACGCGACAGCGCATGGGAAAGTTTGGAGCAGCAGTACGCAAGTTATCCAACCTTCACCTGGAGTAATGGAGTCAACAATTACTCGCTAAATGGTGCAGTCACTGGCGACCCGAGTTTATACAGCCAGCCGTATAACATGAACGTGCAAAGTGTTGAGCATGTGCGTGATGAGTTGACCGGCTTGCATTTAAATGCAACGCGCAACATTACTAATTTAGGTGATGTTAGTCGCCTCAAATTTGGTGTGCGTGCTACCGAGCGTGAAAAGAGTTATAACCAACTCACATACAGCGTCAATCCGTTGCAAGCCATTCCTAACTCCGATTACATCACTGAACACGTAACTGGTTTGCCTGACTTTATCGTGCTCAACAACTTCAATGCGGTGTCGCAGGCGACCTTTGGCTCCGATGTCTTTAATTCCAGCGGACGTACTCAAACCTTGGGTGACCAAGAAGCTAGTTGGAAGGTCAAAGAGCAAAGCCAATCGGCTTTCGTACAAGCAGATTTAGACGGGAATATGTTTAATACCAGCTACCGCGGTAATGTCGGCGTGCGCTTAGTGCATACCTCGCATACCAGTTCAGGTGTGCAATCGTTAAGCGGCGCTCCAGCAACGCCGGTTTCGGTTGATGGTTCTGATTCAGAAGCGCTGCCAAGTTTGAATTTGATTTTTAATTTGGATCAGCAGCAAGAGCAGCAGTTGCGGTTTAGCTTGGCGCGTGCAATGGCGCGCGCACCGTTGGATGAAATGCGCGCTTCGCAAGTCTTGTGGTTGCCGTCGCCGGGTTCGCAACAGCCTGTGACTGGCAGTGCGGGTAATCCAAACTTAAAACCGATGTTGGCGGATCAGTTGGATTTATCCTATCAGTGGTATTTTGGTAAAGGCTCGTTGTTGTCTGCTGGCGTGTTCTTTAAAAAGTTAGAAAGCTATATCAAGATTGAGGAGAATCCAGGCACGATAGCCGGACAAGCGGCGTTGATTTCACAATCAGTCAATGGACATGGCGGCGAAGTGCGCGGTGCGGAATTGGTCTATCAACAAGCTTTTACCGGTTTGCCAGCGCCGTTTAATGGCTTAGGTATTTATAGTAATTACGCCTACACCACCAGCAATATTACTGAGTCGAATGGTGGCCCTGCCTTCCCAGTGGATGGTCTGATTAAGAGCAACGGTGGAATCACATTGTGGTACGAGCAAAACGGCTTTGAAGCACGTTTAGCGGCAACCTACCACAGCGCCTTTACCCGTGATCCATCTTGGTCGGCCGGTCAGTTCATTATCAATGGTGCCGAAACGCATTTGGGTTTGAACTTATCCAAGCAAATCACGCCACAATTGCAATTGCATTTTGGGGCGGATAATTTGACCAATCAAAAGTTGGTGTACAGCGACCCAGTTAATCCGTATATGAAAGAGTACCAAGAGTTTGGACGTCGTTATAACTTGGGCTTTAGTTACAAGCTCTAAATCACCTAGCTTGGATAAGCGTCGTTATCTGAGCGCAGAATACTAGGCTTGGCGTAGTATCTCTGGTGTAAGCACCCATCGATTTTATTGGTGGGTGCTTTTTTATTGGTGCTGGCTATTTCCTGTTTTAATACACGACAAAGCGGACAGAATAGGCAACTCGGCCTTAGCAAGCAATCAAAGCAGACGGCGTGCACTGAAGCACCGGGCGATTAAAACGGGGAAGATTAAAACAAGGCAGGCTTAGCGGTAATGTACCGCTGCCACATCACGTAAGGTGTCCAACATGACCTGTGCGCCCGGCGAGAGCTTGTGCTGTTTACGTGTGACGATGCCATACCAATCCATGCGCAGGCCTAAGTCATAGGGCAGCACAGTAAGTAAGCCAACATCTAAATAAGGGCGTACCAATTCCTCTGGTAGGGCAGCCACCATATCGCTGCCGATCAACAGGTTGGTAATCATCGGTAACGCGGTGGTTTCGACTGTCTCCGCAGGTTGGTCTAAACCGCGTGACAAGAACAGCGAAGTTAAGCGATCGCGTAAAATGCTGCCAGCCGGTGGCATGATCCAGCCTGCTTCTAGCAAGTCTTCTAAACGTAAATCAGGATTGTTGGCGAGCGGGTGATTGGCGCGTGCAATCAGGCTATGCGGTTCGTCCGAAAGCGGCTCAAAGTTTAATTCGTTCGCCGATTCGGTATCCAAAATTCGTCCGATCACTAAATCTAACTCACCGGCACGCAGACGATTGATTAAGACCTTGCTGGTATCGACACTGATTGATACATGGACTTTGGAATAACGCGATTTTAATAATTTGACGGTCTCCGGTAATAAGCTTACCGACGGAGTCATGACCGTACCAACCGCCACGCGCCCACTTAATCCCGATAATAATTCCATGATTTCTTGATGCGCCGCATCCATTTCAGCCAAGGCCGCGCCAGCGCGTCGGACTAACACTTCACCGTAATGAGTCGGTACAACGCCACGCGGCAAGCGCTCAAATAGTGGAACGCCTAGCACGTGCTCTAATTCGCCAAGCAATTTTGAAGCCGCCGGTTGCGTCAGATTTGCCGCTTGAGCGGCATGCAAAATCGAGCCATGACGGCTTAATTCCACCAGTAACACAAGGTGACGGGTTTTTAGGTGGGATCGGACAAAGCGATCTGAGCGTGGATCGGACATGCCGTGGGGGAGTGGCAATTAATTGTTATGAGGAAAGGTTACTCATGATAAAGCTGCGATCTGCCACCGTCAATCAAGATATCCGTCGCATTAATAAAGCGCGCTTCGTCGCTGGCTAAAAATAGCGCGGTGTAGGCTACTTCTTCTGGCGTGCCGATACGTTTGCACGGCAAGATCGCCGCTTGACGTGCGGTTTCGGCAGCGGGATCGGGTTGGCGATTTAACCAATTCTTAACGTTATCGGTCATGATTAATCCCGGTGAGATCGAATTGACGCGTATCCCTTTTGCGGCGTACTCAATGCCCAAAGAGCGGGTTAAGCCAATCAACGCATGTTTGGCCACCGGATAGGGAAAGCAACCAGGAATAATTTTATGTCCGTGCACGGACGCAATATTGACGATGCTACCAGCGCCTTGCGCCAACATTGACGGCAGCACAGCTCGAGTCGTATTCCACGCCCCCTCTAAATCCACAGCAAAGCAACGTTGCCACTGTTCGCGCGTCATTGCTAATGGATCGGCAAATACGTCCATGCCCGCATTGTTGATCAACACATCGACTTTGCCGAACCGTGCCACGGTCTCGTTGACCAGTTTTTGCATGGCCGCTTGATCGGCTACATCGGCCTGCACAAACATGCTGCGTTCAGGATCAAATTCGTTACACATCGCTGCCGCCGCGTCATCAAACTTGTGACTATTGAATACGACAAAAGCACCTTGATCGGCAAACAGGCGCACAATGGCATGGCCGATTCCCAGGGTTGAACCAGTCACGATTGCCACTTTGTTTTGTAGTCGTAGAGTCATGTTGTGCTTTTTAATAAATGAAACGTCGAAAGAGTAGATTAATGGCGATTGCCGCGATTTTTTAATTGATCCAATAGGACTGCAACCAACAGAATTGAACCACGCATCAAGTACTGATAAAACGCATCGACATCCATTAAGTTCATGACGTTTTCCACGGTTCCCATGATGAGCACACCGATTAAAACACCAAATATTTTTGCTTTACCGCCTTGCAAAGAAACGCCGCCCAACACACAGGCTGAAATCACATCTAGCTCAAATCCCTGAGCGGAATTGGGCTGACCGCTAGTAATTCGGGATGCCAAAATCAAACCGGCTAGGGCCGTGACCAAACCTTGCAATAGGAAAATCCAAACACGCAAACGCTCCACTTGCACTCCCGCCAAACGCGCGGCTTCTGGATTGCCACCAATGGCCAGTGTATTGCGGCCAAAAACGGTGTGATTGAGCAAAACACCAAACACCAAGAAGCACGCTGCGGTCACCAAAATCGGCAACGGCAAACCAAACCAACGCGTATCGCCAAAACTAATAAAACCCTCGTCTGCGATCCCAACGGCCTGACCGTTAGAGACAATAAACGCCAAACCGCGCACCATCAACATGGTCGCCAGAGTCGCGATCAACGCATTCACCCGCAGGTACGCAATTAATACGCCGTTCCCCGCACCGATTAGCGCGCCCGCCAATAATCCGCCGCCAACAGCTAAGGTGATGCTTTGGGTATGTTCCAAAATGATGGCGCCCAACACACCAGAAAACGCGATGGTGGAACCAATCGATAAATCGAAATCACGCGACGCCAAGCACAACATCATCGTGCAGGCCACCATGCCGATTTGCGCGACCGACAACATCAGTCCAATGATGTTGGTCGATGAGAAAAAATTTTCTACCGTAAACGACAGCACAGCAAACAACACCACGTAGCTTAGCGGCATGCTGTTATCGATTAACCACTGACGATTTTTAATGAGAGTCATTTTGGATTGAACATTCGACGTTTGGTGGGCAGCGCTCTCCGAATTGGCGCTAGATGGATTAACGGTTGTCATAAAATTCTTGGGTAAGTTATTGTTCTCAAATTTGTTGGTCGGATTAATTCTGTAACGCCAGGTCAAGTACCGCCGTCTCAGTGGCACTTGAACGATCCAACTCTCCGCTAATGGCACCATCGCGCATCACGATGACGCGGTCTGAAATGCCCAATACTTCTGGCAATTCTGACGACACCACAATCACGCTACAACCGCGCTCGGCAACTTCATGGATGATGCGATAAATTTCGTTCTTGGCGCCTACGTCTATTCCGCGAGTTGGTTCGTCCAAAATTAATACCTTCATGCCCGGTTCGGCCAACCAGCGCGCCAGAATTACTTTTTGTTGATTGCCGCCTGACAGAAGTCGAATTTCTTGATCACGATTCGGTGTTTTAATCCGCAAGCGCTCGATAAAACTATCGGCTAATTCAGCTTCCTTTTTATGCCGCAAAAACAAACCAGCCAATAAATCATGACGACGGCAACTGATGTTGATGTTTTCGGAAATCGAGGCTTGCGCCAGAATACCTTGCTCTTTACGGTCTTCTGGACACAATACAATTCCTGCATCAATAGCGGCGGACGGGCCGCTCGAATCGACCACGCAACCATCTATCTCAACGACGCCAGCAGTGCGCTTATCGGCTCCATAAAGTAAGCGCATGAGTTCGGTACGTCCTGCGCCAACTAAGCCAAAAAAGCCCACGATCTCGCCTTGTCTGACTGAGAAATTAGTCGGCGCGCTACTAGCATTGTGCAAGCCAACTACGTTTAACCGCTGCTCGCCGATTGTGCGCGCGCGGTAATCGTAGATGTCGGATAATTCGCGCCCGACCATATCGCGGATTAAGGTATCGCGGCTTACTTCGGCCATCACTGGGTGTGTGACGATCTTGCGTCCATCGCGGAAAATGGTGCAGGTATCGCACAAGGCGTACAACTCTTCAAGGCGATGCGAGATGTATATAATCGTGCGACCGGCAGCGCGCAATTCACGCACCAAGCGGAACAGAATTTCACTCTCTACATGCGACAAGCTGGAAGTCGGTTCATCAAACGCAATAATTTGCGCCTCTTGCATCACCGCTTTGCAGATTTCCACCATCTGTCGTTGGGCGATGGATAGTTCGATCAAGCGTGCATCTGGATTGAGCGTAACGCCCATGTCGCTTAATTTATCGGCGACCATTTGGCGCGCTTGCTTGCGATTGACGATGCCGAATTGAGTCGGTAAGCGCCCCATTAAAATATTTTCAGTAACGGTTAATTCCGGCACGTATTGCAGTTCTTGATGAATTACGGCGATACCAGTTTTAATTGCGTCGGAAGCTGAATTAAAGTGGCAAACCTGACCATGAACCAATAGGCGTCCCCCGTCTGGGCGGTATTGCCCGCCCAATATTTTAAGCAAGGTCGATTTTCCTGCGCCGTTTTCACCCAGCAAACCATGCACTGTTCCCGCATGGGCGGTAAAGCTTACGCCGTTCAACGCTTTAACCGCACCAAACTGTTTGGAGACCTGATCAAATTGCAGAGCTGTTGGCGCGGATGTAGAAGCTAAAGCGGACATAGAATTACAATCCATTTTGCGCACGTACTTGCGCTTGGTTCTGACGTGTCATTAACGTGCCTGTGGTGAGCGTTAAGGCCGTGGGTGTTTTTTGTTGGGCGATCCAGTCGTACATGTTCAAGCTAGTTTCATAGCCGTGCCGTTTTGGACTAATCAAAACCGTTCCGTAGAAGCCGGTAGGAGTTGGTTTTACGAATTCATTCAATGCTGTTTTGCTACCGCCAATGCCAATCCCGATGACGGAATCGCTTTTTAAGCCATGTCCTTCGGCGGCACGAATCGCCCCTAATACCGCTTCATCATTCATGCCAAATACAATCCAGTGTTTAAATTTGGCTTGTTTGGTGAATGCGATATTGGCTGCGTTAAAGGCGCTTTCGGTGTCTGTTTTGGCTTGCGCCGCATCAAAAATATTCGCTACCGGAAATCCTGCAGCCTTGAGTGCATCTGCTGCGCCCATCGTTCTATCATGGGCGGTAGGTAATTGATCGAACGCCATACGTAACGCACCAACCTCACTCATCGGCCAACCACGCGCTTTGATCTCTGCTGCTAAACCTTGGCCGACTTGCTTGCCGATTTCAAGACCTGAAATCCCCATGTGTGGAATGCTGGCGATCGGTTTGCCAGCACCGTCGACTAACTGGTCATCGACTGAGATCACTTTCAATCCATTACGTTTGGCAGAACGCTCGATTGCCATTCCTAACTTAACGTCTGGTGCACAAATCACAAAGCCTTGAGCTTTTTGGGCAGCTAAATTATCAATAGCGGCCATCATTTTTTCACCGTTCGGTACGCCGATTTTAATCAGCGTAAAGCCTTTTTCATGTGCGGCTTGCTCAGCAAAGCGCCATTCGTCTTGGAACCAAGGTTCTTCTGCTTGCTTGACCAAAAAGCCAATTTTGATCGGGTCGGCAGCGTAAGTAGCTGCGCTAAAAGTTAAGCTGACAGTGAGCGCGAGGAGCGACGCCAGTAGCGGCAATGTTTGTTTCATGTTTGTCTCCGAATAGTTCTATTTTTATGGTGGCTTGATTTATGTTAGCTCGTGCCACAGCAGTGCAATGTAATCGTCGGTGCGGTCAATCTTACTATCGCATCCTTAAAATGGCCGCACCCTTATGTGTTAGTTTTTGGTCGACATCGAGATCATTAAATAGGGTATCTGCTACGCCAGTTGGCTCATCTAGCACAATGCTGAAAAGACCGCCAGCGTGCGGTGTTTGGATGAGCTCTTGTTCAGTCATTTCTTGGCGCGATGTGGTAACCGACAAGATGTCCAAGTCCACGCCGCCGAAGGCTGGGCAAGTAGGGTTTTTTACCGGCACAGGAATCATGCGCAGCGTCTTTCCATTCGGCGCATATTGCACAATTTGGGCAGCACCCCATTGCGCGTTCCACAAGCATCCATTGCGATCTATTACTGATCCATCGGGATAAGCGGCGACACCATTCGCGCAATCGGCAACGTGCGCAAATACGCGCACTTGGCTTACTTGCGCACCCTGTGCATCGTAATCACACTGCATGATGCGGCGCGTGAGCGTGTCGCTAAAGTACATTGTCGCGCCATCGAGACTAAAACAAATACTGTTGGCAATCGCCACAGCAGGCAAGGCCAGGCGGCGCAGTCCATGTTGGAGCGAATATTGGTAAAAGCTGGCAATCGGCCTTTTTTCTGGTGCTTCGTTCATCGTGCCGAATACAAAATTACCCTCTCTATCTGTGCGCCCATCATTAATGCGGGTGCGGGATTCGATAGGATCAACGGCGACCAAGCGCTGCACCGATAGTTGTGCCGGAAGAGCGCTATCCAAACTGTTGATGTCTTTTGCGATACAGATCCACTTGGCCATCCCGAGCAATACGCGGCCAGAAGTGCAATGGGTGAATGAGCCAACTCGATCAGCTAACTTAAATTGTTGTGCCACATTGGATGTACCGTCCCAGCGGTATAAACACGATGACTCGATATCTGTCCACCACCAACTTTGGCTGGCCGCATGCCACAACAAGCCTTCGCCGAGGATAGCTTTTTGCTCAACGGTCAGCGCCATGTTGTGGGTACCGATTGATTGTCTCGCAGCGTTATTCAACATTACATCCCTGTTTATTATTCATTTACTATTTTTTGATGAATTAAGACGGTTTTCATTTTCGTTAGCAATGATACGAAGGGTTTCCATATCGAACCAATGTATTTTTTTCGAAAATCTATCCAAAATTCATATACCTAGGTCATGGTTGTAGATTTAGGCGATAAACAGGTGTCAGGCTCACGTGTCGCAGCGTGGCGATCTGGCTTTGGGTGCCGAAATCGGGCCGCGCTTGCTTGGGTAAATAGATGGGCGCGTCCGCGCGCAAGGGCAATACGCTTAGCGTCAATGGCTGCGGTTGATGACGCTTTAATTCTGCTGCGTGCTGCTTTAACCCAACTTGCCAACCAAAGCCCCAGTAATACCAATCGTCGAGCATGTGCACACCAGAAAATAATCGCCCCATGTCGCCGACGAAATCGATATTGAGTAACACATCGTCAAGCTCAGGTGAGGCAAGCAGTTGGCTTAGTTGAGTTTCCGAAAAATTGATATTCCATGCAGCAGCAGCGCTAAATGATTCTGGTTTGGGTTCCAATGCCGCCTTGGCTAAACCGCCAATCAGAACCGGCGGCGCAATATTAGCGTCGCGCAGCAGCGTCGCGCTGGCATTGATTTGGTGCGCGGGTAACGTCGTGGTCAAGACCTGAAATTCCCCGTCATTGGCTTGTTGTTGCAATCGTTGTAAAGATGTTGATCGCTTGAGTTGAGCGTTGCTGATGGCAGGATAGATTTCGACCTTAAAATTATTCTCGCCAACTGCGCGAAGCTGTAAGCCATCGTTGGCAAAATATGTTTGCGCGCTACTTAAAATCAAGCGCCGCTGTCCGGCAAACTGCCCAATCGCGAGCTGTTTGACTTGCTGTGGATTGAGTACCAAAACATGGATTGGGCGGGCATTGGGTGGTTTGATCGTCGCGGCAATTTTGCCGCCTGACTCAATGCCGCTGACGATCAGGTGCTCGCCGTCCTTGGTGATCTTGGCATTCGGTGCGGATACCGATTGAGTGATGTTCGAATCAAAACCTAGTTCAACGGGAATCCCAGCGCTAGCCGAAAACACATAGGTCACGCCGCTGGTACCCAAGTCCAAACGCGCAATCGGTTGCGCCGTGGCGTAGCGCAACGTGATGCCACCCAAATCAAAATTGATTGGCCACATAAAATACTGACCATCGGCAATCGTGATTTCTTGTTGCGGGAAAACTAATGTTTCAGTCGGCAGTTTGATTGAAAAACGCACGTTTGTATGTGCTTGCATGGCGTATTGGCGCACATGGTTATTGACGAATAAAAAGCCGCTATCGCCCTGACTGCGCACCGACCAACGCAGGCTACTTAGATCGCCTTCATTGGCTGGAACCTGTTCAGGTTTGCGCACCGTCATTGGTGCCAGACGCGCACCAAAATCATGTAAAAAATAATGGTAAGGCCGTAGTAATTCTAATACTGGGCGCTGCTGTCCATCTGGCCCCAAAGGCGCTTGGAAATCGTAACTTATTGCGGTGGTGTCGTTGTAGCCGCCACTTTGCGAACTCTCTTGCATGAAGGTGCCGGCCGAGCTAATCGGATTGCGCCCACCATGAAACATGTAATAGCCCATCAAATTAACGCCCGAGCCTAATTGCACCGGCAGCATCGACGCAATATCGTCAGGGGAAACCACCGTGCGGCGACGATACATCGCTGGCAATCCTGCGCCGTACTCTGCGCCTAAAAACGGTGTGAGTTTTGCATCCAGTTCTGCTGTGCCGGAAGCCGTGGCCGCAGTTTGCGCGCCTAAATCCCCGCTGACTCGGCGATCAAAGCGAAAGGCGTAGGTTTCTTTGGGCGGCAATTCGTGGCTCGAAATTCCCCACGGTTCATCGGGATAGCCACCAAATACTGGTACCACTTCGCCTTGTGGGTAAATCGTATTGTCCCAACCAGTAACGGTGTATAGAGGGACATCGATACCCGACTTTAAAGCCAGCGCTTTCAACGTTTTAATATGCTGCGCGCCCTGTCCGACGCCGCTTAAGTTATATTCGTTTTCGATCTGAACACCAATAATCGGGCCACCTTGTTTCCATAACTGGCCTTTGAGTTGCTCTCCAATTTGTGCATAAAGTCGCGCGACATAGGGCAAATATTGCGCATCATCAGAGCGCGTTGGCATGGCATTGACCACCCATTCAGGTACGCCACCGTAACGCACTTCAGCGTGTGACCAAGGCCCCAAACGTACCACCACTTTGAGGCCGATTTTTGAACATAACTGAATAAAGTGACGCAGATCGCGGTTGCCCTTCCAATTGAATCTTCCTTCGCGCTCTTCGTGATGGCTCCAAATGACATAGCTCGATACCACGTCGATGCCAGCCGATTTCATCTTCTGTAGTTCTGCTTCCCAACTCGCTTCTGGGCTGCGTGAATAATGGAATTCGCCCATCACCGGCAACCAAGGCTGACCGTTTTTGAGCAGATACTGGCTATTGATTTCTAGGCGTTCGCCATTTGGAGTAACGTTAGTCCCCATGTGCAGATGGCCAGATTTTGCTTGCGCGGTCGCGCCGCTCGCGTCGATGGCAGCGAGGTTGTGCGAAAGTGGTTGGGCCGAAGTTTGTGCCTGTGTAGTAGTCGCTGCTAGTAACACAGACGCGACTAGACAGGTCAGATGATTTGGTTTGGTTTTCAAGCTGTCTCCGAGGGACTTTTATATTTTTTTGTATTTTTTAAATCGTATACTGCCAAGCGCTAACAAAATCACGCGCTCGTTGGCCGACATCGTGCGCACTCATTCCCGGTGCGTACAAGGCAGAACCCAAACCAAAACCAGTCGCGCCCACTTGGCGATACGTGGCCATGCCTTCCGGTGTAATTCCGCCGACCGGTAACAAGCGCAAGCTAGCTGGCAATACTGCTCGCATCGCCTTCAAAATTGTAGGCGTGATTAATTCAGCGGGAAATAATTTTAATGCGTCGGCCCCAGCACTTAACGCTGAAAAGGCTTCGGTTAGGGTTGCTACGCCGGGTACGCAAAACATGTTGGCTGCTTTGGCAGCGCTAATTACCGTGCAATCGGCGTGCGGCATAACGATTAATCGACCGCCAGCGTCTTGAACTTGCGCTACCACCTGCGCGCTTAATACTGTGCCGGCGCCTAGTAAAGCATCGTTGGGTAAGCAGCGGCTGAGTTGCTTGATTGATGTTAAGGCATCGGGAGAATTCATCGGCACTTCGATTAAGCGAAACCCAGCTTTATATAACTCGACAGCGATAGCCTCGACTTCAGCCGGACGGATTCCGCGCAAAATTGCTACCAGCGGAAGGGCAGCAAAAGCACTGTCGAAATCAGAGATCACTTGGTTCATTGTGGATTACCTAATCAATTAATAGTCAAACAGAGTGACGAAGCTGCCGTGAAAATGTGATGATGCTAAATCAGTTTTACGCGGTTCTGCAAAGAGCAAAGCTTCTATGGATTTTTTAATAATTATCGCGCTCGGAATAAGCTAAACCAGTTTGGCCGCCTTGGCTAAATTCCACAATCCAGCGGGCGCGGTATTGGCCAACACGAGCGCATTGTGGATATCGAAGATTGCTAAGGCGTTTTCATAGCGGCGGCATAAATCCGGTTCCCCGATTAGCACCAATGGCGCTTGGGCTAGTCCGGCAAGGCGGCGCCAATTCAGGCCTGCTTTAACTTCGTGCCCAATCAATAATCCGGATAAATAATTGGCCAATTCAGCGCCGCTCATTTTCTCGGTTACGCCCAAGCTACGCACGGCAAACAATTGATGATTTAAGCCCAGATGCGCATCGTCACGCGCGGCACGCACACCCAGATTAAAGGCGTCGTTTTCTGCCCTGTGATTGGTTTCGCTAGGCGTTGATGGAAACAATCGCCCCAAGACCGAATGTTGCCGCAAGACCGAATACAACTCACCCGTCATGTGGGTAGCAAAGCTAAGGCATTGCCCGTGTTTGATCTGCGCCCATTTGGAATGTGTGCCGGGTAGGATAAAGCAGGATTGTTCGACTAACTCAGGCCGCAGTTGCAGCGCGCCGACGAGTTGCGTTTCTTCGCCGCGCATTAAGTCAGGCGGAACCGTGGGATTACTCGGATTAAAAATTAAGCCGGGGACAATATGCACCGATTCAATCGCGCCAAAGCGCTGCGCTAAGGCATCGGCGTTGGCGGGACATTCAACATAGGGAACGTCCAACCAACCATGTTTGCTACCCACCATGCCACATGCCAGGATGGGTAATTTTTTATCGCCCGAGTGAAACCAGTCACCGATGAACTGTTGCAATATGCTTGGATAGGATGCTGTTGCTTGCAAGCTTGAGGCACCAGACTGGCTGGCGCGGGTGGCTAACACATTGCCCTCTGCCCCCATCAAAAAAGCTCTTAATCCGGTGCTGCCCCAATCTAAACCAATCAACTGCGCGGAATTGAGCAATTGCTCTTCGATTGCATTATTCATACCTGATTCGATCACCATTCAGCGACGCTGCCGTCTTGATGTCGCCATAGTGGATTGCGCCAATCGGGCGCAGTTTTGCTGGCTTCAATGACCCTTTCCTCGTCGATGATGACACCCAATCCCGGTTTTGGTAACGGTGAAATATAGCCGCCGGTGATCGCAAAGTCTTCTTTGTTGATTACGTAGTCAAGTAACTCCGCGCCCTTGTTGTAATGAATGCCCATACTTTGTTCTTGCAGTACCGCGTTGTGCGAGACGAAATCCACGTGCAGACACGATGCCAAGGCAATTGGGCCGAGCGGGCAGTGCGGTGCAAGGGCAATTTCATAGGCTTCGGCCATTGCGCCGATTTTGACGCATTCGGTAATTCCACCGGCGTGCGACAAATCCGGTTGCACGATCGCGATTCCGCCTTGTTGAAACACATTTTTAAACTCGAAGCGCGAATACATGCGTTCCCCAGCCGCCAATGGAATGGAAGTGTGATCTGCTAAGCGCGGGTAATATTCTGCTTGCTCGGCCAAGACCGGTTCTTCCACAAACAGCGGGCGATATGGTTCCAACGCTCGTAATAAAACTTTCGCCATCGGCGCGGAAACTCGACCGTGGAAATCAATCCCGAATTCGATATCGGAACCAAAGGCGCTGCGGATTTCAGCAATCCGTTCCACTGCCGTATCCACCGCTGCGGCGCTATCAATGATGCCAAGTTCCTCGGTGCCATTCATTTTGAAGGTGTCAAAGCCGATTTCGCGCAATTTGCGTATGCCAGCAATCACATCGGACGGACGGTCACCGCCCACCCAACTATACATTTTCATGCGGTCGCGTACCAAGCCGCCGAGTAATTCATACACCGGTACGCCTAACACTTTGCCTTTAATATCCCATAAAGCTTGATCAATTCCAGCGATGGCACTCATCAAAATCGCGCCGCCACGATAGAAGCCACCTCGGTACATCGCTTGCCATAAATCGTTGATACGTGCTGGGTCCTGCCCAATCAAATACGGCTCCATCTCATGCACAGCGGCCTCAACGGTGCGCGCACGGCCTTCAATAACAGGCTCGCCCCAACCAACAATCCCCGCATCGGTTTCGATCTTGACTAACATCCAACGCGGTGGAATACGGTAGGTGGTTATTTTGGTTATTTTCATGAATTGGTCATTTTTAATTATTGGTCAATGGGAACGATGTTAATCCGATTGGCTAGACACTAAATATGAATAATTTAGGCGAACGTATATGAATTCCATATACATCTTGCGGGCGCGGCGCACTGCTGGAGCAGTGAAGTTTGTAGTTTGAGTTTCTGGAGAAAAGCTTAGACGGCAGTTCTCCAGAAAGCTGTGCGATGGCTAGGTG
>Ga0209067_10001405_pt1 | contig 14882 bp, 13 predicted proteins | sample ColStrG_CSR_2013_FD_187199 | JGI IMG/M metagenome (GOLD analysis project Ga0209067, IMG submission 187199) | Freshwater sediment microbial communities in response to fracking from Pennsylvania, USA - Cold Stream Run_MetaG_CSR_2013 (SPAdes)... | ecosystem: Environmental > Aquatic > Freshwater >...
GGCAAAGTCAGGGACGGCAGCTCGGAGCGGACTAATCGGGCAGGCTGCCGGCCCGCTGGCGTTACATCAGTTTGGGAAATGCCCCGGTCAGACCATTCAAAATAAACTGAATACCGAGGGCCAATGTGATCAGGCCGAAAATTTTGGTAAATACATTCAGTCCGGTCACGTCCAGCAGCCGCACAATTTTTGGCGCATACCGAAACGAGAAGTAGATACTGGCAGTAATCGTCAGAATTGCGCCCATCAGCGCAAAGTTCATGTACGGACGATCATGGGCCGTCTCGGAAAACAGAATGATGGTGGTCATGGTGCCAGCGCCGGTCGTGAGCGGAATGCCGATAGGAATAACAGCGGTCGAGATGATTTTCGAAAAAGCCAGTGGCGTCACCGTGACGGGTTTTTGTTCCGCGTTCAACATCGAAAATCCCGTATTCACCAGCAGCAGTCCGCCGGCAATGCGAAACGCCGGAACACTGATTTCGAAAAAATTCAATATCCCCAGGCCGACAAACATCGCGCAAAACATTGTCAGAAATGCGGTCAGTGTGGCGGTGCGGCAGATTTTATGTTGCTCGACAGGATTCAGATGTTGAATGATGCTGATGTAGAGCGGGATCGCCGGGATATTGTTTGCCACTGCAAACAGGCCTAGCAGATAGTGCTGATATGACATGGAATTGATCATCATGATGGCTGTGCTTTTCACCTGTTGAGACCGCGGCGCAGAATGCGGTTTTCGCGGGCCTGCGAGCGCAGCAGCGCCGGATTGCCGCGTTTTGCAGAGCCAAGGCCCAGTGCCGGACTGGGGCATGCGCCGCCGTTATTTCGGTAATACAGCGCCGTCGCCAGGCTGGCTTCAGCCGGATCGCCGAGCTGGTGAGCCAGGTCATCATTTGCAGCGCAACCGGGCAGATTGTTGGCGGTGCTGCCTGTGCCGCCTGGAACAAAACCGTCGGCGTAAGCACCGAACCCCAGATAGTTCACGCCTTCAAACTGAATGGCAAAATAAGTGGTACTGCAATTGTCCTGCGGATAAAAACCGTAGGGCTTGCCGCAGGTGGTCGAGCCAACCTGAACCACTTTCACCCCCGCGCCGATCAGTCCATTCATGATTGCTTCGCTGGCAGAGCAGGTGCCGGCACTGGTGATGACATACACGGTGGAGAGGTTCAGAGACGGCAGCGGCGTCAAGGTATCCGCTGTGGAAAAGCCCTGAGTGGTGCTGTGAAACGGCACCGTGTCCTGGCTGAGCGTCAAACCGAAGGGGTTTTTACTGTTGTAGGTATCCTGCTCAAAAAATTTCCCGGACGTGATAACCGGACCGGCAATCATGTAGGCCAGTTCGCTGGCGATATCCAGATAGCCACCGCCGTTATAACGGAGATCGAGGACCAGATCAGTGATTCCGGCGCCGTTATTGGCCTGCTGGAGTTGCGTCACTGCGGCAATCAGCTCGCTTTCTGCCGTGGCAATCTGATCGGTGTACAGAATGTAACCTACCGATGCGTTGGGCGCTGGCAGGGTGCCGACGTTCGTTACCGGAGTCAGGGTAATGGAAACGGGTTGCAGGATGATGGTGCTCTGTGACGGCTGACCGGGGATCTGTACGACGAACGTGTAAGAGGTATTGGCTACCGGTGAGTACAGGGCTTCATCCAGAATATTCAAATCAGCCTGGGAGCTGGCGGTGGCAACGTCAACGTTATTAATCCGGATAAATCGTGTGCCGCGAACCAGTCCGTGCAGTGCGGCAGGCGTGCCGGGTGACGTATAGGCAACTTCAATCTGGATCTGGGTTGCGTTGGGAATTTGCGCTGCCTGAAAACCGAAGCCGGATACGTTGCCGGCAGAGGTCAACTGCTGCCAGTACGAGGTGAGGTAAGTAAAGTGAAACTGATCCTTGGGTTTGCCGGATGCTGTCAACAGCGGGCTGCGCTGAGCATTGAAATACGCGTCGACCACATCATGGTTGCTGGTCAGTGTTTCGGTTGATGTTGCATTGTTGGCGGGGTCGACATGCGGGACGGTCGCGCCGATTGTATAGGGTGCGGCACTCACTGCCGGTACGTCGGGATACCAAAGATAAGTCGTATTGACGAACGAGGCGATCCACGCCATCTCGTCGGGCAGGCTGCCCTGCACGTCGCCAAACGGTTGATTATTCTGGTCCAGTATGTTTGCGGCGCGCGGCGCAGCACAATGACCCGATGCAGCCGTGCTGAACGGGGCAGAACCCGGACCACCAGAATGGGTTGATGTACCTGAATTGCTGCTTCCGCCACCGCAGCCGGCCAGCAGAAAAACAAGCAGAAATGGTGCAATGTATTTTTTCAAAGTCAATCCGCCTTTTGGAATCTGGTCCCCGGCCGGGTCCAGCAATCACTTCACTACATGGCAGCGGTGCAGGCTGCCATCGGCACGCAGCGCCAGCCAGTCGCCTCTGGCCGGCAGATGATCGCAGTCCCAGTCCGACAGCACGTAGCGACGGGTAGTGCCAACGGTATGCAAAGCTGGCCTGTGGGTATGGCCGTGGATCAGAACCTGTGCCTGGTGCTGTTCAAAAAACTGGTCAACGGCAGACTGGTTGACATCCATGATTGCCATCGTCTGCTGCTGTTGATGTTGCTGACTCTGCCTGCGCATGTGCGCGATGATCTGTTTGCGCTCTTCCAGTGGACGGGCCAGAAACGTCGCCTGCCATGCGGGCTGTCGGACCATGGTACGAAACTGCTGATAGGTCAGATCATCGGTACAGAGTTGATCGCCGTGCGAGATCAGATACGTTTGATCGGCATGCTTCAGAAGAGTCGGGTCGCTCAGTAACGTGGCGCCGGTCGCCGCAGCAAAATGCTGGCCCACCAAAAAATCCCGGTTACCGGCCATCCAGAATAATGCAACACCGGTGTCGCTGAGCGCACGCAAGGCCTGCACGATGGTCTGGATGAAGGGCGAGTCGAGATCATCATCGCCGGCCCAGTATTCAAAAACATCGCCCAGCAGATAGAGCGCACGCGCCTGAACGGCATGCAGATTCAGGAACTGCAGAAATGCAGCTGTGGTCTCGGGCATCTCGGCCTGCAAATGCAGATCCGAAACAAAAAGCGCGACCGTTTCGGATCGCGCAGTTGCCCAATGAAATGCCGATGTGGTCATCAGGGTCAGTTTTGAATTGCGACCGTCTTCAGATCACTTCGGCTTTTTCAATCACCACATCTTCGGCCGGCACATCCTGGAACATGCCGCTGCGCGTGGTTTTGACACCGCGGATTTTATCGACCACATCCATGCCTTCAACGACATTGCCAAATACGCAGTAGCCCCAGCCATCCTGTCCTGGGTAGTCCAGGAAGCTGTTGTTGGTGATGTTGATGAAAAACTGTGCCGATGCTGAATGCGGATCCGAAGTACGTGCCATGGCCAGTGAATACTTCACGTTTTTCAAACCGTTTTTCGCTTCATTTTCAATCTGATCTTTGGTCGGCTTCTGTTTCATGCCTGGCTCGAAACCGCCGCCCTGAATCATGAAGCCATCAATGACACGATGAAATATCGTGTTGGTGTAGAAACCATCGTTAACGTAAGCTAAAAAATTCGCGACCGTTTTCGGTGCTTTTTCAGCGTCTAATTCAATTTTGATCTTGCCATGGTTGGTAGTGAGCAGGACGGCCATGATTTGGTTTCTTTCATAGTGAAGGTAAAAACACCGGTCAGGTGTGCTGGATTAATTCGGTTGTGCCGGCATGGCAGGTTCAGGTGCAGCGGGACTTGTGGTCTCTGCCGGCTTGACTGCGATTTGCTGGTCTATCGATTTCGGTGTGATCGGATTTTTCAGAATCTTCGCGGTCAGCACGATGACCGGTTTTCTGGGCACGTTCATGTTTTGTCCGATGGCGTCAGTCTGCACTGCCTTGATCCGGTTGACCACATCCATGCCATCGATCACCCGGCCAAATGGCGCATAGCCTGCTGCCAGCAGGACAGCCTCCGAGCGGCGATACAGTTTGGCTTCGCCGTGGCGCACCAACTGCACCGGGTCACCGTCAGCAAGCTTTTGCGGATCCAGAAAATCGTTGTTGGCGACGTTGATAAAAAATTCGGACGTGGCGGTATTGGGATTGGACTCACGCGCCATGGCAATCGTCCCGATTTCGTTTTTCAGACCGTGGTCAAAGGCGATTTGCGCTTCCAGTGGAATCGGGCCGTTACTTTTTTTATCTTTCAGATCTGGCCCCATGCCGCCACCCTGAATCATAAAATTATCGATCACACGATGAAAAATGGTGCCGTTATAAAACCCGCTTTTCACGTACTGCAAAAAGTTTTTGACGGTTTTGGGCGCGGCATCGGGATACAGTTCCAGCACGATATTGCCGACATTGGTTTTTAATTCAACTTGCGGATTCACCGGTTCAGCGGCGAGGCTCACCGAGCACAGCAGCAAAGTAGTAGTCAATGTCAGTGCTGACAGGCAGGAGCGGAATGGCATGATGACGGCTTTCATAGAAGGGAACTTCGGAACAGTTGCCAGCATTAATTGCATGGCCCGGCCTGGCATGATCAGATCACGCCTTCGAAAATGATTTTCCAGCGATTGGCTTCTTTCGCCCAGTACTGACGTTTGCGCGTCACGTTGCGGTTTTTTCCATAACGGGTTTCCTGGGTAAAGGTACTTACCAGCATGTTACCTTTGCCCGGGTAGTTAAACACGGTCACGTCGGTCAGTTTGATGCTGATATCCGTGGCGCCGGAATACGGCAGCAGCTGCTTGTCAAACCAGACTGCAAGACTCTCGCCCTGGGCATTTTTAAAAGTGCTGGAGTAATTGTCCAGCCAGCGCTTGCTGTTTTTGCTTTCTACATCGCGACGCCAGTCGTTAATCAGTCTGGAGGCGAGATCGCGTTCTTCATTCCATTTGGCTGACGAAACAAACTCCACCTGTTCACTGATCACTACCGGTGTCTTGCCGATTTCGACTGATTCAGACAGTTTTTTTAAATCCGGATTGGTCAGGACGATGCAGCCGTCTGAATCCAGTGGAGGGCGGCTGAAGCTGTCCGACGGTGTGCCATGCAGCCAGATTCCTGAACCGCTGCGGCCGTTGACCTTGTCCCATTCGTTGGGGTAGTTGATGGGCAGCGCACCGGATCCGTAAAAATCGGACAGCTTGGCGCCCGGTAAATGACTGGTGATGTAGTACACACCCAACGGGGTCTTCTGGTCGCCTGCCTTGCTTTTTTCCACGCCCAGTTTGCCCTGGGTAATGTAGTAGTCAGTCACAAAGCGCAAATGGCCTGCCTGGTTTTCGTAGACGTACAGACGCGAACGTTTGGCATCAACGACCAGAGCGTGTTTCTGGTCGTCGCGCAGTTGCAGAATCGCGCGCGGCAGCAGATCCGGGTTGGGGCGTTCGGCCAGCGATTTGATCCGCGCACGCGCTTCGTCGCGCAGGTCTTTGATCTTGTCGGGAGGAGCATTTTTTGCTGCGCCAAAGGTGGTGACGGGCGTATTGTGCATCAGGTATAAATCGCCCTGAACCAGATGGCCCAGGCGAAACGTCGGATAGGCTGTCACCAGCTTGTCGGCCAGAGCCTGTGCTGCGTTGAGATGATTTTGCGCCAGCAGTTTGTAGACTTCGATGAGCATGCTGTCCGGATCGGCGGCTGCTGAAATGGATGCTGATGCCACCGGTCTGGCCGGATCAATGGACGCGCCGGCAGCGTAAGCACTGATCAGCGACAGGGTGGTCACTGCAATCAGTGCGTTTTGGATGCTGCGAAACTGGACGGATGCGACCAGATTCAGACTCTTGAAAACTGAACTACGCATTAACCACCTGATCGTTCCTGAGTAATTTGCCACTTGCCGTCCTGTTTCGACAAAACCAGCGTTTTGCGGCTGTCGGCTCTGAGCTTGTCAGAATTGTAAATCTGGCGAAATTTCACGGTTGCAGAATTGCCGTCGATGCTTACTTTCGGCCCGTCAACCTGAACGCTGATCCGACCTTTGCCTTCGATACGCAGGCGACGTTCATCTGACCAGGCCTTGCGGCTTTCGCCTTTCGGTGTCTGGAAATCGTTCGCATAAAATGCCAGATAGGCATTGGTATTTTTATTGCTCCAGGCAGCGGCCCAGGCATCGACCAGTTTCAGTATGTCGTCCTGATCACCACTGGCAGTCGCCTTTGTCGGTTCAGCTTTTGGTGCCGCGGGTTTGACAGGTTCGACCTGAGCAGGTACCGGTTTGGCGGCTTCGACCTTGACCGGTGCGGGTTTGGTAACCGGCGCCGCCGTGGCTACTGCAACCGGTTTGGATACCGGTTTTGCCGGCGCTGCGGCTGCAGTGGTATTGATCGCGCTGCTGGTGGATGAGAACAGATTGTGTATCAGGTTCAGCTTCAGCTTGGCGCCGGAATTACCGGAATCAAGTTGCAGCGCCTTGTCATAAGCCTGGCTGGCGAGTTTGGCATACACATCACCGAGATTTTCATGCGCGGTGCTGTAAGAGGGATTGGTGCGGATCGCCATTTCCAGTGCAGCGCGTGCCTTGTCGTACTGATTAACTGAAGCAAACAGGACCGCCAGATTATTGTAGGGTTCGGGCAGTTCTGGGTAGTCTTCGGTCAGTTTGGTGAACACGGCAATCGCGTCAGCGGTTTTATTCTGTTCTGCAAAGATCAGACCCTTCATAAAACGCATGTGGGCGTCTTTGGGATGCTGAGTCAGATAGGCGTCCGCCTTTTGCAGTGCATCGGCGTACTGGCCGGCCTGGATGGCTTTGGATACATCTGCCACTTCATCTGCCCGCGCTGCGGCGGGCAGTATTGCCAGCGCTGCGAATGCAAAGCTGCAGGCAGCGAACCAGTTACGTGTTTGTTTGCGTGTCATAGTGGAGAAGGTTGGTGAGTTGGCTTAGATGTTATACTGTGCGCTTGTTTTTTTGATCAAATCATTGCGAAGGCCACATATTATCAAAGAAGTGAGGGGATTTTGTCAGATTGTTGCTGTGAGTAGGCAATTAAGTCGCGATCCCTAATAAAATACGCCCTTTCATCTGGACCCAGACCGAACCATATCGCGTTTGTCGTCCAGTCAATCTCTCCGTGATTCAGCTAAATCTTATTCAGTTCATGACCGCTCAAAAAATATATAACACCCTGGCGCGCGCCAAACAGGACTTCACTCCCATCGAACCAGGCAAGGTGCGCATGTATGTCTGCGGCATGACGGTCTACGATTATTGCCATATCGGTCATGCCCGCCTGATGGTGGTGTTCGACATGGTGCAGCGCTGGCTGCGCGCATCCGGCTATGCCGTCACCTATGTCCAGAACATCACTGACATCGACGACAAGATCATCGCTCGTGCAGTACAGAACGGTGAATCGATTTCAGCGCTGACGCAGCGTTACATTCAATATATGCAGGAAGATGCCGCGGCGCTCGGTGTGCAGCTGCCGGATCATGTCCCGCGCGCGACCGCCTATATTCCTCAGATGCTCAAAATGATAGACAGGTTGCAGCAACAAGGGTTGGCGTATCAGGGCGCGGATGGCGACGTGAATTTTTCGGTGCGCGATTTTCCCGGCTATGGCAAGTTGTCCGGCAAATCGCTTGACGATCTGCGTGCCGGTGAAAGGGTTGACGTCAATTCCGGCAAGCGCGATCCGCTGGATTTCGTGCTGTGGAAATCGGCCAAAGACAGTGAACCTGAAGAAGTCAAATGGGATTCGCAGTGGGGCAAAGGTCGCCCCGGCTGGCACCTTGAATGTTCAGCGATGGCCGAAGATCTGCTGGGTGAGCATTTTGACATACACGGTGGTGGCCAGGACCTGCAGTTCCCGCATCACGAAAATGAAATTGCCCAGTCCGAAGGTGCGCATCAGCACACGTTCGTGAATTATTGGATGCACAACGGTTTTGTTCGGGTAGACAATGAAAAAATGTCCAAATCGCTGGGAAATTTTTTCACGATCCGTGAAGTTCTCAAGGTTTATGACCCTGAAGTAGTGCGTTTTTTCATTCTGCGGGCCCAATATCGGAGCCAGATTAATTATTCGGATGCCAATCTGGACGATGCCAAAGCAGCATTGACCCGGCTCTATTCGGCCCTGAAAGAAGTCTCTGCTGACGACCTTCCCCTGGACACTCAGGAACCCTTTGCGAGGCAGTTTTATGCCGCCATGTATGACGATTTCAATACTGCTCTGGCCGTATCGACCCTGTTTGAACTGGCAACCGAAGTGAACAAAACCAGATCGCCGATACTGGCCCGGCAGCTGAAGTCGCTGGCCAAAATATTGGGCTTTTTGCAACGCAATCCTCAAAACTTTTTGCAGTCCGGAAACGAAAATGGGATGGCAGAAACAGAAATCGCTGCTAGAATTGCAGCCCGAACTGCAGCCAAGCTGGCAAAAAACTTTGCAGAGTCGGATCGCATCCGTGCCGAATTGCAGGCAAATAACATCTTATTGGAAGACAGGCCGGGCGGCATTACTGAATGGCGCCGGGCATAAGTGCATGACTATTCAATCCCCCCGTGAACTTCCCGACTACTGGGAACAGGCCAAGCAGGAATTAATGAAGCGCGACCGCATCATGCGCAAACTGATTCCCCAATTTGGTGACTTGCGCCTTGCCGGACGCGGTGAGCCGTTTCTGACACTGTGCCGATCCATTGTAGGTCAGCAGGTTTCCGTTGCAGCAGCCGACGCAGTCTGGGGGCGGTTCCTGGTTGCCTGCGTTAAATGTACGCCGGTGCATGTCTTGCAGGCCGGACCAGAACAATTGTTGGCCAGCGGCTTGTCGAAACGCAAAACCGAGTATATTCTCGACCTGGCTGAACACTTTGATGAAAAACGCGTTCATGTAGAAAAATGGGCGAAGATGGACGATGAAGACGTGATTTCAGAGCTAATTCAGATTCGGGGCATAGGACGCTGGACAGCCGAGATGTTTTTAATCTTTAACCTGCTCCGTCCAAACATACTGCCGCTGGATGATCCGGGATTACTGAAGGGCATCAGCATCAACTATTTTTCCGGTGAACCCGTTTCCCGCAGCGATGCAAGGGAAGTTGCCGCAAACTGGGAACCATGGCGCACCGTTGCTACATGGTATTTATGGCGCAGTCTGGACCCAGTTGCCGTAGAATACTGAAAGTTGCAGGAACCGGCCGAACAGATCGAATTGCATCACAGCGATTTGGCACAATAATCAGCAAGGCCTGTTGACATAATGAGCCGCAGTGGAAAACACCGCACAGAAGGAGTCAGGATGACCAAGACCACATTTTTGAATTTTGAACAACCCGTAGCCGATCTCGAATCAAAAATCGAAGAACTGCGGTTTGTCCAGGATGATTCAGCTGTCGATATCTCAGAAGAAATTGACCGATTGTCCAAAAAAAGCCAGCTGCTGACCAAAGATATCTACGCCAAACTTACTCCCTGGCAAGTCTCGCAAATCTCCCGCCATCCGCAACGCCCCTACACCCTTGATTACATTGCTGAAATTTTCACCGACTTCCATGAACTGCATGGTGACCGCAGTTTTGCCGATGATCAGGCTGTCGTAGGCGGTCTGGCACGCTTTAACGGCCAGGCCTGCATGGTGATGGGACACCAGAAAGGCCGCGATACCAAAGAACGCGCCATGCGCAATTTCGGCATGCCCAAGCCCGAAGGTTATCGCAAGGCGATGCGTCTGATGAAACTGGCGGAAAAATTCAATCTGCCGGTGTTCACCTTTATTGATACCACCGGCGCATGGCCTGGCATTGACGCTGAAGAACGTGGCCAGTCAGAAGCCATTGGCCATAATTTATATGTCATGGCTGAACTCAAAGTTCCGCTGATCGCCACCATTATCGGCGAAGGTGGTTCAGGCGGCGCGCTGGCCATGGCGGTAGGCGACGCCGTATTGATGCTGCAATACGCCACCTATTCGGTGATCTCTCCAGAAGGCTGTGCCTCGATACTCTGGAAAACGGCAGAGCGCGCGGCCGACGCGGCCGAAGCACTGGGACTGACCGCCCACAGGCTCAAAGCCATGGGCCTGATCGATAAAATCATCAGCGAACCACTTGGAGGCGCGCATCGCGATCCCAAGCAGATGTGCGTGCTGGTAAAACGTGCACTGGCAGATACCCTGCGCCAGTTCCAAGGTGTCAAAACGGCGGACCTGCTCGCGGCCCGTCACGAAAAACTCATGAGCTACGGCAAATTTAAAGAAACCAAAAGCGCTGAATAACACGCCGGTTTTTTACAGGCAGGCAGGTGCGGCAGGCAAACCGCGCACACTTGCCTTTCTTCCTTTATGAGCACAATCAATCAGTTTGAATCGGCCATGCAGCGCATTGCTGCCCAGGCCGCAAAACCGGATGGCTCGTTGCGCCTCGCGGTGGCGTACAGCGGTGGCCTGGATTCAACGGTGCTGCTGCAACTGGCCCGCAACTTTGCCCTGCAAAACGCATCACACCTCATCGCACTGCATGTCCACCACGGACTCAGCCCCAATGCCGATCAATGGGCGGCGCACTGTCAGGCACAATGTGCAGCATTGCATGTGCCGTTCGAATCCGCCTGCATTCAACTTGCATCAACCGCCCAGGATGGCGTTGAAGCGACTGCCCGGATGCAGCGCTATGCCGCGCTCGGTGCCATGGCTGCGCGACATCAGATCGATATTCTGCTCACCGCCCATCATCAGGACGACCAGGCCGAAACCATATTGCTGCAGTTGCTGCGCGGTTCCGGCGTCGCCGGCTTATGCGGCATGCAACAGTGCCATCAGGCCCCGCAACTTCTGGGCAGCGACACTTTGCTGCTGGCCAGGCCGTTGCTGGACGTGACCCGTGCCGGGCTGGAACAGTTCGCAGCACAACATGGCATTGCCCATATTGAAGACGAATCAAATCAGGATCCGCGCTATTTGCGCAATGCCCTGCGTTTAAAAGTCATGCCCGTGCTGGAGGCCTATTTTCCGGGATATCAGTCCCGTTTTTCACGAACCGCAGCGCATGCGCAAAGCACACTGGAACTGATTGAGCAGCTCGCACGGGACGATTATCTGCATTGTCAGGTCAGCCCCGCATCGGCAACGCTGGATGCAGCGCGACTGCACAATCTGCCCGATACCCGGCAGGACAATGTATTGCGCTACTGGATTGCCGCGCATCACAAAAAAATGCCGTCAACTGCACGACTGGCTGAAATGAAAAAACAGCTGATGACCGCCAGAGACGACGCGCAGGTGTGTGTCAAACATGGTGACATGGAAGTACGGCGTTATCGGCAGCAGCTGAGTATTTCAGACTGCTTCACCGTCGCTGCCGCATCAGAATCATTTGCCTGGCGCGGCGAAGCAGAAATAGCCTTTCCCGCGTTTTCAGGCACTTTGCTGATTGATCCCGTGAGTCCCGGTCAGCCGGGTATCCGGCGCGAATGGCTGTTGCAGCAACAGCTGGAACTGCGGCCCAGACAGGGCGGTGAACGTCTCAGGCTGGCCGCCAACCGCCCAACCCGTGATATGAAAAGCCATTATCAAAGTCATGGCATCCCTTACTGGATGCGCGATCGGCTGCCCTTTGTCTTTGCCGGCGGCGAGCTGCTCTTTGCGGCGGGGATAGGCGTCCATGGCTCCCGTCTGGAAATCGCAGATGACTGTGTCCTGTTGCACTGGACGCCGGCCGTAGAAAAAAATGAATAATGTCTGAAAACTGCATTTTCTTTTGTTTTGAAGCCGTGAAACCGCAATTTCCTTAATACTATTCTGTAATAAGCATATTTAATTCCTGATTCAGGCTTGTCATTCCGCGCTGCAACATGTACAGTTGTCGGCTGTTTTTTCTGTAATTATTTTCCGTAAATCACTCATACTATGGCTTTAATCGTACACAAATACGGCGGCACCTCGATGGGTTCCACCGATCGCATCAAAAACGTCGCCAAACGCGTCGCCAAATGGCACGACGCAGGCCATCAGATCGTTGTGGTCCCCTCCGCCATGTCAGGAGAAACCAACCGTCTGCTGGGCCTGGCGCGGGAACTCTCAGAGCAGGCTGATCCGCGTGAACTGGACATGATTGCCTCCACCGGCGAACAGGTTTCTGTCGGACTGCTGGCCATTGCGCTGCAGGCCATAGGCAAACAGGCCGTGTCCTATGCGGGCTGGCAGGTCGCCATCAAGACCGACAATTCTCACACCAAAGCCCGTATCGCCAGCATCGACGAAGAAAAAGTCAAACGTGATCTGGACGCCGGGAAAATCGTCATCATTACCGGGTTTCAGGGTGTCAGCGAGCAGGGTGATATCACCACCCTGGGCCGCGGCGGATCCGACACCTCTGCCGTTGCCGTCGCTGCTGCACTGAAAGCACAGGAATGCCTGATATTTACTGACGTGGATGGCGTCTACACAACTGATCCGCGGCTGGTAACCGAGGCGCGCCGCCTCAATACCGTCACCTTTGAAGAAATGCTGGAAATGGCCTCGCTCGGCTCCAAGGTTCTGCAGATCCGTTCTGTTGAATTTGCCGGCAATTACAAGATGCCGACCCGCGTTTTATCATCACTGACCGACCCACTTTTACCGCTGGAAATTGAAGCAAAATCCGGCACTCTGATTTCGTTTGAGGAAGACACCCACATGGAACAAGCCACCATCACCGGCATCGCATTTAATCGTGACGAAGCCAAAATCACCGTTTTTGGCGTACCGGATCGGCCGGGGATTGCCTATCAAATTCTAGGGCCGGTGGCCGAAGCCAATATCGAAGTCGACATGATTATTCAGAATCAGTCAGTCGAAGGCAAAACCGATTTCACTTTTACCGTTCCGCGCAATGAATACAACCAGGCTATGCAGGTGTTGTCGAACGGCGTAAAAGAAAAAATCAATGCCACCGGCATCATTGGTGACAACAAGGTTTCCAAGGTGTCAGTGATCGGCGTCGGCATGCGCAGCCACGTTGGTATTGCCTCGCATATGTTTCAGACGCTGTCCGAAGAAGGGATCAATATTCAAATGATTTCGACCTCAGAAATCAAAATATCGGTTCTGATCGACGAAAAATACATGGAGCTCGCAGTACGCGCATTGCACAAGGCATTTGGCCTGGAAAATCCATAATTTAAGGTTTTTCTCTTGACCAACAGAAAGCCTGCGGCTATCATGCAGGACTTCTAACGGCTGGTGAAAATCTGCTGTGTGAGTGTGGAGACCTGGCCGAGTGGTCGAAGGCACTTCCCTGCTAAGGAAGCATGCGGGCTTAACCCTGCATCTAGGGTTCGAATCCCTAGGTCTCCGCCAAAATAAACATGCCCGCATCAGCGGGCATTTTTATTTTGGAGGAGAAGCGAGCACTGCTCGCGCCTGGGATTCGAAGGCAATCGCCTGCAGGCGATTGAGCGGCCTGCGCCTGTGTAGGCGAATCCCTGGGGCTGTGCCAATGATTATTGTCAACTAGATTCAAGTCATTTCAGAAACGGTCCTTCGGGGCCGTTTTTATTGGCGAATCCGAGTTTTATCGTTTCATGTTATTGCGTGAAATGACCGAACAGCCCAGATGCATTGATGGTTATAACCGTGGTCACCGATAAACTCGACCATGTCGCTCGATAAGTGCTGTCAGTTTTAACTTCGCGCTTCGATATCTGTCGCAATCTCGGTTTTTATCGGTTGTTAAACATTTCAAAAAAAGTTTAACAACTGCCGAAAAGATGTAATAAACCGTTTATTACTGTTGCCAGGAATTTTGCAGAGATGATCGTGCCGTATTCAGAGCTTGGTTTGGCTGGCCAATCTGCTCATGCTGAGCTGTTTGAGTAGACTCGCCGACTTTGCAAATGCTGGTCCTGACATTTCCGTGCCGCTCCCAGCAAATTTACAGATTGATGTACGTCGCGCGCTGACGTCATTAGAAAAGGGATTGCTGCCTGCTACGCAGTTGAATAATCTGGCCCGACACAAAATCAACGCCAGGCAAACAACAACCCGCGCCGTCGCCAGTTACTGCCTGGCCGACAACGCAAGCAACCACAACGCCGCGTAATAACTACCCAATATCCACACAGCAGCCAGCGCCACAGGATGGCTGAAACGATCATAGGCAATGATGGTGTCAGAGAGCACAAACAGGGCACCGCCGCAGGCAGCCAGAGAACTCGATGTCGTACCCAGGGTCAGCCAGCGTGACGCCGCCTGCGCTGCCATCGCCGTCAGACAGACCAGATACACCGTCACCGGAATGCGTAAATCGGCAGGCAGGGTGGGCCACAGTATCAGCAGATTGATCAGGCCGATAGCCGCATAGACCACTGGCGCCTGTGGCTTGCCGAACAGCCTGGCGTCGAGCGTCAGCGCACGCAGAAAAAACAGGTGAGCCACCAGAAAACTGCCCAGCCCGCACATAAATCCGCTCGCCAGAACAGTCGCTGGCAACATCAAAAAAATATCCCCGCAGGTCGACAGGGCCAAACCGACAATCAACAGGCTACGGTACCGGCTGCTGACAGGGCTCGCAGTAAGCCAGACCTGCGCCAGAATCAGCAGGGTGCTCAGTGGTTTGAAGAGATAGTGCAGCCAGATCGCCGGCCCTGTGGCGTTAGAAGCCAGAATGGCGATCAGTGCTGCGATGGCAACGGCGATACCCATCTTGCGACTGGTCTGATCATATTGCTGAAACGGCGCCGACATTGATGGGCTCCCTTTGCTTGACGTGAAACCGGTCAGTCTACCTGTTTGGAACAGTTCACACCATGCTGCACCGTTTGCAGCGTTGCAGGCACGCTACCTTAATTGTTTAAGTTGATTTCGACGAGGCGCCACAGCGCTTGCCGCTGCACCTGGTTCGGTCAGTCGAAAGCGCGCCACCAACTCCGC
>Ga0209067_10001406_pt1 | contig 14878 bp, 16 predicted proteins | sample ColStrG_CSR_2013_FD_187199 | JGI IMG/M metagenome (GOLD analysis project Ga0209067, IMG submission 187199) | Freshwater sediment microbial communities in response to fracking from Pennsylvania, USA - Cold Stream Run_MetaG_CSR_2013 (SPAdes)... | ecosystem: Environmental > Aquatic > Freshwater >...
AGTGGGGTCTTTATCTGGTGTAGCAAGCAATAACCAGGCAACAAGCAGGCTCACTGTAACAGAATCACTTTGTCGAGGCTGGCAAAAAACAGTCAGGAAGCATTTCGACTAGAATTGCGCACCAGATACCTGTTTCTGTTTAATCCTCAGACTTTTGGACGTTCGCTGATAAAAACCGTCAGGCTTGGTTTTAACCCACGCAATAAATTTCTGCATCGCCGGCTGGGCTCTGAGCACATCCGCCGTATTCAGGTTTCTGGCCAATTCATTTTCATCAAACAGGGCATGGATTTGCCGGTGACAGATGCGATGTAAATATTCCGTGGTCTTGCCGCCCCTGGATTTGGGAACCAGGTGATGTGCGTCTTTTTGCGCGTCCGGAATCGGTCTTGCACAGATCGGACAGATCAGCGCAGACTGATTCAGATCCGCAGTCAGATTTGCAGCGAGCTGCGCGGACAATAGTTTTTTGCGGATTTTCCCTGTCATTTTATTCTGAGGCCAGAAGAATCTGGCTATTGTAGTCAATTCATCCAGGAGCTGCACCGTGCCCAAAGTTGTCGTTTATTCAGAACCGGATCTGTCGCGCATCATTGAAATGGCCTGGGAAGACCGGAGCTCGTTTGAGGCGATCAAAAAAAACTTCGGTCTCACAGAGGCACAGGTGATTGCCATCATGCGCCGCACACTCAAACGCAGCTCATTCAAATTGTGGCGCGAACGTGTCACCGGACGCGTGACCAAACACGCCGCCCTGCGCAGCCCATTGGTTACCCGCGCCTATTGTCCAACCCAGTATAAAAATAAATGAACAATCCTCATCGACTCGTCTTAATTCTTGGTGATCAGCTCGATCTCAATGGGGCCGCTCTGAGGGACTTTGATGCCGGGACCGACTCCGTCATCATGATCGAGTCCGTCAGTGAAGCGAAACAGGTCTGGTCGCACAAGGCCAGAATTGCGCTGTTTCTGTCGGCGATGCGTCATTTTGCGCTGGCGCTGGAGCAGCGTCACTACCCGTTGAACTATGTCAGAGAATCTTCACTCGGAATTGTGGAAGCGCTCAGAGAAGAATTATTGCGCAACAGGATTACCCATCTCGTCTGCGTCGAACCTGGCGAGTGGCGGCTGAAGCAGGCCATAGCGGACCTGGCGCAGGAGTTGCATCTTGTACTCGATATGCGTGAAGACGATCACTTTTTTTGCTCGCACCAGACATTTCGGAACTGGGTCGGTGATAAAAAGGAAATCAGACTGGAATATTTTTATCGGCTCATGCGCAAGACGCACGGCATTCTGGTCGATGCCGACGGCAATCCCGAGGGAGGACAGTGGAATTTTGATACCGACAACCGCAAACCCTATTCCAGAAAAGGTCCGGGCCTGATTGATCCGCCCGCTTCTTTTGCACCTGACCAAATTACCCGGGAAGTACTGGACTATGTAGCCCGCTGCTATCCGGATCATCCGGGGTCACTGGATTATTTCAACTGGCCAGTGACCCGGCAGGAAGCGCTCGAGGCACTGCATTATTTTGTGGAATATCGTCTGAGAAATTTTGGGACGTTTCAGGATGCCATGTGGACAGACACCCCCTCCGGTTGGCATTCACTGCTGTCCAGTTCCCTGAATCTGAAATTACTCAACCCGCGTGAAGTGATCGATGCAGTGCTGGTGGCATGGAAAAAATATGCGCTGGATTTATCCACCGTTGAAGGATTTATCCGGCAGATTCTGGGATGGAGAGAATTTGTGCGCGGCATGTATTTTCTTGATATGCCGAAGATGGCACAGGATAATTTTTACGACCACCAGCGCCCCTTGCCTGCATGGTACTGGACCGGTCAGACAGAGATGGCCTGCATGAAAGACGCAATCGGTCAGACGCTGAAATATGGCTACGCGCACCACATCCAGCGCTTGATGGTGACCGGCAATTTTGCGTTGCTCGCGGAAATTCTGCCGTCAGAAGTGTGTAACTGGTACCTCGCGGTGTACGTCGATGCGATCGAGTGGGTTGAACTTCCCAACACGGCCGGCATGGCCCTGTTTGCCAATGGCGGACGGTTTACCAGCAAACCGTATATCGCCAGTGGCGCCTACATCAAACGCATGAGTAACTACTGCAATTCCTGTCGCTACAAGCCGGAGGTTCGGACGGGAGAGAATGCCTGTCCGGTCACTAATCTGTACTGGCATTTTTTGATCCGACATCGCTCGCAGTTTGACGCCAATCCCCGCACCAGACTGATGACGGCAAATTTAAATAAGATCAGCCAGGAGGATCAGGCTGCCATTGTTCTCGACGCGCAACGCATCCTCAATAATCTGGATCAGCTCTAATCCCTGATTTCCAGCACCCGATTCAGACTGAGTGCCGCCATGGTGGATAAGGCGCCCGATAACAGATACAGGCTGACATACGCCAGACCAAAATGGGCGGATAAACCCAGTGCTACCAACGGCGCAAAACCGGCGCCAACCAGCCAGGAAAGGTCCGAGGTCAGCGCTGCGCCGGTGTACCGATATTTCAGCGGGAAGTTGGCGGTCACCGCGCCGGCGGCCTGACCGTAGGATAAGCCGAGCAGACCAAAGCCAAGCAGAATAAACGTGTTCTGCTGCCACAGTGCGCCACCCATCAACATCGGCACAAAGCCACTGAACACGGCGATCAGCAGCCCAAACGAGGCAAGGGTTCTGCGCCGGCCGATCCGGTCTGAAATCATGCCTGACGCGATGATGCCGATGATCATCAATCCGGCACCGATAACCTGGACCAGCAACACGTCGGTCACCGACCGGGTCGAGGTCAACAAAATCCACGACAGCGGGAAGACCGTCACAAGATGAAATAAGGCATAGCTGGCCAGCGCAGCCAGCGCGCCGATCAACACATTGCGACCCTGTGCATGCAGCATCTCGCCGACCTGGGTTGGCTCCAGTTCTTTCTGTTCCAGAAGACGCGCGAACGATTCCGACGACACCAGTTTTAATCGCGCAAAGACCGCCACCACATTAATCGCAAACGCGACATAAAACGGATAGCGCCAGCCCCATTCCTGAAAGTCAGTGCCCGACAGAGCATACGAAAGATACGCAAACAGACCACCAGCCAGGATGAAACCAATCGGCGCGCCCAGCTGGCCAAGCATCGCATACCAGCCGCTGCGCTTTTTGGGCGCATTCAGGGCCAGCAGCGAAGGCAGGCCGTCCCACGAACCGCCTACTGCAATACCCTGTCCCATGCGCAGCAGTGCCAGGACCACAATCGAGGCAAAACCGATGTGCGAATAAGTGGGCAAAAACGCCATGCCGGCAGTGCAGGTGCCAAGCATCAGGAGGGCAATGGTCAGTTTCACTTCGCGGCCATAACGACGCTGAATCGCCATGAAGGCGACCGTACCCAGCGGACGGGTGAGGAAGGCCAGAGAAAAAATCGCAAAGGCATACAGGGTGCCTTCCAGACGCTGCTCAAACGGGAAAAAAGCGGAGGGAAATACCAGCACCGACGCCATCGCATACACAAAAAAATCAAAATATTCTGATGCACGACCGATGATCACACCTACGGCGATTTCGCCCGGGGTAATCGATGAATGGTCGTGATGATGGGATGTGCTCACCGCAGATGGGTGAGCGCCGGAATCGGCGTGATCGGGATGTAATGTGTGCAACATGCGCGTCTCTCCTCCAATATCGGCTTCGGTTTCTTTGCGCCGTTCGCCTGTTTCTGTTTCGCCTGACTGGGACAAAACGTCCAATCGTTTAAGTCAAAGCATTGCTGTACATTAACATATTTCCTATAGTACGGAGCGCCCAGATGAACAATTCAACCACTGCCAATCCTGCATTGCGCTTTTCTTTGGGGTGCGCGCTCCCTATTTTACTGTCGGGTTGTAACACTGTAGTGCTCAATCCGGCCGGTGACATTGCGCTACAACAAGGTCGGCTGCTGATTATTTCTACCCTGTTGATGCTGTTAATCATTGTGCCGGTGATCGCGCTGATCGGCTTTTTTGCCTGGAAATATAGACAAAGCAATATTACTGCGCGCTATGAACCCGACTGGGATCATTCCACTGCACTGGAACTGGTGATCTGGGGCGCGCCACTGCTGATCATTATCGTGCTGGGCCTCTTAACGTGGATAGGAACCCACATTCTGGACCCTTATCGCAAACTGGATCGGATCGACGCAACGCGTCCCGTTTCCGCCCATACCAGATCATTAAGAGTCGAAGTCGTGGCCCTGGATTGGAAGTGGTTATTTATTTATCCTGATCTGAACATTGCTACGGTCAATGAACTGGTCGCGCCGGTGGATGTGCCGATCGAATTTTCGATCACGGCATCAACGGTGATGAATTCCTTTTTTATTCCAGCACTGGCCGGACAGATTTACGCCATGCCCGGCATGCAGACTTCGCTCAATGCAGTGATCAACAAAGCCGGTGTGTACGACGGGTTTTCAGCGAACTACAGCGGTGCAGGCTTTTCTGACATGAAATTCAAATTCCACGGCATGCATCAGGCCGATTTTGATCTCTGGGTGCAATCCCTCAAGGCCGATCAGACACTGGACAGCCAGACCTATCTGCAACTGGAAAAACCCAGTGAGCGCACACCGGTGATGCATTTTGGTGGCGTCGATGCCAGTCTGTATCACGCGATTCTGAACCGTTGTGTCGGCGGCAGCGCTATGTGTGCAGATCAGATGATGATGGCCGATGCGCGCAGCAACCAGCGCTTTTACGCACGCTCCAATCCGACCAGCACAACAGGCCAGTTTGCAGAAATTGACAGCGAAATATGTACCCGCACTCCTTCTTCATTAAAGGTAAATAAATATGTCCGAGCCAACTAATCTGACCAGACTGATTTTTGGTCGACTCAGCTGGGATGCCATCCCCTTTCACGAACCGATACTGTTGTTCACGTTTGCCCTGGTAGCGTTCGGTGGCATCACCGTGCTGGGCGCATTAACTTATTTCCGCCTCTGGACACCGCTGTGGCGCGACTGGATTACCAGCATCGACCACAAACGGATCGGCATCATGTATATCGTGCTCGGTCTGGTGATGTTGCTGCGCGGGTTTGCCGACGCGCTGATGATGCGCGCCCAGCAGGCGATGGCCTTTGGTGATTCGGCAGGTTTTCTGCCGCCGCATCACTACGATCAGGTATTCACCGCGCACGGCGTGATCATGATCTTCTTCGTCGCGATGCCATTGGTCAACGGGCTGATGAATTACGTGGTTCCGCTGCAGATCGGCGCGCGTGATGTGTCGTTCCCGTTTTTGAACAACCTCAGTTTCTGGTTCACCGCTTTTGGCAGCTTCCTGGTCATGGCCTCGTTGTTCGTGGGTGAGTTCGCCCGCACCGGCTGGCTTGCTTATCCACCGCTGTCGGGCATTCTGGCCAGTCCGGATGTGGGGGTGGATTACTATATCTGGTCGCTGCAGATCGCCGGTATCGGCACGCTGCTGTCGGGCGTGAATCTGATCGCCACTATCATTAAAATGCGCGCGCCGGGCATGACGATGATGAAGATGCCGGTGTTTGTCTGGACTGCCCTGTGCACCAACATTCTGATCGTCGCTGCCTTCCCGGTCTTGACTGCGGTACTGGGCATGCTGTCGCTGGACCGTATGGTGGGGACCAATTTCTTTACCAGCGACCTGGGCGGCAACGCCATGATGTATGTCAACCTGATCTGGATCTGGGGTCATCCTGAAGTCTATATTCTGATTTTGCCGGCGTTTGGCGTGTTCAGCGAAGTGGTGCCGGCTTTCTGCGGCAAGCGCATCTTTGGTTATACCTCGATGGTGTATGCCAGCGTGGTAATTACCATTCTTGCCTATCTGGTCTGGCTGCATCACTTCTTTACCATGGGCTCGGGTGCCAGCGTGAATTCGTTTTTCGGCATCACCACGATGATTATATCGATCCCGACCGGCGCCAAAATCTTTAACTGGTTATTCACCATGTATCGCGGCCGGATACGGTTCGAGCTGCCGATGATGTGGACCATCGCCTTTATGATTACGTTTGTGATCGGCGGCATGACCGGTGTGCTGCTGGCCGTGCCACCGGCTGACTTTGTAGTACACAACAGTCTGTTTCTGATCGCGCATTTTCATAACGTGATTATCGGTGGCGTGGTATTTGGCATGTTTGCCGGGATCAACTTCTGGTTTCCCAAGGCTTTCGGTTATAAGCTCGATCCGTTCTGGGGCAAGTGTTCGTTCTGGTTCTGGGTGATCGGTTTTTATGCCGCGTTCATGCCGCTGTATGTGCTGGGCCTGATGGGCGTGACACGTCGCCTGAGTCACTTTGATGATCCGTCGCTGCAGATCTGGTTTGTGATTGCTGCGATCGGTGCACTGCTGATTCTGTTTGGTATCGTCTGTTTCATCATCCAGCTGATAGTCAGTTATCTGCGTCGCGATGCACTGCGTGATACCACCGGCGATCCATGGGGCGGCCGCAGTCTGGAATGGTCTACCTCCTCGCCACCACCGGTGTACAACTTTGCCTTTACACCGCACGTGCATAACCGCGATGCGTGGGCCGATATGAAAGACCACCAGTACCAGCGCCCCCTGAGCGGCTTTGTCGCTATACATATGCCGAAAAACACGGCAGCCGGATTTGTGCTGGCCTCACTGGCGTCAGCGGTGGGCTTTGCGCTGATCTGGCAGATGTGGTTGCTGGCAATAGCCGGCTTTGTGGCCGTCATTGCCGCTGCCATCACCCACACTTTTAATTACCAACGCGATTATTTTATTGCTGCAGACGACGTGGTCCGCACCGAAAATGAACGCACTCACCTTTTGGCCAGCCATGTCTGAAACTCTCTCCCCCACCTCTGCGGACAGCACCCGTTTTTACGTGCTGGAACATCATCCTGAAAACGGCACGCTGCTGGGCTTCTGGCTGTACCTGATGAGCGATTGCCTGATCTTCGCCTGCCTGTTCGCGGCCTATGCCGTGTTAGGCCGCAACTATGCCGGCGGACCCTCCGGTGCCGAACTGTTTGACCTGCCGCTGGTAGCACTGAATACGGCATTGCTGCTGCTGTCCTCCATCACCTACGGCTTTGCCATGCTGGAGATGCAGCGCGAGCAGCGCACCCGCACGCTGATCTGGCTGGCCATCACCGGCCTGCTGGGCGCCTGCTTTATCGGCCTGGAACTGTTTGAATTTGTACATCTGATCCACGAAGGTGCCGGTCCGCAGCGCAGCGGCTTTCTGACTTCGTTCTTCTCACTGGTCGGCACGCACGGGCTGCACGTGACTTTTGGCATAGTCTGGCTGATCACCCTGATGTGCCAGATCAAACGGCATGGCTTTACGACCGACAATCGGCGCCGTCTGATGTGCCTGTCGATGTTCTGGCACTTTCTGGACGTGATCTGGATCGGTGTCTTCACCTTTGTTTATCTGATGGGAGTCTTGCCATGAGCGAATTACACCTGCCCGCTGACGCGCATCATGAACACGGCAATCTGCACGCCGACCATGGCAGTTTTAAAAGTTATCTGACCGGCTTTATCCTCGCGGTAATCCTCACTGCAATCCCGTTTGCGCTGGTGATGGGCAAGGTATTCGATCGCTCCAGCACAACTGGCCTGATTCTGCTCGGTTTAGCAGCAGTGCAGGTCGTGGTCCACATGATTTATTTTCTGCACATGAATACCCGATCTGAAGGCGGCTGGACAATGCTCGCGCTGGTATTTACGCTCATGCTGGTGGTCATCATGATGAGCGGCTCGATCTGGGTGATGTATCACATGAATCACAACATGATGCCGGGCATGATGAATGAATCGACGTTGGAAACCAGACCGGAATCGCTGGGTAATACGCCAGCAACGCAGCATGCTCCGGTCACCGCACCGGCATCCAGGTAAGCACCGGCAGGATGGAGAGCACGCCAGAAGGGAACCCGCCAAACCCACAGCAGCCTCGCCCGGTCGGTATTTTGCTGCTCTGGGCGCTGTGTGCTGCCATATTGTTCTGCGGCTTTGTTGCGCTTGGCAGCTGGCAGATTCAACGTCTGCTCTGGAAGCGCGAACTGATTGCGCAAGTCAATGAGCGTGTTCATGCGCCAGCCTCCGAGATCCCGTCAGAACAGCACTGGCAAGACGTCAGCGCGCAGTCGGATGCCTATCGTCAGGTGCAGATCAGCGGCATTTTTCTGCACGCCTTCAGTACCCGGGTGCACGCCTCCACCAACCTTGGGCGCGGCTTCTGGCTGATGACACCATTGCGCACGGCCAGTGGCAATGTGATCTGGATCAACCGCGGCTTTATTGCGTTCAGCGCCACGTTCAGTTCGGATACAACGACCGCGCAGACACCGGTAACTATCACCGGCCTGCTGCGCATGAATGAACCTGGCGGCACTGTTCTGAACCGCAATCTGCCTGATCGTCAGCAGTGGTACTCACGCGATGTGACGGCGATGAGCGCCAAATATCAGTTGACCCAGGCCGCGCCGTTTTTTATAGACGCCTCGGCAAGTCCGGTTGCAGAGGCGTGTCAGACCGGCATGTGTGCCGATCAGCCGGTGGGCGGCCTGACCGTGCTCGCCTTCCATAACAACCATCTGGTTTATAGTGTCACCTGGTTTGCTCTGGCGCTCATGGTTGCATGGGCCTGTTATCTGCTGGGGCGGGCCGAACTCAGGCTGCGGCGTCCTACCCCTCGAGCAACAGTGACTGACTAACTTAAAGCGCATTTGCATGATTAATTTTATTCACGCCCTGGCACAGAGGTGGCGCGCCCCTTCCGGCTATGACAGTGCCGTGGGACGTAAAAATGCCTTACACCTGATCCAGTTGCGCTGGATCGCGGTGGCAGGTCAGATCAGCACCATTGCCATCGTCAATCTGGTGTTGCATATCGCCATTCCGACGCCGGCCATGCTGGCTATCGTGATTTTTCTGATTGCCTTCAATCTCGCCAGTTCGCTGCGCTGGCAGGAATCCAACCAGGTGTCCGCCGGCGAACTGTTTATTGCGCTGCTGGTGGACGTCATTACCTTGACGTTGCAACTGTATTTAAGCGGCGGCACGCAAAACCCGTTTGCCTTTCTGTATTTGCTGCAGGTGATTATCAGTGCGGTGTTGCTTGATGCGGTATCGACCTGGTGCATTATTGTGATTACCAGCGCCTGTCTGGCGGGTTTGTCGGTTTGTTCTGTGCCACTGCAATTCCCTCGACATTCGCCTGGCCTGTCTGATTTATATACCCAGGGTCTGGTGATCTGTTTTGTATTGAACGCAGCACTGCTGACTATTTTCATTACCCGTATCAGCCGCAATCTGCGCGCCGGGGAAGCGCAGCTTGCCGAGATGCGCCAGCATGCGGCGGAAGAAGACCACATCGTCAGAATGGGGCTGCTCGCGTCGGGCGCTGCGCACGAACTGGGCACGCCGCTGGCGACGCTGTCAGTCATTCTGGGAGACTGGCAGCGTATGCCGGTATTTGCAAAAAATGCCGAGGTGCTGGAGGAAATGCGCGAAATGCAGATGCAGTTGAATCGCTGCAAAAGCATCATCAGTGGCATTTTGCTCTCAGCCGGTGAAGTACGCAGTGAAGCATCCGCCAGGACTTCGATACACCAGTTTTTAAACGAACTCACTGATGAATGGAAAAGCAGCCGGCCGGTGGCCGCCTTTGTCTTTGATAACCGGATCGCAGAAGATTTTCCGATTGCATTTAACACGGCCTTAAAACAGATGATCAGCAATGTGCTCGACAATGCCGCAGAGTCGTCACCGCAGTGGGTCAGAATGGAAGCGCGCTGTGATGCGCACAGTTTGACGCTGCAAGTCAGTGACGCAGGTCCTGGATTCAGCGAGGCCATGCTGGCGCAATTTGGCAAGCCGTATCAGTCCAGCAAAGGACGCCCGGGGCGCGGACTGGGACTGTTTTTTGTCGTCAATGTGGCGCGAAAACTGGGTGGCACGGTGAGCGCATATAATGAGCGCCAGCCTGATGCGCCAGGCAACAGCGGCGCATCAGTGCGGTTTGTTCTGCCACTGAGTGCAATCCGTTTGGAACCTCAATCCGAAAGTCAAAGCGATGTCTGAACCCGTGCTGTTGATTATTGAAGATGACGCGGTGTTCTCACGCACGCTGGGCCGTTCGTTTGAACGTCGCGGCTACCAGGTGCTTGCTGCAGAAAATCTGGAACAGGCAACGCACCTGGTTCAGATGCACAAACCAACTTATGCCGTGGTCGATCTGCAACTGCATGGTCATGAATCCGGTTTGACCTGTGTGCAAATGCTGCACCGGCATGACCCTGAGATGCACATTGTGGTGTTGACCGGCTTTGCCAGTATCAATACCGCCGTGGAAGCGATCAAACTCGGCGCGTGCCAGTATCTGGCCAAACCCTCCAACACCGATGACATTGAAGCGGCGTTCAATCATGTGGCCGGCAGCAGCAGGGTCGAGCTCACCAGGCGCTCTACCTCGATCAAAAATCTGGAGTGGGAGCGCATACACGAAATGCTGGTCGCGACCGATTTCAATATTTCCGAAACGGCCAGGCAGCTCGGCATGCATCGGCGCACCCTGGCACGCAAACTCGAAAAGCAGCGTATCAAGTAGGCAAATCGGCTAACATCTTCGGCAGTTATCGGTGTCACGATCGGTACCTTTTCAACAAACATCCCCGGGAGGCAATATGAAACGTGTAGTCGGCATAGGCGGCGTATTTTTCAAGGCACAAAATCCTGAACAGCTGGGCAATTGGTATCGCGAGCATCTCGGTTTCGATCTGAGCAAATGGGGTGGTGCGGTCTTTAAACCAAGTGGTGACGCGAAGTCCGTCGATCGTGAAAAGACGGCGTGGTCATTGTTTCCCTGCGACTCAACTTATTTCGCGCCCACCACGCAACCCTTCATGATTAATTATCGGGTTGATGATTTACATGGCCTGCTGGCTCAGTTGCGCGCAGAAGGCTGTGACGTGGATGCCAAAGTGGACGAGTCAGAATTCGGAAAATTTGGCTGGGTCATGGATCCCGAAGGGAACCGGGTGGAACTGTGGGAGCCACCGCATAAATCTGAATAACAGCTCGCCACAGCGCGCCGGTTTCAAACCTGCGCCTCTGACTATAAACTGCAGGAGTGCTGACTTTGCCAGCGACGACCAGGGGTGCCGGCACGCACCCAACTGATTTGGCCCTGTCCCACGATCTGTATTAAGCGGATTTGATTTTGACAGGCATCGTCAATCTATTACATCCGAGGCTGAGGTTTCAATGACAGCCCTCAGGTGAACCTTCGCGACAGTTCGGGCCCTAACATTTTGCGACTGAATTATAGTAATATCCCTCAACCTCGTCCAATTATCGTTCTGTCCCGTAAAAATTTCCAATGCAGGGCTGATAACCTTTGTAAAACATAACACCCTCGAAACCTGGCCAGACATCATGCGAATCATAGGAAACCGTCAGGAAAAACCGATATCCTTTTCAGCTTCTGGTGCAGCGTTATCGGAAGGGACCAGATTTAATGACGACATTCACAGGCTGCCATCTGGCTCCACTACGTGCATTCCTAAAGGTGTCTATCGTTTCAAGACCCATGAAGCCGCCGACGAATTTTTGGCCACATGTATTGCTAACGCGATTGCTGCGACAACGATGGGACGTAAATGATGGAGGAGTTCAGTCGTCCCGCAACAGTCGAGGATTTAAAGACGCTGATACGTTCATTTAACGAACAAAATGCAGACTACCTGCTTATAGGCGGCTACGCATTATTTACCCATGGATATCACCGCGCCACCACCGATATCGATCTCCTCGTTCCTGCAAACAGGGATTCCGGCGAACGAGTTAAGCGTGCATTAATGATCTTGCCTGATAAAGCGGCAAAGGAGATCGACCCAAACTGGTTTTTAGAGGCTGAAAATATCCGAATTGCTGACGCATTTGTAGTGGATATTATGTTCAATGCCTGCGATGAAACGTATGAATCGCTGGCGGACTGTGCAGAAATTCTCGACCTCGATGGGATACCGGTGCGCACGATTAATCTTGATGGACTTTTGCGCACCAAACAGACAATACGCGCCAAGGATATTGCGGACCGGCTCATATTAGAACGAGCAATTGAAGTCATCAGAAAAGAACAGAGAAAGTAATTGTTCGGATGACCCTTCAGGCCAACGCTTCATCCATCCAACAGGCATCCACTCAAGCCCTCTCCCCGAGGAGCCAGATTCGCCGGGTGCAAAAAAATTCGTCATTCACCATCCCTGACGCTGGCGCAAAGTTTAAGCAACGTCTCGCAGCCGGTCCTGACAGCCGACCCATATGAAAATTTCGGATATTGGTTTATGGTGTGCACTGAAATTGATTCATCGCTGTGCCCGGGCTTATCTGAAACTGACTATATCGAGATCACCATGAACCAGCCACTGCCTCACCTGCACCCCAACGCTGCCAGATCAATGCAAATCTGGCACGACATGCTTGCGCGACATGATCTGGGCGAACTCAACACCATTGTTCATCCGGATGCAGTATTTAATTCTCCCATTGCCTTCACGCCCTATCGTTCAGCGGGTGCACTGATGTTGATTTTAAATACCGCCATGCAGACATTCGAAGATTTTTCCTACCACCGGGAACTGGTGAGCGCAGACGGCCTTAACGTCGTATTGGAATTCAGCGCCCGGGTCGGGGACAAGGCTTTGAAAGGGATCGATATGATCGGCTTTGATGAACAGGGACTGATCGTCGAATTCGAAGTCATGGTCCGACCGCTCAGCGGTCTGCAGGCGCTTGGCGCTGCAATGGGTGCCAGGCTGGGCAGAACGCCATAGCGTTGCATCCTGCATTCTTGAAAACCCCTTTTAATCCCACTTTTATGCACGAATCAACCATTGAAATCGGTCTGGCCAGCAGCGACAGCGATCTCGAACAAATCCTGCTTTTGCAACAACAGAACCTGACATTTACCGACGACGGCTTCGTCACCGTCGTCCACACGCTGGATAAGCTGCGCGCATTTCATGCGGTCATGCCCAGTGTGGTCGCCAGGCAAAACGGCGCGGTGATTGGCTACGCGCTGTCGATGCCACGTGCGGCTGCTTCGCTGATACCCGTTCTTGCCCCGATGTTTTTGCGTCTGGAGCAACTGCCCGCTCTGAACGGCCAGCGCTGGTACGTGATGGGACAGGTCTGTATAGCAGCACAGTGGCGTGGCCGGAGTGTGTTCGACGGCATGTACGCAGAACACCGTCGCTGTTTCGCGCCTCAGTATGACTGGCTGATTACCGAAATAGCGATGCGTAATCCGCGCTCACTGCATGCCCATGCGCGAGTCGGCTTTGTGGAAATCGATCATTTCACTGACGACAGCGACGAGTGGTCAGTGGTGGGTCTGCAGCTCGCTGGCACGGCATGAGCAACCATACCAGCAACGGGTGGCGTCCGGTTATCATCTTCAACACCCCAAAAAAAGCGGCACACAATGACAGACACTGACAGTGAATTACCGTGGGATAGACCCAACCCTTACACCATTTCAATCGTGCCGCACTTTTCAGACATTGATGGGCTGGATCACACCAACAATGCCGTTTACGTGCGCTGGTGTGAACAGGCCGGCTGGGCGCATTCGGTGGCGCTGGGACTGGGACTGGACGACTATCGGCGCCTCGACCGCGCCATGGCGATCCGGCGCAGCGAATACGATTACCTGCTGCCCACGTTTTGCGATGAACCGCTGCAACTCGGCACCTGGCTCATGCCGGGCGACAGCGCCCTTTCCATGGAGCGGATTTTTCAGTTGATCCGGGTGCGCGACCAGAGCACCGTGATGCGTGCGCGCTGGAATCTGGTATGCATTGAACTCTCGACTGGCCGCCCAAAACGCCTACCGACCGAATTCAGCACCGTGTATCTGAGGACACAGACATCGGCAGGCGGAAAAATAAAATAGATCCTGCTCAAATAATTTCTCCCTGTTAAATTTTTGCGTCCTATTCAAACAAGAATCGACAATTACCGCCGGACCTATACCAAATTTCATCCCGTCGTAACCAAGCCGTAACATACAAACCCTAAGCTCCTGCCGACACTTCGCACTCCGGAGTGGCTCATCCATTTTTTCTCAACATCACAATTCCAAATCAAGGGGTTCGACCATGAATAAGATTTTGAAACTGAGCGTATGCGGCTTATTGGCAGCGTCAAATATTGCTTTCGCAGCTGAAGGACAGGCGCCTGCCGGCGTTCCACATCTGGATCACGTATTTCTGATCATGATGGAAAACCATGGTGCATCACAGATCCTGAATAATCCGAATGCACCGTTCATCAACAAGCTCGCCGCATCGGCCAATCTGGCAACCAATTACTTCGGCGTCGGTCACCCAAGCCTGACGAATTACCTGGAAGTGGTTGGCGGTTCCAATTTCGGCGTACGTTCGGACAATTACCCAAGCTGGCATGATGCTGCCTGCACGCCTAATCTGGCCAGCGGCACTGCAGCAACTGATAATCCACCAAGCCCGAAAATCTGCCCTATCACCGGCACCGGCACTGATGCGGCGACACCGGCCGTGGACACCACCAATGAAGTCCAGGGAACGCCTGGAGAAAATGATATTGACGGTATCAAGTCAGTGACTGCAGCCTACACAGTGGGAAAAACAATTGCTGACCAGCTGGTCGAGCACGGTATGTCATACAAGAGTTATCAGGAAAGTCTGCCGTTCGAAGGCGCTGACAATGTCAACACCAGCGATGGTTACTTTACTGACTCGACTGACTTCGCGAGCATCCATCCGACGCTCACGCCGCCTCTGACATCTGCCAGTCTCGTTGCGCTGTATGCTGCAAAA
>Ga0209067_10001408_pt1 | contig 14861 bp, 10 predicted proteins | sample ColStrG_CSR_2013_FD_187199 | JGI IMG/M metagenome (GOLD analysis project Ga0209067, IMG submission 187199) | Freshwater sediment microbial communities in response to fracking from Pennsylvania, USA - Cold Stream Run_MetaG_CSR_2013 (SPAdes)... | ecosystem: Environmental > Aquatic > Freshwater >...
ACATCCGCCATGGCGGCCTGGTGGAGAAGGCCTTTGGCCTGACCCTGCGCGAACTGCTGTACGACTTCGGCGGCGGCTCGGCCACCGGCCGGCCCATACGGGCGGTGCAGATCGGCGGTCCTCTGGGTGCCTATGTTCCCGAGTCGCAGTTCGACATGCCCCTGGACTACGAGACGTTTGCGGCGGCGGGCGCCATGATCGGCCACGGCGGCATGGTCGTATTTGACGATCAGGCCGATCTCGCCCACATGGCCCGCTATGCCATGGAGTTCTGCGCGATCGAATCCTGCGGCAAGTGCACGCCGTGCCGCATTGGCTCGACCCGCGCCGTCGAGGTGATCGACCGCATCGTCGACGGCGACAATGTAACGGCCAATGTGCACCTGCTGCGCGACCTGTGCGACACCATGGTGGCCGGTTCGCTGTGCGCGCTGGGCGGCATGGCACCGTTTCCGGTGCTGAGCGTCCTGAACCACTTCCCCCAGGATTTCGGACTGCCGTCGGCCGCACAGGCGACGCCGGCGGCGCTGTAGGTCCCGGGACTGCAACCCCGGTCGCTGTAAAACGCGGTAATCAGCAGCAAGGAAAAATCGACATGGCCTCACTGAACAGTCTGGACTACGGCACCCCGGCCCGGGTTTCCGAAAAGCTGGTGACCCTGGAGGTGGACGGCGTCTCCGTCACCGTGCCCGAGGGTACCTCCGTCATGCGCGCCAGCATCGAGGCGGGCAGCAAGGTGCCCAAGCTCTGCGCCACCGACAGCCTGGAGCCCTTCGGTTCCTGCCGCCTGTGCCTGGTGGAGATCGAGGGCCGGCGGGGGCTGCCGGCTTCGTGCACGACCCTCGTCGAAGCGGGCATGAAGGTGCGCACCCAGACCGAAAAACTCCAGCAGGTGCGCCGCGGCGTGATGGAGCTGTACATCTCGGATCACCCGCTCGACTGCCTCACCTGCGCCGCCAATGGCGACTGCGAACTGCAGGACATGGCCGGCGTGGTCGGACTGCGCGAGGTGCGTTACGGCTACGACGGCGCCAACCACCTCAAGTCGGCCAAGGACACGTCCAATCCGTATTTCACCTTCGACCCGTCCAAGTGCATCGTCTGCTCGCGCTGCGTGCGCGCCTGCGAGGAAGTGCAGGGCACCTTCGCGCTGACGATCGACTCGCGCGGCTTTGCCTCGGCGGTCTCGCCGGGCCAGAACGGCGACTTCATGGACTCCGAGTGCGTGTCGTGCGGCGCCTGCGTGCAGGCCTGCCCCACCGCCACCTTGATGGAGAAATCCGTCATCGAGCGCGGCCAGGCCGAGCACTCGCACGTGACGACCTGTGCCTATTGCGGCGTGGGCTGCTCCTTCCGCGCCGAAATGAAGGGCACCGAAGTCATCCGCATGGTTCCCAACAAGGATGGCCGGGCCAATCACGGTCACTCCTGCGTCAAGGGCCGGTTTGCCTGGGGCTACGCCACCCACAAGGACCGCATCAAGTCGCCCATGATCCGCAAGAAGATCACGGATCCCTGGCAGGAGGTTTCCTGGGCCGACGCGATCGCCTACACCGCCGCGGAGTTTCGCCGCATTCAAGAAAAGTACGGGCGTGATTCCATCGGCGGCATCACGTCATCGCGCTGCACCAACGAGGAGACCTACCTCGTCCAGAAGCTGATCCGCGCGGCCTTCGGCAACAATAATGTCGATACCTGCGCGCGCGTCTGCCACTCGCCCACCGGCTATGGCCTGAAGGCCACCATGGGCGAGTCGGCCGGCACGCAGGACTTCGACTCCGTCGAGCACACGGATGTGATCATGGTCATCGGTGCCAACCCCACCGACGGCCACCCGGTCTTCGCTTCCGCCATGAAGCGCCGCCTGCGGGCCGGCGCCAAGCTGATCGTTGTGGATCCCCGGGTCATCGACATGGTCGACGGCCCCCACATCCACGCCGACCATCACCTGCAATTGCGGCCGGGCACCAACGTCGCCGTGGTCACGGCACTCGCGCACGTCATCGCCGCCGAGGGCCTGCTCGATGAAAAATTCATTGCCGAGCGCTGCGAGCCCAAGCCCTTCGAGACCTGGCGCACGTTCGTCCTGGATCCGCGCAACTCGCCGGAAGCCACGGAACACATCACGGGCGTGCCCGCGGCCACCGTGCGTGCGGCTGCCCGCTTGTTTGCCACGGGCGGCAATGCGGCGATCTATTACGGACTGGGCGTTACCGAGCACAGCCAGGGGTCGACCGCCGTCATGGGCATCGCCAACCTCGCCATGGCTACCGGCAACATCGGCCGCCCTGGCGTGGGCGTCAACCCCTTGCGCGGCCAGAACAATGTGCAGGGCTCCTGCGACATGGGTTCCTTCCCGCACGAATTCCCCGGCTATCGCCACGTTTCCGACAGCGCAACCCGCGCGCTGTTCGAGTCGGCCTGGGGCGTGCCGCTGTCCGATGAACCCGGACTGCGCATTCCTAATATGTTCGAGGCTGCCGTCGACGGCACGTTCAAGGCGCTCTACGTGCAAGGCGAGGACATCGCCCAGTCGGACCCGAACACGCAACACGTGACGGCCGCGCTGACCTCGCTCGAATGTCTGGTGGTGCAGGACCTCTTCCTGTGCGAAACGGCCAAGTTCGCGCACGTCTTCCTGCCCGGCTCCTCCTTCCTGGAAAAGGACGGCACCTTCACCAACGCTGAGCGGCGCATCTCGCGCGTGCGCAAGGTCATGCCGCCGCTCACCGGCATGGCCGACTGGGAGGTCACCGTCGCGCTGGCCAACGCGCTGGGCTACCCCATGCATTACGACAGTCCGTCGGACATCATGGATGAAATCGCCCGCCTGACGCCCACCTTCACGGGCGTGAGTTTCGAATCCATCGACCGCCTGGGCAGCATCCAGTGGCCCTGCAATGCGGCTGCGCCCGAGGGTACGCCCATCATGCATATCGACGGCTTCGTGCGCGGCAAGGGCAAGTTCGTGGTCACGGAGTTCGTGCCCACGGAAGAAAAGGTCAACAAGCGCTTTCCGCTCATCCTCACGACGGGCCGCATCCTCTCGCAGTACAACGTGGGTGCCCAGACCCGCCGGACGGCCAACGTGGCCTGGCATGCCGAGGACCGGATCGAGATCCACCCGCAGGACGCCGAGGACCGCGGCATCCGCGAAGGCGACTGGGTGGGCATCTCGAGCCGGGCCGGCGAAACCGTGCTGCGCGCCCACGTCACCGAGCGCGTGCAACCCGGTGTCGTGTACACGACTTTCCATTTCCCCGAGTCCGGCGCCAACGTCATCACCACCGACAATTCCGATTGGGCGACCAACTGCCCGGAATACAAGGTCACGGCCGTGCAGGCAACGCTGGTCTCGCACCCCTCGGAATGGCAGAACCGCTTCAAGAGCTTCTCGCGCGAGCAGGTTCGGCTGGTTGAAGAACGCAAACCGGTACACGCGCCATGAAAGTCGAACAACTCGTCGGCATGGCGAACCAGATTGGTGCGTTCTTTTCCTCGCAGGGAACCCACGATGAGGCGGTTGACGGCATAGCCGACCACCTCAAGCGCTTCTGGGAGCACCGCATGCTGCAGACCATAGGCGCGTTTGTTAACGCTGGCGGTGATGCGCTTCAGCAGAGTGGCTTGCAGCCGAATGTTGTGGAAGCGGTGCGGAGGTTGGTGCCGCCGGGGCGCTGACCCTCACCCCAGCCCTCTCCCGCAAGCGGGAGAGGGGGCTAGTCGGAGGCGTGCTACTCCCTCTCCCGCTTGAGGGAGGGTGCGCTATTCGGAGGCGTGCTACCCCCTCTCCTGCTTGAGGGAGGGTGGGCTAGTCGGATGCGTACTACCCCCTCTCCTGCTTGCGGGAGGGTGGGCTAGTCGGAGGCGTGCTACTCCCTCTCCCGCTTGCGGGAGAGGGCCGGGGTGAGGGTGTCCGCCAGCAACGGTCACTACCCCAAGCAACACCCACCGTCATTGGCGCGATGCACAAGTCCCATCCCCGCTGATATTCTTGCGCCCATAACTGCCGCTTATAGGCAGATATGCGTCCGACAGCGCCAGCTTCCCCTGGGATATGGCATCAATATTGCTGCGGCGGGAGTATCCACCAGCCGGGTAGCCCTAAATGACCGATTCCGTTTCCGCATCGTCCTCCACGCACGCCGCTGCACCGAGGCAGGATGCCTTGCGTGATGACATCCGTTTCCTGGGACGCATCCTGGGCGATGTAATCCGCGAGCAGGCGGGTGAGAAAATCTTCGACGTGGTCGAAACGGTTCGGCGCCTGGCCGTCCAGTTCCGCCGCGGCACCGACCCGGATGCCGGCGCGAAGATGAACCGCGCGCTCAACCGCCTGTCACCCGAGCAGACCAATTCCGTGGTTCGCGCGTTCAGCTATTTCTCGCACCTGGTCAACATTGCGGAAGACCAGCACCAGATCCGCTCCCGTCGTGCGGAGGATCTGGCAGGCGCCGAGCCCGGGCCGGGCAGTGCGGCGTATGCCCTGGGCCGGCTGCGCGCTGCCAAGGTGAGTCCGGCCAAGGTGGTCGATTTCTTCAACCGGGCGCTCATCGTGCCGGTGCTTACGGCGCACCCTACGGAGGTCCAGCGCCGGAGCATCCTGGACACCGAACGCGAGATCGAACGGCTGCTGGCCGAGCGCAGCATGCCGCTCACCGAGCGCGAGCGCAGCCACAACACGGCCCTTATCCGGTCCTGCGTCACCACGCTTTGGCAGACCCGCATGTTGCGCGACGCCCGGCTGACGGTGGCCGACGAGATCGAGAACATGCTGTCCTACTACCGGCTGACGTTCCTCAGCGAGCTCCCCAGTCTCTACGGTGACCTCGAGGAACATCTGGGCATCGGCCTGGCGGCCAACCGGCCGGGCAAGGCGCCCAAAGGCGGCAAGTCGGGCAAAGGCATCGCGCAGGGCCGCTTGCAGCCCTTCATCCAGATGGGATCGTGGATCGGTGGCGATCGCGACGGCAATCCCAATGTCAACGCCACCACCCTGGAGCGGGCCCTCGACCGCCAGTCGGGCGTCGCCCTGCAGCACTATCTCGAGGAGGTGCATCTGCTGGGCGCGGAACTCTCGGTGTCCTCGGTGCTGGCAACGGTCAGTGCCCCCCTGCAGCAACTGGCGGATGCATCGCCGGACCGCTCGCCGCACCGTGAAGGCGAACCCTATCGCCGCGCCCTGGTAGGCGTCTATGCGCGCCTGGCTGCCAGTGCCCGTGTCCTGGGCCACACCACCGTACAGCGCCATGAAATCGGCCATGCCGACCCCTATGCATCGCCCCAGGACTTTGCCGCCGACCTCGATGTGGTCATCGATTCACTGCTCGCCCATGGCGGCGCGGACCTCATCAAGCCGCGTCTCGCGCGCTTGCGCCGCGCAGTGGACGTCTTCGGTTTCCACCTGGCATCGGTCGACCTGCGGCAAAGCTCCGATGTACATGAACGCACCATCACCGAACTGTTGCGTTCATCCGGCGTTTGCGAGGACTACGGCGCCCTGTCGGAAGACGAGCGCGTGGCCTTGCTGGTCGCTGAAATGGCACAGCCGCGGCTGTTGCATTCGCCGTACGCGCAGTACTCCGACGAGACCCGCAAGGAACTGGCCATATTCCAGGCCGCGCGCACGGCACGCGATCGCTATGGCGCCTGGGCGGTACGCAATGCCATCATCTCGCACACCGAGACGCTGTCGGATCTGCTCGAAACCGTGGTCCTGCTCAAGGAGTCCGGCCTGGCGCGGCTGGAGCGGCGGGGCGCTCGGGCGGAACTCGACCTGCACGTGATCCCGCTCTTCGAGACCATCGGCGACCTGCGCAACGCGCCGGGCATCATGCAGGGCGCGCTGGCCCTGCGCGACCGCCTGCGCTTTTACCCGGCAGGTGGCGGCAACGCCGCGCAGGAAATCATGCTGGGCTACTCCGACAGCAACAAGGACGGCGGCTTTCTTACTTCCAACTGGGAGCTCTACAAGGCCGAGGTGGCGCTGGTCGACCTTTTCCAGACGGCGAAGATTCCCCTGCGCCTGTTCCATGGCCGGGGCGGCACGGTAGGGCGCGGTGGCGGCCCCACCTACGACGCCATACTGGCCCAGCCGCCCGGAACCGTCGATGGCCAGATCCGGGTGACCGAGCAGGGCGAAATCATCGCCAACAAGTTTTCCAGCCCCCAGACAGGCCGGCGCAATCTCGAGACCCTGGTCGCGGCGACGCTGGAAGCGTCCTTTGCACCGCTGTTGCAAAGCAGCGCCATGGCGGCCTCCCAGCAGCGGCAATTCGAGAGCACCATGGATGCCCTGAGCGGCCTGGCATATACCGCCTACCGCGGCCTCGTGTACGACACGCCGGGATTTGCCAACTACTTCTTCTCCTCCACGCCCATCGCCGAAATTGCCGAGCTCAACATCGGCAGCCGGCCCGCAAGCCGGCCGCGGGGCGACAAATCGCAGCGGCGCATCGAGGATCTGCGCGCCATACCCTGGGGTTTCTCGTGGGGGCAATGCCGCCTGCTGTTGCCCGGCTGGTTCGGGTTTGGCAGCGCCATCGAGGCCTGGCTGAACCAGGAGGCCGATCAGTCCGCCAAGCGCCTGGCCTTGCTGCGGCGCATGGCACGCGAGTGGCCCTTCTTTGCGACGCTGCTGGCCAATATGGACATGGTGCTGGCCAAGTCCGACCTGGGGGTGGCGTCGCGCTACGCCGGCCTGGTGGCCGATGCCCGCCTGCGCAAGAGCGTCTTCGGTGCCATCGAAAAAGAACACGCCCTGACCACCCATCACCTGCTGTCGATCCTGGGACAGTCGTCCAATCTGCAGCGCAATCCGGGCCTGGCCAACTCCATACGCGCGCGATTTCCGTATATTGATCCCCTGAATCACCTTCAGGTCGAACTGATACGCCGGTACCGCAACGACCCCGAGAGCATGGACGAGCGCGATCGCCGCGCCATCCATATCTCCATCAACGGGATCGCCGCGGGCTTGCGCAACACCGGCTAGACCGTACAGCAGAGGATCCATCGATATGCAGGCAGTAGAGATCAGCGCGCCCGGCGGCCCGGAAGTCTTGCGACTGGCGGAGCGGCCACGGCCGGTGCCCGGACCCGGAGAAGTCCTCATCGAAGTCGCGGCGGCGGGCATCAACCGCCCCGATGTACTGCAACGCAAAGGTGTGTATCCGCCACCGGCGGGTGCTTCGGATATTCCCGGACTGGAGGTCGCTGGCGTCATCGTCGACAAGGGCGCGGGGGTGGAGGAATACGCGCTGGGCGACCATGTTTGCGCCCTGGTCACCGGCGGTGGCTACGCCCAGTACTGCGTCGCCCCGGCGCCGCAATGCCTGCCGGTGCCGACGGGACTCACCGATGTCGAGGCCGCATCGCTGCCGGAGACGATGTTCACGGTCTGGAGCAACGTCTTCGACCGTGCCGGCCTGCGCCCTGGCGAGAGCGTGCTGGTGCAGGGCGGTTCCGGCGGCATCGGCGTTACCGCCATCCAGTTGGCCAGCGCCCTGGGCAGCCGGGTCTTTGCCACTGCCGGCAGCGACGAGAAATGCGCGGCCTGCGTGCGTCTGGGCGCAAGCCGCGCCATCAACTACCGGACCGAGGATTTCGTGGCCGTCGTGAAGGCCGAGACGGGTGGCCGGGGCGTCGACGTCATTCTCGACATGATCGGCGGCGACTACCTCATGCGTGAAACCGCGGCGCTGGCCGAAGATGGCCGCCTGGTCTTCATCAACACCATGGGGGGCGCCAAGGCCACGGTGAACCTGGTGGAAATCATGGTGAAACGGCTCACGGTCACGGGTTCGACGCTGCGTTCGCGTCCCATCGCGGTCAAGGCCGCTATTGCCCGCAAGCTGCTGGAGCATGTTTGGCCCTTGCTGGAGCTGGGCAAGGTAAAGCCGGTGATCTACCGCAGCTTTCCGTTTGCCGAGGCCGCCGCTGCTCATGCGCTAATGGAGAGCAGCCAGCACGTGGGCAAGATCGTGCTGCTGCCCTAGCCGGCAAAGCGCCGCGCGCGCGCCGTCCGGTACATAATGCGCAACCGGCAAACGTCCTGGGCCGCAGTCCCTATCTGCGGTCCTGAGGCCCGTCCTAAGCCACAGCCATAAGCCGAAAACATCCCTGGGAGCACAGCATGACCATTTCCATGTACACGGCGAGCACGCCGCGCTTGGCCAATACGCTCAAGAACATATCCGCCATCCTCACCAAGGCTGAAGCCCACGCCGAGGCGCGCAAGATCGACCCGGCGGTGCTGATCGGCGCGCGCCTTTATCCGGACATGTTTCCGCTCTCCCGGCAGATCCAGATTGCCTGCGACAGCGCCAAAGGCGCCATTGCCCGCCTCGCGGGCATCGATATCCCGAAGCACGAAGACACGGAGAAGACCTTCGCCGAGTTGCAGCAACGCATCGCCCTGGTGGTGGCCTTCATCGAGTCCGTGCCGCCGCAGCAGATCGACGGCTCGGAGGATCGCAAGATCACACTCACGCTGCGCGGCCAGGAAACGGTCTTCACGGGCCTGCAGTACCTCACGGGCTTTGTGCTGCCCAACTTCTACTTTCACACGGTGACCGCCTACGACATCCTGCGCCACAACGGTGTGGAGATCGGCAAGCGCGATTTCCTGGGTAATCCCTGATCGATGGAGCCATGTTTCAACCATGCCCCGGCGGTGAAGCCTTCCGGGAGCAAGCAAGGAGATTGCACGATGGGTACCGCTCGCTGCTTACTAGCTATTTCAGCCGTGCTGCTTGGCGCCTGCGCGGGACCGCCGGTCGTTAGTGATTCGCGCGGACCATTCGATACGACGGCGGGTCTATACGGTGGCAATGAATTCACCGCTCTTTCGCCGGAAGGCCACCGCGTGTTCAAGGGCGATAAGCCCGATGCTCCCCAGCCGGCGCCGGCTGCCCCGTCAGCGCCGGCCGCGGCCCTAGCGGCGACGCCGGTGTCACCCGCCGCGTCCGTGCGCATAGATATCGACGCCAATGCCTATGGAGCAGTTTTTGGCGCAGTGCCGGGGCCAGTCAAGCCCTCGCCCGCGCAGCTGATGCAGCTTGACAGCCTGTCACTCATTGCAGCCGATTCGCTGCGGGTGGACCTGCAAAAGCACATCCTTGAATGCCGGCAGGCCGGCGATGGGTGCCGACTGGGTGCCCGTCAGTAGCCGATAAACAGGTTCTTGAATTCGCGCGGCTGCGAGCGCAGGTACTGCTTGGGGGCGCGCACCTGCGCTCCCAGGGCCGCTGCCGCATGCCACGGCCAGCGCGGATCGTAGAGCATCGCGCGGGCCAGGGCGATCGCATCGGCGTCGCCGCTGGCTAATATGTCCTCGGCCTGCTGCGCTTCGGTGATCAGGCCCACGGCAATAGTGGGCAGACCCGCCGCCAATTTGATGCGCCGCGCGAAGGGCACCTGATAGCCGGGTACCAGCGGTATCGATTGGGCGGGTGAAAGTCCGCCGCTGCTCACGTGGATGGCGGCACAACCGCGCTCGGCCAGCGCTTGCGACAACACCACGGACTGGTCCAGATCCCAGCCACCCTCGACCCAGTCGCTCGCGGAAATTCTCATCCAGACGGGCCGCTCGGCGGGGAACGCTGCGCGCACCGCCTCGAAGACCTCGAGCGGAAAGCGCATGCGGTTTTCCAGGCTGCCGCCATAAGCATCGTCCCGCTGGTTCGACAGGGGCGAGAGAAACTCGTGCAGCAGGTAACCGTGGGCGCCGTGAATTTCCAGCGCATCGATGCCCAGGCGCGCTGCGCGCCGTGCAGTTTGCACGAAGGCCTCGCGTACCCGCGCGAGGCCCCCCGCGTCCAGAGCCATGGGCGCATCGCTACCGGCCGCAAAGGGCAGGGCCGAGGGCGCCTCAGTCTTCCAGCCTCCCGGCGCGTCCGGGGAGATCTGTCCGCCGCCTTCCCAGGGTACGTGGACCGACGCCTTGCGGCCAGCGTGCGCGATCTGCATGGCGATGGGGATCGTCGCAATAGCGCGTACCGCGCTCAGCACGCGTGCGAGGCCGGCCTCGTTGGAGTCGGAGTACAGGCCCAGGTCGTTCGGCGAGATGCGCCCTACCGGGGAAACTGCCGTGGCCTCGAGGATGAGCAGGCCCGCGCCCGATTCAGCCAACTGACCCAAATGAACCAGATGCCAGTCGCCAGGCGTGCCATCCGTGGCGGAATACTGGCACATCGGGGCAATGACAATGCGGTTTTCCAGTCGCAGAGATCCCAGTGCCAGGGGTTCGAAGAGTCGGCTCATGGTTACCTATCCCGTGTACGTGCGGCCTGACGGCCACATTGCCCCCGCAAGGGACGGGCCGGCGCATGCAGAAAACCGTCAGAGGACCAGTATGGCGCGGAAATCGTTGACGTTGGTTAGCGTTGGTCCCGTGACGACCGAATCGCCCAAGGCACCGAAGAAACTGTGCGCATCATTGGACGACAGCGCCTCGCGCGGCTTGCGGCCGAGCGCCCAGGCGCGTTCCAGGCTGTCGGGCCCCAGATAGGCGCCGGCAATTTCCTCCGCGCCGTCGACCCCGTCGGTGTCGCCGGCGAGTGCGTGCACGCCCGCCATGCCATTGAGGGCGATGCCCAGCGAGAGCAGGAACTCGACATTGCGTCCGCCGCGACCCTGGCCCGTGACGGTCACCGTGGTTTCACCGCCCGACAGCAGCACGCAGGGCGCCGCGAAGGGCTGGCCGTGACGCTTTACCTGCTGGGCAATGGCCGCCAGCACCTTGCCCACGTCGCGCGCCTCGCCTTCGATGGAATCGCCCAGCACGTGTGCGGCAACACCGGCGCGCTGGGCCACCGCGGCGGCGGCTTCCAGTGCCATCTGCGGCGTGGCGATCATGCGCAGCTCGCTGGCGGCCAATCGGGGATCCCCTGGCTTGATGGATTCTCCTTGCCCGCTCTCCAGCACAGCACGCACCTCTGCCGGCACGTCGATGCGATACCGCTGCAGGATGGCCAGCGCGTCGGCGCAGGTGGTGGGATCGCCCACCGTGGGGCCGGAGGCGATGTCCGCGGGAAAGTCCCCCGGGACATCGGAGATCATCAGGGTGACGACACGCGCTGGATGGCAGGCGGCTGCCAGGCGCCCACCCTTGATGGCCGACAGGTGCCGGCGCACGCAGTTCATTTCACCGATGGTGGCTCCGGACTGAAGCAGGGCGCGATTGACCGCCTGCTTGTGGGCCAGGGTGAGCCCGGGCAGGGGAACCGGGAGCAGCGCCGAGCCACCGCCGGAAATCAGGCAGATGACGAGGTCGTCGGCTTGCAGGCCGCGCACCATTTCCAGCATGCGCGTGGCCGCGGCGAGGCCGGCTTCGTCGGGTACCGGGTGGGCCGCCGAGGCGATCTCGATGCGATTGCACGCCACTTCATACCCATAGCGCGTGACCACCAGCCCGGACAGCGGTCCGGGCCAATGGTCTTCCAGCGCCCGCGCCATGGCGGCTGATGCCTTGCCGGCGCCGATGACCAGGGTACGGCCGCGCGGCGCCTCGGGCAGGTGCCGAGGAATGCACAGCGCCGGTTGTGCCGACGCGATGGCTGCGTCGAACAGCTCGCGCAACAGGACGCGCGCTTCCACGCTCACCCTGCCACCCGATGCGACAAGCGAGCGGAAACTCGCGACCACACGTGCGGTAGCACGAGAGGCAGCACGTGCGACATCGTGCGAGACGCCACGCGGGAGCCGGCCCCGCCGCCGGCTGGCGCCAGGCGCACCCTCACTCCGCCTTCTGGCCGATCTCGAAATTGGCCATGCCCTCGAGGGCGCGGACCAGGGCCGAGTGGTCCCAACCCTTGCCGCCGTGCGCGGCGCACGAGTTGAATAGTTCCTGTGCCGTGGCGGTGTTGGGCAGCGATACACCCAGGGCCTTGGCGCTCGACAGCGCAAGGTTCAGGTCCTTCTGGTGCAGTTCAATGCGGAATCCCGGATCGAAGGTGCGCTTGATCATGCGCTCGCCGTGCACCTCGAGGATCTTGGAGGCGGCGAATCCGCCCATCAGGGCCAGCCGCACCTTGGCGGGGTCGGCCCCGGCCTTGGCGGCGAACAGCAAGGCCTCGCCCACGGCTTCGATGTTCAGGGCAACGATGATCTGGTTGGCCACCTTGGCGGTCTGGCCATCGCCGTTCTTGCCCACCAGGGTGATGTTCTTGCCCATCTGTTCGAATATCGGCTTGACCGTCGCGAACGTGGCCTCGCTGCCGCCGACCATGATCGACAGGGTGGCGTTCTTGGCGCCCACTTCGCCGCCCGACACGGGCGCGTCCAGGTACTGGCAACCCAGGTCGTTGATCTTCTTGGCGAACTCCTTGGTCTCGATAGGCGAGATCGAGCTCATGTCGACGACGATCTTGCCGGGAGTCAGGCCCTCGGCGATGCCGCCCGCGTCGAACAGCGCAGCGCGCACATGCGGGGTATCGGGCACCATGGTGATGATGATGTCGGCCTTCTGCGCGACTTCCTTGCCGTTTGCGCAGGCTTTCCCGCCGGCTTCGACCAGAGCGGCCGGCACGGACGGAATGCTGAACAGGTAAACCTCGTGGCCTGCCTTGATCAGGTGGCCCGCCATCGGCGTGCCCATGATGCCGAGTCCGACAAATCCGATTTTGCTCATAGTTTTCTCCTGGTGTCCTGCATCTGAATTATGTCTTGCTGCGCTTGCCCTCACCCTGCCCTCTCCCGCTAGCGGGAGAGGGTTTCACGCACGGTTTGCAGTTCCCCCTCTTCCGCTTGCGGGAGAGGGCCGGGGTGAGGGTGCTACCTGCTACCTAGTTGCGATACTGCGCGAACCAGCCCAGACCTTCCGTCGTCGTCGTACGCGGCTTGTACTCGCAGCCGATCCAGCCGGTGTAGCCGATCCGGTCGAGCAGCGCATACAGGAACGGATAGTTGATCTCGCCCGTGCCCGGCTCATTGCGTCCGGGATTATCCGCCAGCTGGATGTGGGCGATGCGCGGCAGCTGCTTTTCCATCGTCGAGGCCAGCTCGCCTTCCATGCGTTGCATGTGATAGATGTCGTACTGCAGGTAGATGTTGTCGCTGCCCGTGGCACCGATCAGATCCAGCGTCTGCTGCGTGCCGCTCACGTAGAACCCGGGAATGTCGCGCGTGTTGATAGCCTCGACCAGCAGCTTGATGCCGGCCGCCTTGAGCTTGTCGGCGGCAAAGCGCAGGTTGCCGACCAGGGTCTCGCGCAGCTTGTCGTCGGGAACGCCGGCCGGACGTATGCCTGCCAGGCAGTTGAGCTGCGTACAGCCCAGCGCCTTTGCATACTCGATGGCTTTGCCCACGCCGTCCTGGAACTCGCCGACGCGCTCGGGCAGCACGGCGATGCCGCGCTCACCCTTGGCCCAGTCGCCGGCGGGCAGGTTGTGCAGCACCTGCACGAGCTTGTGCTGCGCCAGCTTTTCAGCGAGTTGCGCGGCCGGATAGGCATACGGGAACAGGTACTCGACACCGTGAAAACCGGCCTTGGCGGCGGCTTCGAAACGCTCGGTGAATTCGACCTCGTTGAAGAGCATCGTCAGGTTGGCGGCGAATTTCGGCATGGCACTTTCCTCGGGACAGTTGCCGCTGGCGGCGCGCCCCGGCCTTGCGGGCCGGAGCGCGAGACGGCGCGGCTATCGTGGGTTGACGGACACTAGCGCGCTGGACTTCAGGCGAGGCTGGTGGTGGCCAGTTCTTCCTTTTCCTGCTTTTCCGTGCCGCCACCCTCGGCGGGACCGAACGAGGTCGGGGCATCGCCGTGGTTCTTGGCGAGGTCCTCGAATTCGTTGATGTTGTCGATCTCGGTACCCATCGCGATATTGGTGACGCGCTCGAGTATGAACTCGATCACCACCGGCACCTTGAACTCGGCCATCAGCAGCTCGGCCTTGTCGAATGCCGCCTGCATCTCGCCCGGGCTGCGCACGCGGATGGCCTTGCATCCCAGGCCCTCGACCACCTTGACGTGGTCGACGCCGTATTCATTGAGTTCGGGGGCGTTGATGTTCTCGAACGAGAGCTGCACGCCGTAATCCATGGTGAAGTTGCGCTGCGCCTGGCGGATCAGGCCCAGGTACGAATTGTTCACCAGCACATGGATGTAGGGCAGCTTGAATTGCGCGCCCACGGCCAGTTCCTCGATCATGAACTGGAAGTCATAGTCGCCCGACAGCGCCACGATCTTGCGCTTGGGGTCGGCCGCGCGCACGCCCAGCGCCGCGGGTATGGTCCAGCCCAGCGGGCCGGCCTGGCCGCAATTGATCCAGTGGCGCGGCTTGAACACGTGCAGGAACTGCGCGCCGGCGATCTGCGACAGGCCGATGGTGCTGACGTAGCAGGTGTCCTTGCCGAAGGCGACGTTCATGCCCTGGTACACGCGCTGGGGCTTGAGCGGGACGTTGTCGAAATTGGTCTTGCGCTGGCCGTCGACCGAGTTCTTGCGGTCCAGGCACTCTCGCGCCCAGCTGCGGAAATCCTTCAGGCGACCCTGGACCTTCCAGGCGCGCGCCACCTTGACGAAGAGTTCCAGCGCGGCCTTGGCGTCGGAGACGATGCCGTAGTCGGGCGCGAACACGCGGCCGATCTGCGTGGGCTCGATGTCGACGTGCACGAACTTGCGGCCCTTGGTGTAGACGTCCAGACCGCCGGTGTGGCGATTGGCCCAGCGGTTGCCGATGCCCAGCACGAAATCCGAAGCGAGCATGGTGGCATTGCCATAGCGATGCGAGGTTTGCAGTCCCACCATGCCGGCCATCAGCGGGTGGTCATCGGGAATGGCGCCCCAGCCCATGAGGGTGGGGATGACGGGCACGCCGGTGATCTGCGCAAACTCGACCAGCAAGGCGGAGGCGTCGGCG
>Ga0209067_10001409_pt1 | contig 14855 bp, 10 predicted proteins | sample ColStrG_CSR_2013_FD_187199 | JGI IMG/M metagenome (GOLD analysis project Ga0209067, IMG submission 187199) | Freshwater sediment microbial communities in response to fracking from Pennsylvania, USA - Cold Stream Run_MetaG_CSR_2013 (SPAdes)... | ecosystem: Environmental > Aquatic > Freshwater >...
AGCACATCTGCGTTCTGCATGCGTATTTGCATCCGGCCGCAGAGCACCTCGCCTTCTCACATTTTCGCGATCATCTTGTATTGGAATCAATTCGCGTTTCAGGATCATCTTGTATTGGAAAATTCTCCCCTTGCGCGCGTTCGGGCCATATGTTAGAGCATGGCTGGAGGTCGTCACGCCATGCCTCGAAAGCTGAGTAGTTTCGGTATCGCCGCTTTCAGCCTGATCGCTGTCGGCTGCAGTTCCGGCCCGGAGCCGCCGAAGCCGGGTTCGCCGGCATTTCTTTGGTCCGCCGCCAAGACCACCTATGCTGCAGGTGACTTCCTGCAAGCCACCCAAAACCTGACGCAGTTGGCCGCCTCCGATAGTGAGTTCGCCACCCGATCCATGCCTTGGGCCATTATGGTTTCCGCTGGAGTCGCACAAGGCTACCGGGAGTTGGCCGACAACTACGATGCCGGGGCCAAGGCCAATCGGGCAAACCCCACGCCGTTCCGCCGTCAGGCTTACGCATTCAGGAGCCAGGGCAGCGCGGCGGCCATGCAGTGTACCGAAGCCGTGCACAAGTTACTGGCCGGCAACCCGCCCGAAACCATTGCCTTGGAGCTTGGCTACCCAAACGGCAGTGCCGCCGAGCCCGTGCAACTGCAACGGGTCTCCAAGGGGATGCTGGTTCCGGCGGCTGAGCTGGAAGCGCTGCAACAAGCTATGGTGAAGCGGGGCGTGCTTCTCAGCGTGACACAGAACGTCGCCGGCGCCGCCGATCCGGCAAAGGCCGCGGAGGTCTTCAAGCAAGGAGAAGTCAAGGTATCGCGAGCGGCGTTTCTGCAGGCTACGGCGAAGGCCCTGGTGGAGCTGTCCGACCTGTTCGGATCGCAGAAGCTGGACCGGCCTGACCGTGTTACTTTGCTCTGCAATGAAGCCGAACAGGCGCTCAAGTCCATCCCCGCGACCAAGGAGACCAAAGATCTGATGGGGCGTATTGCGAAGATGCGCAAGAGCGGAAAGGCAAGCTAGCCGGCCGGCGGCAGCGACGCATTTTCCGAGCTTACTGGAACGTAAGGGTCACGATATTGGCTGGCACCCCGTCAGCCGTTACCTGTACGTTCACGGTGCCCGCACCCTTAAGGCTCGCCGGCAGGGGCCCCACATTCACCTGGTCGAGACTGCCCGGCTGCGACCCGCTATACATCACCGGGACGGTTTGACCGTTGATGGTGACCGTCACCTTCTTGGCATTGTCGAAGCCCGTGCCGAATAGTTCCAGATAGAACTTGTCGGTGGCATTCAGGCTGATCGGATTTGCCCCATTCAGAGTAGACGTCGCGTAGGGTCCCACGTCGAGGACCACGGCTTGGGCTGTGCCCTTCCCGTTGGGGCTTACGGTGAAAATGCCCGGCGCCAGCGACGCGATCGTAATGGCGATGGAGGTGGTGGAACCGCTCTGGCTGGTCACGGTGACGGTGGCCGGACCGGAAGGCAGGATTCGGGGCATCGCAAAGTTGATCTGGCCCGTGGAAACGGAAGAGGGGGTCGCCTTTTGCGCCGGCCCGGTGCTGCCGGTTATCGACACCGTGCTCCCGGCCAGGTTGGCGCCCATGAGGGTCACCATCTCATTGGGAGCGAAACTCGACCACGCTAGCGAGGCTGCGCTTCCGATGGACAACTGGAGCACCGGAGCCGATGTGCTACCCAGAAAGTTCGCGTCGCCGGAATAGACCGCCACAATCATGCGGCCTCCGGCCCCGACGGTGGCATTGGCGATTCCCGCCGTGAGCGTGGCCGTGGCGAGGATTGCATTGTTACCAGCGTCCATGAATAGAATGCCCCCGCCAGGCGTGCCGACGCCTGCCGCCACCGCGGTTACCGTGCTCTGCACCGTGGCGCTGCCCGCAGCGGAGGAGGCGGTCACCGTGATGGCGGTCGGCGCTTTGCTCACCATTTGCGTAACCGCGGCGGATCTCGAAGCAGACCAACTGTTATCGCCGCTGTAAACCGCCGTAAGCTGGTGCATACCGACAAGGAAGTTGCCGATGGTGATGGTCGGCGAAGCGGCGTCCGCGGAACCGAGCGCGGTTAAACCATCGAAGAACTGGATTTGCCCGGTCGGGGCGGGAACTCCCGTGGCTCCCGTCACCAGTTGGGCGGTTAACGTGACCGCCTGCCCGAATACCGTGGCGTTGGGATTCGACACCATAGCAACGGAACTCGCAGCCCTGAGCACCAGAAGTCCAAAGACAGCGGAGGCTTCGGGGTTACTTGAATCGCCGCTATAGGTCGCAAAGATCGTGTGGCTTCCCGCGGTTGAAAATGTCGTCCTGGTTCCGGCCTGTCCGTTAGTCAATGCGACGGTAGCCAGCAGCGTCGAACCATCGTAGAATTTGACGCCGCCCCTGGGGCCGCCACCCAGCGTGGAACTCGCGTTCACGGTCGCAATGAGACTGACCGCTTGACCGACGGTCGCCGGATTCTGGCTAGCGGTGAGGTTCATGCTAGTGGATCCTTGAGCTTGGATCAATTCCGCAAACCCCCCCGAACTCGCGCCAGTAACGGCGTCACCACTGTAAACGGCTGCAAGGTTCAAAACGCCTTCCGTGGAGAACGATGTGACACACTGCGCTGTCGACCCGCTCACCGGCACCGCGGCGCAACCCACGATCGTGATTCCGCCGTTGGTGAAGCGGACGGTCCCGTTCGCGGGGGCGGTCCCGGTATTCACAGTTGCGGTCAGGGTGACATTCCGACCCGTGACACTGGGATTTGGTGTTGCCAGTAGGGACGTAGTGCTGGTCGCCTTCGCCACCTGGATCGTCAGGGTACCGATGACGCCCGAGCTGTAGTTGGTGTCGCCAGCGTAGTTGACGACGATGGTGTGCGAACCCGAGGCGACAAAAGTAAGGGAACAGGTCGCGGCCCCGGCCGTAAGCGTCGCCTGGCAGGTGGGGGTTCCCGTGGAGTCGGTCAGGTTCACCGTGCCCGTCGGCGGACTTCCAACTGATGTAAGATTGGCGGTAACGCCCGTGGCGGTGCCGATGGCGACGGATTGTCCCGACCCGACCGCAACCGGGGAGACCGTCGCGCTGGTGGTGGCTTTGCCAATACTCTGCAACAAGGCACCCGATACGGCTGCGCCGAAGTTGGCATCGCCGTTGAATTGCGCGGTAATGCTATGAGCTCCCGCGCTCAATGGGGACGAGGTCGTGATGGTCGCGGTGCCCGAGCTGTCGATATTGGCGGTTCCGATGTTGGTGGATCCGTCAAAGAAGCTGATCGTGTCGCTGGTGGGCGGAGTTGAGGCAGAGCTGGTTGCGGTGGCCGAGAATTTTAACGGATTTCCATAAACCGGGGTCCCCGACTTGAGAACCGGCGTGGAGACTGAGACGGCGGCGCAGACGGTGGCGGTGAACAAGGCTTGCGCGGAATTGGGGTCCTGGATGAAGCGGGGAACCGGAAGCGTGGAACTGGCGGCGGATCCGGCTGCGGCGCTAAAGGTCGGAGGCGCCGGGGCCAGGGACCCGTTGATTACCGCTGTGCCCGGTGAGGAGGCTCCGGCCTGGATCCACACCACAAAGTCAAAGTTTTCCTGGGTCGTAGAATCGCTTGCCAGAACCTCCCAGACGGCGACAGCCGACCCGTTCGTCACTTGCAACTGAACTGCCGGTACGCCTTCCAGCGAGGTGGTCGGGTCCAACGCGGCAAAAGACGTCGCCTCATTCCGGGTGAGGCGGGCCACCGAACCGGTGGTCGCCGCCACCGGGTTTCCATTGGCGAAGGTGACCCCCGTTGCGCTCACGAAGACGCCCACCCCAGATGGGATGTTACTGATCGATGCGCGGAACCGGGTACCTGCATCGGCGAGGCCAACGGTACTGAAATCGACCGTCGGCGCAGTAAGGCTGGGCGCGTAGAATCCGCTTTCGGAATTCCACACCGTCCCGGGAATATTCTGCACGACTGGCGCCGGCGAAGTGTTACTGTCGACGAAGACGGAGCTCGTTCTGGTAACGAATGCCGTCCCGACCGTCTCCCCGAACCGCAGTACGCCCACGCGTTGCACTCCGCCGCACTGCGTCGTCACGCCGCTGCTCAAGGCGGAATTGTCGGGCGTACGGACGCCGAAACTCAATCCATTTTGAACAAAACCGACTGTAGGCGATGGATCCGAGGTCGTTATAACGGTGTTGTCGCCGAGGGTAATAGAGGCGACCAGGGGCACGGGGGCAGCGTTGGGGCCAGCGCTTAACGCGTTTGCGTTCACGCGAACGTTAGTAAAACGAAGCACTATTACACCAGCCGGCCCCGGAGGATCGATCGGAATGCTCAAGAATGTCACGGAGTTCCCATTGACTTGGCCGGGGAAGATATTCGGCCGGCCAGAACTGCCGTCATAAGTGGCCAACGTTCCACCGGTGCTGCTCACATTGCAGATGGCATTGGGATCGTTGCAGGCCAACTGGGTGTTGGTGGCGCCGGATTCGCCGCTGCCCGGTTCATCAATGAGCAGGAGCGCTTCCGACCATCCATTGGCGTTGGTGCGGCTGGTGACTGCCGTGTTGAAGGAAAGGGTTATGTTCACGGCTGGTACCTGCGCCCCGACAGTAAGCACGGTCCCGCCCTGACAGAGTAATACGATGTCGCCCGCGAGGTCGGCATAAGACTCTCCTCGGAGAGTGGGCGTAACCGGTATAATCGTGGAGCACTGGATCACGTCCTGAGCCTGAAGCGCGGTGCAAGAGGCCCACAGCATCAAGATCGTCAGGCGAGCCGGTGATCCCAGCCACCGGATAAAACAGAATAATAGGGACATGTACTTCCGCATCCCTACTATCGCTCGATGGCGGCGTCAAGCACTTTGCTCCTCGACAAATAGCGCGACTCGCGCGGTACCGGTACTTTGGGAGTGTCTGGCGGCCGTTTTTTTCCCCGCCGGTAAGATGGAACCCTCATCGACGGGCGCGGGTGCGCAGCGATAATGCCTGCAGCAGGGACTGAAAGTCGGGAGGTAGGCCGCAGTCAACCGGGACGCTCTTTCCCGAGCGTGGATGAATGAACTCAAGATGCGCGGCATGCAGAGCAACGCGCGCAATTCGCCGCTCCGACGCCTCCTCCGGGTGGTATTTTCTATCACCAACGACCGGGTGGCCGATGGCGGAAAATTGCACGCGGATCTGATTCTGTAGTCCCGTGACCAGCGTAACCCGGACGAGCGAAGCGTCCCGCAGCGGCCGTTCGACGGCGAAGCGCAATTCGGAGCGAGCCGCTTGCGGGTCGGTCTCCGTGGTCAACTTTTGAAACATCCCATCTCGTCGAAAATAGTGAACAAGCGTACCTTCTTTGTCGCGGAGCAAACCGCGAACTACCGCCAGATACTGCCTGACGGGAGTATGGGCGAGAAACTGGCTGACGAGCGCGTCCCGATCCCGCTCGGTTTTTGCAAAGAGCATCACCCCGGACGTATAGCGATCGATGCGATGCACCACAAAGGCGTGCTGTCTTCTTGGTTTCAGTCTGGTGGCCAGAAGGGACAACGCCGACGGCGTATCGGAGCCTTTCACCGGCACGGCCGGAAGTCCGGCAGGTTTATCGAGGGCCACGACCGCATCGTCTTCATAGAGCACGCCAGGTGCCCTCATAAGCGTAGGGGAGGCATGTGCGAACAGCAGAGACGGAACGTTTTACGCCAAAATCTCCTTCACCACGTTCCCGTACACATCCGTCAGGCGGAAATCCCGGCCAGCATACCGGTAGGTGAGCTTTTCGTGGTCGATCCCCAACTGGTGCAGCAGCGTGGCATGCAGGTCGTGGATTGACACCGGCTTGTCCACCGCCTGGAAGCCGAACTCGTCGGTGGCGCCGTACACCATCCCGCCCTTGACTCCGCCGCCGGCCATGAACATCGTGAAGCCGTACGGATTATGGTCGCGCCCATCGCCGCTTTCCGAGACCGGCGTGCGGCCGAATTCCCCGCCCCACACCACCGCCGTCTCGTTGAGCAGACCGCGCTGCTTGAGGTCGCGGATCAGCGCGGCCGAAGCCTTATCCATGTCCGGGCACCGTTTCGTCAGGTTCGATTGAATCTTGGCATGGTCGTCCCACGGCTGGCCCGGGCCATAGAACACATGCACCGTGCGCACTCCGCGCTCCACCAGCCGGCGCGCCAGCAGGCAGCCGTTAGCGAACGGCGTGTCGCCGTATTCGTCGCGGACGCTCCGCGGCTCCTTGCGCAAATCGAACACGTCCATGGCTTCGAACTGCATCCGGTAGGCCGTCTCCATGGCCTGAATGCGGCCATCCAGAAACTCGTCGTCGCCGAAGGCCTTTTCGTGTTCGCGGTTCAACGCCTGCACCAGGTCCAGTTGGCGACGCTGCGCCGGCTGGTCGAGCTGCGGGTTCTGCAGGTAGCGGATCATTTTGTCGGGCTCGGCTACGGAATTATCGAACTGCGTGCCCTGGTGCTCGGCAGGCAGAAATCCGGCGCGCCACAAGCCGCCGCCTGGGCCCGGGCTCAGCACCACGTACCCCGGCAGATTCCGATTCTCACTGCCAAGCCCGTACGAAATCCACGCTCCAATGGAAGGCCGCGTGGCCGCGATGTTACCCGAGTGGAACAGGTTCCGCGCCGGCGTATGGGTCGGATTGAACGTGTACATCGAACGGATCACGCACAGATCGTCGATCGTCCCCGCCAGGTTGGGCAGCAGATCGCTCACGTCAATCCCAGACTGGCCGTACTTCTTGAAGCCGAACGGCGAAGGCAGCAGCCCGCCCGTCACCCGCTCGGTGCGGAACGTGTTGGCGTTCGGCGGCCTTTGCCCGGCGTACTTCGCGAGCGCCGGCTTGGGGTCGAACATGTCCAGTTGCGACGGACCGCCCACCATGAACAGAAATATGTTGTGCTTCGCCGTGGGTGCGAAGTGCGGACCGACGCTGTGGACCGGCCCGGCCGCGCGCGCCTGCTCGTCGGCCAGCATCCCCAGCAGCCCCACCGACCCTAGCCCGCCGCACAGGGATCCGATCAGTTCGCGCCGCGAAAGTACCCGCTTCATGGCCAAAAGATCACCTCGTTCGAGGAAAGCAGCGCCTGCGCGTATTGCTCCAGCGTGCCCCCCTTCAGATAGCTCGTCGCCAGTTCCAGTTCCCTCGCGCTGGGGTCGCGCGCCAACACGCGCCGATACAGCCCGCGTACTTTCGCCGAAGCGTTCGCTTCGCCCGCCACGCGCTTGGCCAGCGCCGCAGCCTGCGTCTGCATGAACGCGCTGTTCATCACGAACAACTGCTGTAACGGCGTGGTGGTCAGTTCGCGCGAAGGGCTGTGCTGCGTGGCCTCCGGAAAATCGTAGAGCTTCAGCATGGTGTTCGGGTTGCCCCGGCTCACGCGACCGAACACGGTGCGCCGCACGTTGTCGACGGCATCCAAATCGGTAGACGGTCCACCCACGGCCAGGTCCAGCGTGGCTGCGGCCTCGAGAACCGTATCGCGGAAGGCCTCCGCATCGAGCCGCCTCGGGTTCATGCGCCACAGCCAGCGATTGGTGGCGTCCGCCTTCAGCCCGTCGTCGCGCGGATGGCTGGCCTGCCGGTAGGTGGCCGAGAGCATGATCTCGCGATGCAGCCACTTCAGGCGCCACCCGTTGGCAATGAACCGCGCGGCCAGGTCGTCCAGCAGATCCGGATGCGTGGGCCGCTCGCCCTGGGTGCCGAAATCGCTGGTGGTGACCACCAGCGGCTTGCCGAAATGCCAGGCCCACACGCGATTCACAATCACCCGCGCGGCCAGCGGCGCGGCATCGGCGAAAATCCGCTCGGCCAGTTCCAGGCGGCCCGAGCCTTGATGGAATTGCGGATCGCTTTTCGCCAGCACCGACAGAAACTGCCGCGGCGCCAGCGCGCCCGGCGCCGCCACGTTGCCGTGCGGCAGGATATGCATGTCGCGCGGCACGCCCGGCTTCATATCGAGCGTGGTTAAATCGGGATCGGACCCGTCCACCCACATGCCGGCATCGAAGACCGAATTGGTGAAGGGCTCCGGCGAAGCTCCGCGCTGTCGTCCACGCTGATTCTGCGGGGGCCGCGGAACATTTCCCGCCGGCGGCGCAGGCGACGGTGGTTGCGGCACCATCCGCGCCAGATATGCGTACATCTCGGGACGGGTATCCTGGAGCGGGGCCATCTCCGCCAGAATCCGCTCGTCCTCGGCCTTGTATTTCTCCGACTTCAGGCGGCTCTCCTCCGGCTTCGTGCCCGGCTCGTTCTTCATCAGGTTCGATGCGTAGTTCAGGAAGAACATGCGTTGCGCCGCTGCCATGAACTGCAACTCGGTCCGCGGGTCCAGGGCGGCCAAAGGGCGCGGCGCTTGCACGGTGGAGGCAAAGACGCCTGCCAGCCCGTAATAATCCTTCGTCGGAATGGGGTCGAACTTGTGGTCGTGGCATCGCGCGCAGGCCACGGTCAGCCCCAGAATGCCGCGCGAGACGGCGTCCACGCGCTCGTCCCAATCGTCGGTGAAGAGCGTTTCGATCACGTCTTTGGAAAGCCGCGCGTCCTTGTGATATACCGGCGCCGCGCCCAGGTACCCCAGCGCCCGCAGATCCTCGCGCGAGGCGCCCGGCAATTGGTCGGCCGCCAGTTGCAGCTTGACGAAGCGATCGTACGGCACGTCGTGGCTCACCGCCTCGATCACCCAATCGCGATACCGCCACGCAAACGGGTAGGGCGGATTGGTGGCCTCGGACGTGGGATTGTCCTCGGCGAACCGCGCCACATCGAGCCAGTATCGCCCCCAGCGCGGACCGTATTGCGCCGAGTCGAGCAACCGTTCGACGAGCCTCTCGTAGGCATCGGGCGCACGGTCCTTTTCGAATGCCTTGACTTCTTCGTAAGGGGACCGGAGGCCCGTCAGGTCCAGGTACGCGCGCTGGATCAGGGTAGCCGCGTCCGCCTCCGGCGAAGGCTTCACCTTGTTTTCTTCCAGCCTGGCGAGCACGAAGAAGTCGATTTTCCTGCGCGTCCACGACTGATCCCGCACCTGGGGAGGCTGCGCCTCCCGGACCGGCTGGAACGACCACCACTTGCGCCCGGTCTCGATATCCATCCCGCGCTTGACCGGCGCCGACTGGGCCGCCGCCGAATCCTCGCGCGGATCGGGCGCGCCGCCGGCGATCCACGTGCGGAACGCCTCGATCTCGCGGGCCGAAAGTTTTCCCGTGGGCGGCATCCGCAGTTCGGAGTCCTTATATTCCAGCGCCTCGATGAGCCGGCTGGAATCGGGGCTGCCCGGAACGATGATTGGCCCGCCGTCTCCCCCCGCGCGCATGCCCGCCTTGGTGTCGAGCAGCAGGCTGCCCATGGGAGTCTTGAGAGTGGAGGAGTGGCAGCCGAAACACTGCTTGACCAGGATGGGGCGAATCTCTTTTTCGAAGAAAGCGTTATCCACGGTCTGAGCATTCAGCCCGCCGGCGGAAAGCGCCAATAAGACCCAGAATTTCATCCCTAATGACGAAGATTCTATCAGGATCCGGAGCCGTGGGCGGCCCCCCCACCGCGGAGCCGCGGAGCCTGGGCGCTAACCGAGGTCGGCGTCCATTGAGCGGTGAAACCTCGGGGCCGGGCACGGGGCCAGGGGCCGGGGATATCGCGGCCAGCCGTTCACCTTCCCAGCCCGTAGATCACGCGCAGCACGCTGCGCACGTACTGCTCGTCTGTGAGGCCTTCGACGGCGGCCTCGGGGAATTTCACCAGGCTCTGGAAATAGGCCGCGAGATCGCGGAAGAGACTCACGCGGGCGCGCGGGTCGTAGCGCTCGCGACCGGCGATTGCCCGAGCGGCCAGGGCCACGGCTTCGGGACTAGCCTGGCTACGCAAGCGGGCGGCCAGGTGAGGCCAGGACTGGAGCGAGTTGAACTTGGCCCCGGCGATCATTTCCAGGTCGGGCGCCGTCCATTTGGCTTCGCGGGCGACGATGGTGTTGGCAGCGAGGTCGCCCAGGCGCTGGCCCTTGCCGCTGAGGAAGGCCGCGATGCCGCCCACCAGATAGAGGAGCGGCAGCGAATCCACCAGCCGGAGCAGGTTGCGCAGGACGATCTGCGGCACATGCAGCCGCAGGCCGCGCGCATCGATCACACGCAGGCCGAACAACCGCTTGCCCAGGGTCTGGCCGCGCCAGCGCCATTCGAGCACGATGCCGTATCCGACCGAGACCGCGAAGTAGGCGCCAACCGTAATCGCCCCGACGATGTCACGGCCGAAGACTCCGGCGATCCCGGCAACCTTGTTGATGACGTATACCAGGCAGCCGATGGCGGTGGCGTCTACCGCCCAGGCCAGCGCGCGCGTCACCGGTGTGGCTAGCTCGAAGGAGAAAACCACGCCCTCGGGTGTCTCGATGCTGATCGAATATGCTCTTGGGGTTTTCATTCGCGCCCTGCCCATCCCAGAAAGATGCAGAGCGCCACCAGCTCACAGACGCCGGCGGCGATCTTGAGGGAGTACGGGATCACGGGCTGGTGGTATTGCGAGACGAAGGCCTCCAGAATTCCGGCCCACACCAGCAGCGCGGCAGCGCCGGCCACGATCGTGAACAGGTCGGTGCTCACGGCGCGCAAGCGTTCGGCGCGCGTGGCCGGGCCGCCCCATCCGATCAGCGCGCCGGCGAGAATGAATCCGCACTGGCCGCCCAGCAGGATGGCGGGGATTTCGATGGAGCCATGTGGCAGTAACCAGCCGGTGAGGAAGACGCCCTGACCCGCGGCGATATAGTCGGCCGCGACTGCACCGAGGATGACGCCGTTGTAGAACAGCAGAATCAGGGTGCCGACGCCCCAGGTGATGCCGGCGGCCAGCGTCATGATGGTCACCTGAATGTTGTGGGTCATCAACTGGGCGGAGAAGCTGGCCTTCTTGCCGCGGTACCGGTCGGTCTGGGCGTTCTCCTCCTGGGCAACCCGCTCGGAAGGCGAGCCCATCAGACCTTGGAAAGGCATGAGCACTGCTTTCGAACTCGAGTCCGTGCGGATGGCAAACCAGCCGAAAGCGCAGCCCAGCAGGGTGACTCCGAGCGACAACTGGAAAGCCGCCAGATGCCGGCGGAAGGCGCGCGGGAAGGCAAGAACGAGGCTGCGCCACCGGATGCGCAAGGGCTCACGGGTCTCATGGATCTCGCTGTAGGCCCGCCCCACCAGCGATTCCAGCAGGGCGCGCAAGCCGGGCTCGGTGGCGAAGGTATCGAGCCGCGCCAGGTCGGCCGAGCAGCGCTCGTAGAGATAGTGCAGCCGCTCGATCTCCGCCAGCGGAAGGCGGCGCTCGGGCTCGGCCTCCAGCTTTTCGAGCACGGCCTGCAATTCGTCCCAATAGGCGCGCTCGGCGGCAACGAAACGGCGGAGGTCGATGATCACAGAATCTGCCTCCGTTTGATGTCGAGATACTGCGACGTCACCTGGGTCTTGATGCGCTCGGGATCGACCACCGACATTCGGACGCCACGATCCTCGAGCGCGATCTTCAACTCGCGCATGCGGTTGGAGAGCATTTGACCGGCGAGGCCGGCGTAGAGCGAGTCGAGGCCGGCAGGCGGTTCGCCGGTGAAGAGCGGCTTGAGGCCGGGCGGATGAACCACGTTGACCAGCACCAGGTGGCGGCGCGCCAGAATGCCCACTTCGCGCTCGAAGGTTTCGGCCAACAGTGCGTCGTCGAGCGAAGTGAAGAAGACCAGCAGCGACCGGCGGCGCAGGTTCAACTGGAGGCTGGTGAAGACGTCGCGGAAATCGGGGCTCACGCGGCGGGCCTGCAGGTTGTAGATGGCCTCGCGGCAGAGGCGGAAATGGTCCATGCCGCTGCGTGCGCGCACGAAGCTGTGAGTGCGGTCGCTGAACGTGACCAGGCCGAAGCGGTCTTTTTGGCGCTGCGCCACCAAGGCCAGGTGCAGCGCGGCATCCACGTAAGCCTCCAGGACGGCGGCGCGGGTGGAGAGCCGCGAAGCATCCACCACCGCGTAGATTTCCTGGGCGTTCTCCACGCGGTAGAGCTTCACGGTGGGGAAGCCGCGGCGCGCGGTGGCCTTCCAACTGATGTCCTCGAAACTGTCGCCGGGCATGTAATGGCGCAGGTTGTCGAATTCGCGGCCCTTGCCAACCTGGCGGTGCAGCCGGACGCCGAGATCGGCGGTGCGCAGGAAGAGAGCGGCGGTGGCGCTGTCGCGCAGATTCGGGTAGACACGGAGCGTGCAATCGAGTGGGCGGACAGCGCGCGTGTGCCAGAGGCCAAGCGGGGATCGGGCTTCGAGAAAGAGCTGGTTGAAGAGATGGTCTCCACGAGTGGCGATGGTCACGGGGTAATCGAGGCGGGATGGGCCAGGCGGGGCTACGAACAAGACGGGCAGGCCAGGAGGCCTACCCCACAAAACCAAACCCATCGGTGCGGAAGTGGGGTTGGTGAAAGTGATGGGGACTGCGGCAGCGACGTCTTTCGTGAGACGCAGAAATTGGGGAGCGCGGGTTTCGACGGCCAGTCTTCGGACTCCGATCGTGGCATCCACCACGGCGACTCCCGCCGCAACCGCCAGGATGGCGGCGCATACGGGCGCCGCGGCAGGCGCCAAGCCGGCGATTGTAGCGGCCGGTACCGCGATCAGCCCCGCGGCCAGCAAAAGACGATTGGAGGGGACAATCATCGTGGCACGGGCACCTCATGCAAAATGCGGTCGAGCACTTCAGCGGGGCGCACGCCCTCCAACTCCGATTCGGGACGCAGCAGCAGACGATGCTCGATCACGGGAACGGCGACCGCGCGGACATCGTCCGGGCTGACGAAATCGCGATTGTTCAGCGCGGCCCAGGCGCGCGCGGCGCGCAGCAGAGCTTGGGTGGCGCGCGGACCGGCGCCCACCAGAATGGCGTCATCGCTGCGGGTGCGGCGCACCACCTGCACCACGTAGTCCACCAGTGGTTCGCTCACCGTGACCAGGCCGAGCGCGGCGCGCAATTCGGCCAGGCCGGCTTCGGGCAGGCACGGCGTGACCTCGCCGCGCAGCAGCACCGCTTCCGGCGCCTGCTCGTTGAGGCTGCGGTGGGCTAACGAAAGTTCGTCCTGGGATTCGGGCCAACCAATCGAGATCTTGAGCATGAAGCGGTCCTTCTGGGCTTCGGGCAGCGGGTAGGTGCCTTCGGATTCGATCGGGTTCTGGGTGGCGAAGACGATGAAGTTGGGCGACAGCCGGTGCGTTTCGCGGTCGATGGTAACCGTGCGCTCCTGCATGGCTTCGAGCAGCGCGGATTGGGTTTTGGCGGGCGCGCGGTTGATTTCATCGGCCAACAGGAAGGTGGTGAAGAGCGGGCCCTTGACCAGCGAGAACTCGTTGCGCTGCAAGTTGAAGACGTTGGTGCCGGTGATGTCGGCGGGCATCAGGTCGGGCGTGAACTGGATGCGCTTGAACTCGCTGCCCAGGACGGCCGCGAGCGTGCGCGCGAGCAGCGTCTTGCCGAGGCCGGGGACGCCTTCGATGAGGGCGTGCTGATTGCAGAGGACGACGACAAGCGAAAAACGAATAGCCTCGTCCTGGCCGATGATCACCTTGCGGACACCAGCGACGACTTGATCCATAGTGGATTGGAACTGTTCGAGGGTCAAAGCGGTCCTTTCAGCACTGCCTGGATTTCGCGCACGGCCTCGAGCGGGCGGCCGGCGGATTCGCGGATGATCTCCTCGGCTCGCCCCACGCGGTTTGGAGTCACCTGGCGGCGGTTGGCGGTGAGCCACTCACGCCAGCAGGCGGCGGCGACCTCGTTCACCGGGATGTGCCGGCGCAGCAGCGTCAGCAAGCCTGAGAGCGAAGTCCGGCCCGAGAGGTGCCGCGGCTCGCTGGTGGCGGGCGGGGGGAACGTCGCGGCGTTCTTCCAGATGAAGAGCGCGGCCCAGAGCGCCAGGCCCGCGGCGAGGCCAATGAGGTGGAAGCGGCGGGCCAAACCGACCACGCTGCCGGATTCGGAAATGCCAAGGTGAGGCTCATCGAAGAGGATGCGCCGGTTCGGCCCGATGGCGGCTGTGACCAAGGGAAGCCGATCGCCGGCGGCGGTTGATTCGTTGTTGAAGTCGTCGCTTGCGGCCAGCAGGACTACGCTGCCTTTGCCGAAGGGACGTTCGATGGCCAGCAACTTGAGGCCGATGGAATCTAGCGGCGTCCAGTTCTTAGCCTCGGCGAAGAACAGGTAGGGATGTTTCTGGCTGGCGTCCAGGCCGAACTGGACCTGCCACATGCGCCGCAGAGCGTCGTCCTTCGGAAGATTGTCATCGGGGTTTTGTTCCATGGCTGCGACCACGCGGTTTCCGCGCGCGGCCAACCTTTCGATGGGCTTGAGGTAGGGGTCCGGATCCTTGGCGAAGCTTCCCGGGTCGAGACCCACAGCAGCACGGTGGCCTGTGCTTCCGGCAAAAACTCGAGCGGCTGGTAGCTGCGTTCGGCGGAGACGCCGGGGATGCGTGCCAGGCTGTCGAGAAGCAGCTTGGCGCCCCTGGCATCGCTGCGCAAGCTCGAGTACATGGGATACACATCGCCACCGGCGAACTCGACGCCGAAGAGGTAGAGCACGGCGGCGGCGAAGGCAACGGCGAGCAGGCCGGCGATGGCTCGGGCTTTCATGCGGCAGTCTCTTTCGGAAGCGCCAGCGTTGTCTTCATGCGCTCCAGGCGGGCGCGGAACTCATCGATGTCCTGCGGCGCGACTTCGTGGAGGCCGTACCAGGCGCGCTCGAAGGCCTCGACGTTCATGGCGAACCAGCCGCGCGCCTCCCCAAAAGTGCGAGCCTTGCGGCGCAGTTCCAACTCGTATTCGCGGTTGGTCTTGCCGGCGTGGATGGTGAGGAAGC
>Ga0209067_10001410_pt1 | contig 14854 bp, 14 predicted proteins | sample ColStrG_CSR_2013_FD_187199 | JGI IMG/M metagenome (GOLD analysis project Ga0209067, IMG submission 187199) | Freshwater sediment microbial communities in response to fracking from Pennsylvania, USA - Cold Stream Run_MetaG_CSR_2013 (SPAdes)... | ecosystem: Environmental > Aquatic > Freshwater >...
TACTTTGACATTCCACAGGGCGCTCTTCTTAAGGCGCTTAATACCGTGATTGACAGAGATCAAATCATTGAGCCTCGTCGCGGATTTACTCAGTATGGCGCTGAGTTTGGAAGTCCTACTGATCGAGTAAAGCAATTAATTACTTATAAAGGCACCGTACTCCGGCACGCGATAGATAATCTGCAGTACGATTCTGATAGTGCTGGAACTTTTGTTTCTTTTTCTGGCGATACAGTAGATCAGATTGATTCTGGAACTAAAATTAAATCTATCGAGCAAAATAGTAATTTATATTTTACTAGCCTTACAGGGGTCAAAAAAATCTCTGCAAAAACAGCTTCTGATTTTCCAAACGTATCTGTTCAAGCTGCTGGCGGAGTTAAAGCTTTAGACTTATCAGGTATTGTTAGTTATTCTCAGCCTGGTTTCCTTTTAGCTAATTACAATGTGGCTTATCGCGTTGTTTGGGGGATTACCGATATTAATGGTAATTTGGTTTTAGGATCTCCTTCAAATCGCCTAGTCGTATATAATGTGGCATCTACCAGCGGAGTAGTAACTTTAACTTTTGCTAAGCCAGCAGATGTTACATCTACCGATTATTTTTATCAAATCTATAGAACGGCTATCTTTGATCAAAGCTCCGGTGCAATTGATCCAGGGGATGAACAATATTTGGTACTTGAAAATAACTGGGATGGGACTTCAACTTCCATCACTGTTACGGATGTAACACCAGAAAGTTTTAGAGCTAGTGGCGCTTTATTGTATACAAATCCTAATAGTGGAGAAGGCATCCTTCAGGCAAATGAAAAACCTCCTTTTGCTAAAGATATTGCTCTTTATAAAGGGTATTCTTTCCTAGGAAACACATCTACCGTACAAAGGCTTAGTATCTCAAACTTGTCGGTGCAAAATCTTATTTCTGGAACTTCTACTATTACGATTAGTAATGGAACTACCAGTACTACTTATGGCGTCCAGGGAAGTCAAGAACAGGGAACTATTGATTTAGGATCATCTCCTACTAACTACTATAATTCAACTCCGGGACCTGCCAAATATATTTTATTAGCTTCAGCTAATAATGATAGAACTTATTGCTTTTATTTTGTGACAAATGCAACAAATGATTTAGTTCCATCTGTGACAGGCACTATTACCGAAAAAGTTGATTTAACCGCAACTCCTACTCCTACGATTGCGCAAATAAAATCTGCTTTGCTTTTAGCAATGGATACAACTGCTGATTTTAATGTAGCAGATACCGGAGGCTCAACTGCTTCTATTGCTTGGGCTAATAACGGAGCTGTGACAACTCCTATTCGAAATCCTCTTCCTATCGTAGGCTTTACATCATCAGTCACTCAGTCCGGCACTGGTGAAGATGTTGCAGGTAAGAAAATATTCTTACCGAGAGTGCCGACTGGAGTAGAAAACGGCCCATCTACCGCTCAGCAAATTGAGCAATTTAGTTTGTCTTTGGTTAAATTAGTTAACCAAAATGATGCTAATGTTTATGCATACTATACTTCTGGCTATAATGATCTTCCAGGACAATTGTCTTTTGAGAATAGAGTTGTCACCGGGCCTGCGTATTATTTATATGCAAATTCTACTTTAACGGGTAATGAATTTAATCCCGCTCTTCCAGCAACAAATACAAATACAGTTGTATCTACTAATGAAGTAAAACCTAATCGTCTGTATTATTCTAAATATCAGCAGCCAGATGCTTTTCCTCTACCTAACTATTTAGATATAGGTCCTCAAGATAAAGCTATTCAGCGTATCATAGGTCTTCGTGATAGTTTATTTGTTTTTAAAGAAGATGGTATCTATCGCGTTAGCGGAGACACGGCTCCCTTTCAATTAGCTCCTTTTGATAACTCAGTGACTTTAACAGCTCCCGATACAGCAGCTATTCTTAACAATCAAGTATACGGACTTACTACTCAAGGGGTTATTTCAGTTAGCGATACGGGAGTTCAGGTAGTTTCTCGTCCTATTGAAAATTTGGTATTAGGAATTCAAGCCTACCCCTCTAATTATAAAACAGCTTCTTTTGGATTGGGTTACGAATCTGACCGCGCCTATTTGCTGTGGACGACCACAAATAGTACCGATACCGTAGCTACTCAGTGTTTCCGTTATAACGTATTTACTAATACATGGACTAATTGGGATAAATCTGCCTCTGCTGCTGTGATTAATTTCTCAGACAACAAACTGTATATCGGGGCTGGAGATGTAGGTCTTACTGAGCAAGAGAGAAAAACTCTTTCTCGATTGGACTATGCAGATAGACAGTATACTCTAGACATTCTAACCGATGGAGTAGCTGATACGGTTTTAAGTTTAGGTACCGTTGGAATGTCCGCTATCGGCGACGTATTACTTCAAACTCAATATCTGACAATTAATCAGTTTAATCGTGTTTTAAACATGCTTGATACTGATAGGTCAATTATTCAGCATAGTACGCCTAATTACTTCTCTACTTTAGAATTTAAAGTTGGCGCTGCTCCTCGTGCACAAGTTGTAGCATTAGCTGCAAAATTAAGCGCAGATCCTCAAATTGCAGATTCTACCTATACTGCTGCTGTAGATAATTATGTCGGTACTATCTCCAGCACTACCCATACGTCTTCGCAAGTAACTTTAAATCTTAGCGGTAGCGGTATTTTAGCAAATCGGTATGTTACTATTTCAGGAAGTAACACTACTCCTTCTATTGACGGGACCCACCAAGTAGTTTCTACGTCAGGAAGCAGTATTGTAATCAATGCCGTAATTACTGCTAATGGTACTGCAGGCAATATCCAAACTGCTGTAAATGATTTTAGAGATAGTCAAGCCTGCTTTAATATCATAGTTGGTAAACTTAATACTTCTACTAACTTAACTTTTAAGAATTATCCAACATCTAGCGGCTCTACTCCAGAAGAATCCGTCATTACTGCAGTTACCTCTAAAGGCAATTTGATTACTGTTACCTACCCTATTCAGTATATGGCAGGACCTATTGTTTTGTACAAAGCTATTAATTGCGATGTAGTATATGCTCCGCAGTATTTCGGTGATCCTTCCTCAACCAAACAGGTTAGAGAAGGTACTGTTATGTTTGAAAACAAAAACTTTACTAATGTTACTGTTGCTTACGCATCTGATTTAAGTCCTTATTTTGAATCTACTCCTTTTGTGGGATCCGGTAATGGCGATTTTGGCCAGTTTGTCTGGAGTCAGCAAAACTGGGGTGGTGTTGCAGCACCGATTCCAATCAGAACTCTTATCCCGGCTCAAAAACAACGCTGCAGATTTTTACAGGTTGAGTTTACGCATACCACCGCTTTTGAAAAATTTAGCATTTATGGAATGAGTTTAGTTTACCGAATAGTATCTTCTAGAGGTTATCGGTAATGGGACAAATTCAAGTGCCTAAAAAAATTAAAGTTGAGGATTTTCCTTCTGATCAACAGGGGTTAATCTCCAAACTAGGGTATATTTACAATGATTTTTCCGAGCAAATTTACTATCTTTTGCAAAAAGGGATAGATTTTACCAATTTAAATCGAGAAATTGTAACTGTTACTGTTCAGCTGGACTCCTCTGGTAAACTTACAAATCCTCCTCAGCTTAAATATAACCTACTTAATAAACCTCAAGGCATTACCTGCGTTTCGGCTTCTAACCTGACAAACCCTCAAATCTACCCTACTTCTGCTCCTTTTGTCAGTTGGGCTAATAATAACAATGGGTTAGTAACTATACTAAATGTTAGTGGTTTGCAGGTTAATTCTAAATATTCGCTTTCGCTTGAGCTAATTGGGTAAGTACCTAATTTAACAAGTTATTATACGGAGATACGCTATTGGCATTCCTGCTAAATAATAACCAAAATTCAGGACAAAATAGTAATTCGTCGAGCAGTCAACAAGACCAGCTGATGAATAATGGCGTTCCTTTGCAGAATAATTCTAACGGTGCTGCTCCTGCAACTAACGCTGGATCTAACGCAGGTGCCGGTTCTGGCGGCAGTGGTTTACAAAACAATAGCACAAGTCAACCGGGCAAAGGCTCTGGACGTTTCACTAACTTGCAGTCGTATATCAATGCTAATCAAGGTGCTGGAAATAATATCTCGAATGCTGTTCAAAAGAACGTCAGTAATTCTGTTGCTGGAAATCAACAAATTGCTCAAACTGCCGATACTACCGGACAGCAGAATGTAAATCAGGGAAATCAGATCATTGCCCAAGGGCAACAATTTCAGACTCAAATGTCTGCTCCTACTTTTACCCCTGATCAAGCTATTCAGTTTGCTCAAAATCAAGGAAATGTTCAAGCTGTTAATAATTTGGAAACCGGCAAAGCTATTGATACAACTGCTCTGCAACAGCAAAATCAACAGGCTAATTCGGCAGCAGCTACCTTTGAAAATCAAGCAAATCAATATCAACAGCAAGCTGGTACTGAAACTGGTCAACAGAACTTATTAGGCCAAACCTATGGCGGTCAATATAAGCCAGTGTATAGTGCTGGGGACAGTCGTTTAGATAACATGCTTTTACAGGCTACTCCTGGTAGTCTAAATAGCTTACAAAGTGCTATTGGCGGTATTAATCAAAACGCCAATACCATTGCATCCGACGTGGCAAATCAAGCTACAGGAATTCAAAATTTAGGAACTCAGCAGACTAATTTAGGTCAGCAATTACAAACAACTACTACCGGAAATGTCAATAATTTGCAGACAAGCCTGCAAAATCAAATTCCTACTTTTAATCAAAATATTGCAGCTGGTCAAAAAAGTGCTCAAGAGTTTTTAGATTTTAATAACCAAGCTATCAGCAATGATCAATTTAAGCAGCTCTACGGAGTAGATAAAACTGGATATGGCGGCAATCAGGATTTGTTCAATCAGTTTGGTTTACAGCAAGGCCAACAAACTTTTAATGAGTTTAATAATCCCGATTTAAAACTTAACTCAGTTGCTACTCTTGGGCCTAATGCTCAGTCTTGGCAAGATGTTTCTAATCAGCAAAATGTTAATCAGTATGCAGCTCTTGCTCAGTTGGCTAATATCGACAAAAATAACTATGCTCTTACACAAGCATCTACTATTAATCCTCAAGGCTACACTTTAAATACAGGTGCCAATAGCTTAGAAGGTCAAATTCAAGCTCAAAAAGACGCTTTCTTGCAAGATGCAATGAATAAAGTCATCTCATCTAGTAATGGTTACGTCAACGGAGTTAAAGGTACGGCCTCTGTAAACGTCGGTAATGTCTTAAATAATTTGAATGGTATTTATAACAGCGGTGATATTGGTATGCAGTATACCACTGGTGATAACACTTGGGGTAACGGTGCTGCAGCTTACAATGGGCCTTCTTTATTAGCCGATAATTCAGCTCGTACAGCAGCAACCAATGAAGGTACCACTAACCAGGGATATATTCCTAAAGCTTTTGGCGCATACTCGGGAATTGAAGCGGCTAATCCGGCACTAGGTATATTAAATAATGCTCTGCCAAATAATCCTATTCAGCAGGGTGTGGCCGCTGTTGGTAATTTAGCTAATCAAGCAGCTAATATTGCGACAACCGCTTTTGGCGGCAGTGTAGGTAATGATATTGGTCGAGGAGAATGGTGGGGACAGCATCAAACTTCAGGTAGAAGTCAAGATGAATTCCTCAATTCTAACCTATCCAAACAAATTCAAGATTATCTCAATCAGCAAGGTTTTAACAATTACATTACTAACACGGGCGTTCAAACCGCTGATAATACCGGGTTACAGGCAATTAACAAATTTGGTTATAGCAATCCTGGCGGAGATATTAATCTTAGTTCAACTACAGTAGGCGCAGGCCCCCAACAAGGTATTTATCAACCTGCCGTGCAGCAGGCTCTTCAACAGCTAGCAGGCGGTACAGCTGCTGGCGGACAAAAAATTGTTAATCAAAGTTAGAGGTAAAGTATGGATCCAGTAACATTAGCACTTTTAGGTTCTGTTGCAGCTCCGGTCGTTGGCGGACTTTTAGGACAAAGTCAGGCGCAAGGATCTCTTGACGCTGCAAATGCTGCAAGGAATGCTGCTCTCCAACAATATGCAAATATTCAGGCTCCTACCATCGCAGAGCAACAACTTCAATTAGGAACTTTGAGTTCTGCTGGAAATTTAACTCCCGCTCAAATTCAAGCAGCTCAGCAGCAATCTTCTGCTTTAAATAATATTTCTACTGATCCTCGTATCGCTAATGCCCAAATGCAGGCTCTGCAGCAAATGGGACAGCTTGGAACTACTGGAATGACCGCTGCAGATCAAGCTGGATACACTCTTGCAGCTAATGCTTCAGGTCAAGCTAATGCTGCTCAGCAAGCTCAATTAATGCAGCAAATGCAGGCTCGTGGTGAGGGAGGGTCTGGTGCCGAACTTATGGCTCGTTTGCAAGCCTCTCAAGGTAATGCTAATAGCTTGTCTAATGCTCAATTACAGCAGGCTCAAATGCAACAAGCCGCTCGTATGCAAGCTCTTTCTCAATATGGTAGCCTGGGTTCTAATTTGCAACAAGCTGCATTTAATCAGCAAGCTGCTCAGGGTTCTGCTCAAAATGCAATTAATCAATTTAATACAAGCACTATGAATCAAGCTCAAATGGCTAATGTTGCTGCTCAAAATCAAGCTCAGCAGTACAACTTGACAAATCAGCAAAATATTGCTAATACTAATGTAGGTATTCAAAATCAACAACAGCAATATAATAAAGGACTTTATCAACAACAATTTCAAAATCAAATGTCAAAAGCCGCAGGAGAAGCGGGTCAATATAATGGAATTGCGGGAGCCAATCAACAACAGGCAGCGAACACCGCAGGATCTTATGCTACTATCGGACAAGGGGTTGGAACTGCTTTGGGAGGCTTTGCAAATTCCCAAGCAAAATCTTCAGCTCAACCTGCAACGTATAATTTCTTTAGTAATCCAAGTAGTCCCTCAAACACTGCTAGTGAGTAGGTAGATATGGCAAAATACACGGACGAAGAACAAGAGGAACTTGAATCTCCGGAGCAAGAAACTGCTGCTGCGGAGGATGCAATTGCTCCTGATTCAGAAGAACCAGAAACTGAAACACAGGCCGCTCCCGAACCCCCAAAGGTTGAATCAGAACCTATTCAAATGCCTCCTCCGGAGGAAAAAGTTGAAAAACCGGAGTCGTCAGATGCTGCGGTAGATAAAGAAGTTCAAGAAGCAAATAAAGCAGAAGAAGAAGCTTCGGCCGCAGCGCCAAAAGAAAAGCCAAAAAAAGAAGAACAAGATCCAGAATTAGCTCGTCTTCAAGCACTACTTAATACTCACAAAGAGCTAAAAAAACAAAAACAAATAGCTCAAGACCCAGAAGAATCTGAATTATCTCGTCTTCAAGCGCAACAAAAAGCAGGAATGCTTACTGCGGCTTTGCTTCAAGGTAGTAGTAAAATTGCTCAAGGTCTAGCTATGAAATATGGAGCTAATCCTGGAGATAACCTTGAGGGAGTCAAGACGGTTCAAGAAATGGCTAAACAGCCGGTTCAGGACTATCTGACTAATCAAGCAAATGTTTTAAAGCAAGTTAACGCAAATAAAAATAATGCAATGATGCAGTTGTACGGACAAAAAGCCCAACAAATACAGGCTGCTAATAGTCCGCTTCCTCCTGCTGTAGTCAAATATCTTCAATTGGACTGGATGAAAAAAAATCCTAATGCCGATAAAGCTGATATGCCTAAATTTGAAGAAATGACTCCGACTCAACTTAAACAACTTGGGGTTGGTAGTAATACAGCAAAATTATCTGCGCAAACAAAAATTCTTCCTGGACCAGATGGCAGATGGCACCAATTCCAATATAATCCTATCACTCAAAGATATGATATTGACGCAGGATTGGCTGGAACAGCTAGAACTCAAACAGCTCATGATGCTGAAGGTAATTTAATTACCGTAAATGCTCCTAACGGTCCAGTAAGAACAGTTCCTGGTGGAACAGTAGCTCCTCCACCTGCAAAAGAAACTTCGGAACAAACTGCAGCTAAAGGACAATCGCCTGCTGCCGCCATGACTCTTGCTACAATTAGACAGACAAGTCCTATTGCAGCTAAAGCTGTCGAAAAAGAACAAGCCGCAATGTTTGGTAAAGATTCTCTGCTTAAAAAATTAAGAGATGCTGGATACAGAGAAGATTTATTTAATGCAAAATTAATTCCTACTCAAACCAATCCAGATGGAACTTTTACCGTAGACTCAGGGATGGCTCCGGCTATTCGCGCTCAGATGGCAGCTTTGGCAGTTGGTGGTGTTCCTGGTGAGCATGCTATGTCTGAGTTTGGAGGGGCCGGGGGTCTTGCTAATAAAATTGATCGTCTTGTGCAAGGTACGGTTAGTGGTAAAGTCACTCAGCAAGATTTGGATTTCTATAAAAAATACAGCGAAATTATGCATAATACTATACAAAATAGTGCTAATAAAGCTGCACAAATTCATATAGACAATGTTATGAGCCAATTTCCTCCTAATGCAATCACCCGTGATCAGGCCGCAGATTTACTTGGGGTAAAAGATTTAATTCCTTCTGGTTCAAATGTGGATATTATGCAAGATAAAAAAAGAAATCGCTGGAGAGTAGATCATTCAACTAAGAAAGTACTAGGACCGGCATAATGGCAGATTCAAAAACTCCTTCTTACGAAGAATTAATGAGAGAAGGGACTCCAGTAGCCCCTGAAACTCCCTCCTATTCTGATTTAATGGCTGCTGCAGTTAGTCCTTCAAAAGAAAATCCTACTAAAGCAGAATCTGCTTTAGTAGGTGCTGAACAAGGCATGACTTTTGGATTTGCTCCTCAGCTATCTACAGCAATACCTCTAGCATTAAATGCTATGCAGGGAAAAGAAAGCCTCACAGAAAAAAATAAAAAATTAAAAGAAGAAGGCGTAAAAGGTGACGTAGGACCTACTTCTACTTTGGAGCTTTATCGCCAATTGCGAGACCAAAAAGCAAAAGAACTGCAGCAAGCTGCTGCAGCAAATCCTACTTCTAATTTAGCTGGAACTGCTTTGGGTGGACTTCTTACTGGCGGTGCAGTAAATTCTATGGCCACTGCAGGAATTCCTATGGCTCAAGCTGCGGCAACTATTTTAAATCCAGCTAAAGCTATGCAAAGTAGTGGTTTATTAGCAAAAACTGCTGCTCAAGCAGCTTCTGGTGCAGGCATTGGTGCCTTATATAATGTCGCTTCTGCCCCCGAAGATTTAACTCAAGTGAATAATCCTATTCAAACAGCAGGATCTCAGGTTTTATCTGGAGCTATCCCTGGTGCTGCATTAGGGGCAGCCTTGCCTATTGCTGGTGCCGCAGCAAGCGGTTTAGCTGGTTTTGCCGGTGAACTTCCCTCTATCAAAAAAATTAGCGACGCTTTTAAATACGGTAAAGCCGGAGAAACTGTTACAAATCCTCTGCAAATTGCGGGAGAAACAGATACAGTAGCTAATAAAACACTTGGAAAACTTAACGATGCTGTAAAAAATTCAACTCAGCAGCGAAATGATTTGATTACTGCTGCTGATCAGCAAGTTAAAGATACGGGTATTCTTAAAACCTTGCAAGATATTAAAAAAAGCATCTATGACGTTAAAGATTATACTAACCCTGATGCAGTTCAGAAAAAAGCTGAACTTCTTAACATGATTGATGATTTAACTTCAGGTAAAGCTGTATTTACTCCATCGGAAGCTACTAATGTAATTGATAAAATTAGAGATTTTACTCCTGCCGGAGAAGGCTCCTTTGATAAAGGTCCTATGCGAGATCTCCAGAAAGCTATGACTTCTGGAGTTAAAAACTTAACTCAGCAAGTTAGCGAAACTGTTCCGGGGTTTGCAGATCAGCAAGCTAAAATCTCAGATCTACTGACAATGCGAGACTATTTAACCGGAAAAAATAGTAATAGATTTAAATCCGCTAACCAAAATCAAGATTTAGTAGATTCTGTCCGAAAGTATATTAGAAATTATAGCAGTAATCCTGATACTCAAATTGAAATCAATAAGATGTTAAATGAAGGCATGAGTGACCCCTATACAGGAAGACAAACTCCTCCTTTAAGTGAATTAGATCCTTCTACTGCTGATTATATGCAACAGACTATTCCTAATGTCTCTCGTAGAGCTGAATTAGCAGGCGTAGCCGAGCAAACAATGAAGGGTGGAGATATTAAATCTACAATTAAAGGTAGTTCTCCGGGATTAGCTGTTCGTTTGGCTGAAAAGGGCGGTCAGGTGACCGGTGCTTTAAAATCTGATGCTCAAGCGGCTAAAGATTTTGTTACTGGCGGATTAAATGACCTGGCAAAAAAAGATCCGACACAGCTAGTTCAAAAAGCACAAGATGGTATGAATATTATTGGAGATGATTTTGCTAAATATGCAAAAGGTTTAGCAGATGCTTCAACTAAAGGGGCTGCTGCAAAAAATGCTGCTCTGTTTAATATGATGCAACAACCTGAATTCCGCCGGCATATGCGCACAATTGATGAAACTAAAGAAGGGGCTCAAGCTTTAGAGGCTAACCCTAATGCGCCTCAAGGAGAATAGTCATGGATGAAATTGATAGACTACACGACAAGGTAGATCGTATTGAAACTAAGATAGACAGCATTGTTGAACAAACAGCAGTTCAAAGCGCAAAACTTGAAGTGTATAATATTGAGCTAGAAAAACATATTGAAGGCGTTCAATTAGCTCGTCAAGATAATGCTCTATTAAAACAAGCTTTGGATCAACGCACTGCAGAATTGCAAGCTGCTATTTTGCCAATTAAAAAACACGTAGAAACTCTCACAACAATTTTAAGCTTTTTGAAAAAGCTAGCTATTTTTATAGCGGGTGTTGTGGGTTTCCTGAGCGCATACAAGCGACTTTAATCTTCTTCTGATTCTAGGATATGTTTATTATCTAAATAAGCAATCATAGCATCTTCCGCCGCTTCCACTGATTCGCCTGTTATATCTTGCCCATTTCTAACAACTTGATCTAAATCAAAGCTTAGTAGTCCATTAATCTTGGTGACGCCATACAGGTCATTATTTCTTCGATTATTAGCATCGTAGCACTCTTTAGCTAAAGCGTTAGTTTTGTGCAAATGCCCCGCTGCAACTCGACGCACGACCTTTTTTTCTTTCTTTTTGCCTTTAACTTTTTTCTTAGCTTTTTTAACTTTAGTTTTAGTGATAGCTGCGTTTACGTACTCGCTTGTAAACTTATTATGCCAGGCAAGAGTTTCTTCGTCTAGAAGATGCAAATAGTCAGCGTCAAGAAGTTCAGTCCGAACTCTGGGAGCTTGACTCTTCTTTACGTGCCAGTTTTTTGGCTTGTTTTCTTTGCCTTTTTTTACGGTGCTTTTCTTTTTGCCCATCTAGTAGTCTCCGAGCTTTAAGCTCATCTTCTGCGGTGTATTCTGGAAAAGAAGTCCATCTATATGCTCTATAAGTAGTTCTAAGTGAATTAACTCTGAATTTGTCACTTTTATGGTATTTAGCCATAATTTTATAAAACATTACGTGGTCTAGAGGATTCTTAGACCACAGGTAGTAGTAATAGTAAACCAAAGCAACGGGGACATTTACCCCAGTGCCAGCTTTAATATTGTGAGCAATTAAAAACTTCTCGACCTCATCAGCGCCCTTAGCGTCTGCGTAGGGCTTGATCACTGATTTTGTAGATAGGGCTATCTTAAGAAGTTTTTCTTTATCCATACTATTTGTATGCTTGTACTGCCGCATAGGACGCTAATCCTGCAAGCACGGCACCTAGAATAAAATATGCGTAATTTTGATATTCATCTCTTGCTTTTTGACTGCTTAATGCTTCTGTTAGCTTAATATTATTACTGGTAATATCGTTGATTCGAACTTGCATTGTTCCAATTAGTTCATCTTGCTTTTTAACGATATCAGTCATTACGTCATAATTAGCGACTTTAGTTCTCACTTCTAGCTCTTTTTCAGGAGTAAATAAATACCCCGTGCAGCTTGCTGGTTTGCCTTCCTGAAGGTAGCTGACCGCAGGACAGTCAGCATTAGCGGTACTGGAAATGAATATTAACGCGGCTGCAAAGTATTTCATTTTTTATTCCAGAAATCCTGAGCTTGTTCGGGCGTGGCCTGAGCTTGTGTTGCCGCCTGATTTTTAATTACTTCTTGATCTTTGGATACTTGATCTTGAATGTCTTTTTGCTTTTGTTCTTCGGCTGATGTATCTTTAAGCTTTAGGTCTTTTCCTCCTAAAGCTTTAAGAAGTCCTGCGACTAAAAAGACAACCACCAGGAGACCAATTAAATCGAGGGCGATCATAGTTACATCCATTTAATATCAAATTTAAGTTTATTTTTATCGCTGCCTTGCTGGGCAGGCAGGATAGAGCCAAGACCTAAGTCTTGATCCACAGTCAAAGAGATGATTTCGTCCAAAGCGCGATCTTTAATACCGTCTTCAGCATCAACCCAATACTCATTTGCTGTTTTCAATTTATACTGCTCAAAAGTTAAACCCATACGAGTTGCAACTTCAAGCTCCATTTTATTGGTCATTCGTTGCAAATACGTCACAAAATGAACCATGTTATCAACTTGACCTTGAGCTGAGGCGCTAGCAGGATGACTCATCAAAGTTGTGCGATCTGTTGCATATCGTTTTTTGCCGTATTCAAAAATCATAAAAGCCATACTTGCGCAAATTGTGCGGCAGATAGTATGCACAGGAGCTTGCGAGGCTTGCATTGCAGAAATCAATTGCGCTCCGTGAATAACAGAGCCTCCAGGCGACTCAAGCACAATAAAGATAGGCGCGGTTTTGCTGGCTTTATTTAGTGCGGCAATTTGCAGAGCAGCGGAGGTAGCATTATCGCTAACTTCTCCATAAATGCTAATTGTTCGGCTAAGTGGAATGGAAACTTTACGCACTGATTTAGTGCCAATATCAACAGTTGTTGGTTCTTTAACTGGCAGGTTAGTTCCACGAACAACGGCACGCATATTTGTATTAGACAAAGTATCAACATTGCCAGTGGCTTCTGCAGTACTTGCGGGAGAACATGCAGGAATAATTGACACTAGCGCAACGGCAATCAAAACCCCAACGATAAATCCAAGCACCATCTTAACTTGATTATTTACATTACTCATCTATTTCCCTTTACTGTCAGTTGGTGACTCAGAACTATCCAGCTCAATGCTTGGGTTTTTCAAGTCAGCTTTAAATTTATTTAAACGTCTCATTAAATACAAAACGGTAGTTAGTGTCCAAAGCGTAATAGCTGAAGTAGTTCCTGCTAAAGGATCCTGAATTACAAGATAGACTACTGTGCCTAATGCGATAAAAAAACTAACGTAAGCAAAAAGCATAGTCACGCTACCAAATCCTTTATCCGGGTCAAAGGCCAACGGTAGGCGCAAACCAGTTTCGCTTGCTTCTTTTAAAAATCTAGAAATTAAGCTCATACAAGAAGTGTGCCACAATTATTTTGATTTTACAAGCTTTTTCTTTACTTTTTTTCGTATTTGAAGCTCTTGCATTGATTTTTCTTTGTGGCAGGGGTGGCATAGGATCTGATATCCAGCCGCCGTATCAGGAAACATGCGCTCTACGTAAGAATCCCAGCCGATAAACCCTTTTTTTGGCTCAACTACGGGTTCAACGTGATCTTTAGCAGTATCTTCGGTAATTAGCCCACATTTCTCACAAAAGGGCATTAGCTTAGTTTTAGGCTTACCGTTTTTAAATGTCCCGACTTCTACTTTAACCTTAGCTCGGCGTATTGCTTCATTTCTAGAAGGCCAGCGATAACTAGCTTTTCTGAGGGTAGCAATAACAAAAGCCTTTTTGTCAAGAGGTTTTTTCATTTATTAATTACTTTACGATTATCACAATGCGTACATTGGTATATATCTTTTTTATCCATTGAAATAATTAGTTGTATTTTACCCGTATGACATTTCATACACGTAGCTTCTTTAGGCAGCTCAATAGCTTCTTGCTGATCAAGAAGCTCTTGATAATCCTGAAGAGCATCGTCAAACATATGTTCTTTTTTGCCTAGACTTTTAACTTGCTTACGTAAGGCGTTAATTTCTTTCTGTGCTTCTCTTAATTTACCGCGATAGTACTCTACTTCAGATTTATCTTTTTTCTTAGGCAAGTATACCTCTAGGATGTATAACTATTTACCAGTGCTACCATAACCGCCAGCCGCTCGTTTTGTTTCTTCTAATGATTCTACTTCACTAAAAGTCACGTCTAAGATAGGAACAACTACAAGTTGTCCGATTCTATCCCCGACTGTATACTTAATACCTGCGCCCCGACCCAAATCTTTAAACACAAATGAAATTTCACCAGTGTAATCCGAATCTAGAACGCCGACCGAATTACCTAAAGTAAGAGTTTTAGTTGTAGCAATAGAACTACGAGGAAACAGCAATCCAACATAACCTTTAGGAATTTGAATGGCTAATCCAGTCCCATATTTTACATAGGGGACATCTCGTAGCAATTTTACCTTTTCTTCGCTGCAAGCAGTAAGATCATATCCTGCGGCACCATCAGTTGCTTTTGCTGGGAGTACTGCTTTTTCGTGTAGTTTTTTTATCTTGATTGGTGTCATTTTTAAGTTCCTTTTTAGAAAGTTCTAGTTTTTCTAGTACTTGCAATGCTTCTTGACTTGAAGCAAGTTGATCTTCCAACTGCTTAACGGAGTTCTCAAGTCCAATAACTTGCCCTCGTTTTACATTCAGATCTTCTTGCACGGATTTAATTTG
>Ga0209067_10001412_pt1 | contig 14850 bp, 10 predicted proteins | sample ColStrG_CSR_2013_FD_187199 | JGI IMG/M metagenome (GOLD analysis project Ga0209067, IMG submission 187199) | Freshwater sediment microbial communities in response to fracking from Pennsylvania, USA - Cold Stream Run_MetaG_CSR_2013 (SPAdes)... | ecosystem: Environmental > Aquatic > Freshwater >...
GTCCTCGAGCGAGCCACCTTTCCGCGAGCCCACGCCTGCCGACCCTTCGACCCTTTTATTCTGATGGATGCAGCGTCTCACCCGACGGAGTTCCTCTCTCTTCAAACTCCGAAATCTGGCGCAGTTGCTGCATTGTCCATGATTCCCACTACTGGATTGGCGGAACCGCAGCCGAAAAGGACTCTGCCGATGAAAATCTACGTGCTTGCATCGCAGCCAAAGGGTACCCCGACATTGCTGAAATTTATAAATTTTTTGTGCAACATTTTGGTGGTCCCGATACTGATAAGACTTACCGTTGGGGCTATGGCTGGAATTACCGACGTCCCTTCGGTCCTCTTTCAGCGGCCGAGCGAGCGCAGATCCAGATCCTCTATCCCGGCATTGTGCCCGCAAGACAATCGGCTGCTCCGACAGATGTCCGCGATTTGGTTTTATCGATCGACTTTCCCTTGATTCGACTTTGCAATACAACGGACCCGATCTTTATCGGACTGACCGACAATGAAGTTCGTCTGTATTCATTTCTGAACTCAAATTTACAAAAAGATGCGTATATCGAATGGGCCAAGCTCAATTATTGGAATCTCCAGCGCGAGGATTATGTCGTCAAGCTGAGAGGGTGCGAGACACCCCTAAGGGCGAGTTTGCAAAAATCCAACCCCGACTCAGTTGTCCTCCAGAATTCTTGTGTCAACTAAGAAGCTGGGTGTTGCTGATACGCGCGAGTCGTCAAAAGAGATCCCAAGTTCTTGATTCAATTGATCAATATCCAGGCCTAGCTTGCTCGATTTTGCAGGAAAAACTGAGTGCTCCTCAAGATTTGGCCCTCCGGCAAGCGTGACGCGTTCACGCCCAAAGGGCGTGATGCCGGCCGAACCCAAGGACGGGTGTGGCCAAATCTTGAGGAGCACTCAGTTAAACCCGTAGCGCTTGATGAACCAACCCTTCATCAACTGGGTCGTCACACAATATCCCAGGAGGATCAGAACCAGATACGGAAAAAATTCCATTGGCAGAGGTTGCAATCCAATCTCTTGTCCATAGAAAGAGAACGGCACGTAAATTCCGAGCAGCATAATCAAAGTCGTCATCGTCAAAAGCTGCCAGGACGCTCGACTTTGGAAAAACGGAATCCGTCGAGTGCGTATCATGTGAACGATCAGAGTTTGTGACAGGAGTCCTTCGACGAACCACCCCGACTGAAACAGACTCGCATTTTCGGGAATATTGGCTTTGAACACAAACCACAGCACTGCAAAAGTCACATAATCAAAGAGTGAACTGATCGGTCCGAAAAACATCATAAAGCGGCTGATTTCACCAATTTCCCACTTGCGTGGTTTTTCCAAATATTCGGGATCCACATCGTCGAACGGAATCGCGGTCTGAGAAATATCGTAAAGCAAATTCTGCGTCAGCAACTGGACTGGCTGCATGGGCAAGAACTTAAAAAGAGCACTGGCACCCAACATCGAAAACATATTGCCAAAATTGGAACTCGCTCCCATTTTGATGTACTTGATGATGTTGCCAAACACTTTGCGGCCTTCTAAGACACCGGACTCAAGAACCAAAAGGCTTTTCTCCAACAGAATAATATCCGCTGATTCTTTCGCGATATCGACGGCATTTTCCACAGAGATTCCCACGTCAGCCGCCTTCAGCGCTGGAGCGTCGTTGATGCCATCCCCTAAAAATCCAACCACGTGCCCTGTGCGTTGCAAAGATTTGATCACTCGCTCTTTCTGAGACGGAGTCAACTTCGCAAACACGGCGACATTTTCGGCGACGATATCGAGTTCTTCATCGGTCATTTGATCCATCTGGCTCCCAAGCACCATTTGATCAACCGAAAGCCCCACATCGCGGGCGACTTTTCGAGTCACACGATCATTGTCACCCGTGAGAACCTTGACCGAAACTCCATGTGCATGGAGGCGTGAAATCGCCTCGGAAGCAGTTTCTTTGGGAGGATCCAAAAATGCGATATAGCCCAACAGTATCAACTCACTTTCATCTTTCACTGCATAGTCGGCCGTGCGTGTGGCCGGGACGTCTTTGTAGGCCACAGCCACGACCCGCAGGCCGTCATCATTGAGGTCCTGAGCTATCTTTTGAAACTCTTCGATAGGCAGTTGATCCAGTGGTAAAATATCGCGGCCAATGACTGCGCGATTGCAGCACTTGAACATCTCTTCGAGAGCGCCCTTGCAAATCAGAATGTGACGATGATTTGATTTTTCAACCACAACCGACATCCGCTTGCGATTGAAATCAAAGGGAATCTCATCGAGTTTGCGATAAATCCGATCAAGCTCCATCTCTTTGGCCAATTCACGGTGATCCAAGACCGCCACGTCCAAAAGATTTTTCAAACCCGTCTGATAGTAACTGTTCAGGTAGGCGTATTTGAGCACTCGGTCATTGGGCTTTCCCGAAACATCGAGATACTTCTCAAGAATGATTTTGTCTTGAGTCAATGTTCCCGTCTTGTCCGTGCAAAGTACGTCCATGGCACCAAAGTTTTGGATTGAGTTCAATCTTTTGACAATGACCTTTTTACTGGACATCGAAAGAGCACCCTTGGCCAAATTCACCGTAATAATCATGGGTAGCATTTCAGGCACGAGGCCGACGGCCACAGCGACGGCAAACAGAAAGGCCTCGGTCCAATTGCCCTTGGTGAAGCCATTGACAAGAAAAACAAAGGGCACCATGACGAGCATAAACCGAATCATCAACCAGGTGAATTTCTGCACACCTTTGTCGAAACTGGTCGCCACACGCTCACTGTTGACCGACTTGGCAATCGAACCTAAAAACGTGTCTCCACCAGTTTTCATCACCAAGGCCGTCGCCGCTCCGCTGACCACGTTGGTACCCATAAAACACAGGTTGTTGATCTCGAGGATATCCTGGCTCTGCCCGAGGTGATCGACAGCTGATTTTTCGACTGGAATGGACTCACCAGTCATTGCGCTCTGACTGACGTGCAAATCTTTCGAAGACAGCAACCTGACATCAGCTGGAATCATATCACCTGCCGAAAGACCAATCACATCTCCGGGAACAATCTCTTCAATGGGAATCTCAAAACGACCTCCGACAATATCGCCGGTTTCTTCAATTTTTTTGCGTCGCAAAACCGTCACCCGAGTCTGCACCATTTTTTTAAGACTGTCGGCGGCCTTACTGGAGCGAAACTCTTGTATGAAAGTCAAAGACACACTGATGACGACCATCGAGGCCAAGGTGATTGCGCCCTTGATATCGTCGGTGGAATACGAAACACCGGCCAAAAGTGCGAGAAGAATATTGAAGGGATTGATCAAAGCGACCCGAAGCTGTGATGTCCAGGCATGTCGTTCTTGAGCAATCGTATTGAATCCAGAAACTTTGCGACGCTCTTCGATCACATCAAAGTCAAGACCAGCGGCTTCCGATTCAGCCAGTTGCAAAACCCGATCCGCAGTGGACTTTGCCGTGCTCAAATAGAAATCTCGAAATTTGTAGACTGCGGGCTTTGCCCTGAGTCCAAGTCCACCCGTCCGCTCCGAGCGGTCTTTTTGCGCCATGAGAATTTTTCCAAACCAGCCTGGCATCGTTCCCACCGTTTCAAGAGATGTCTTCGTGTTACGACAGTTTGTATTTCGGCGAAAGATCTAATTCGCTGAAATGTAAAATAGTGTTCTCACGCCGGCGACAAAGAGAACTTTTCAGTCGGAGGACTAGACCGACAAACTGGTGGGAACTGTCGTCAAAAACTTCATCAATGAACGCCTGGCCTCTTGCGCCTCTGGGAGAAGTCCCGAGAGAGGAAAAACATGAAAAAGACCGGGTCTGACAAAAAAGTCACAGGCGAGCTCCGCTTTGCGAGCTTGATCAACCAAAAGTTTGGCATCGTCAAAAAGGGCCTCGTTCTCCGCAGCACTGACCCAAAGTGGAGGAAAACCTCGCAAATCTCGGTTGACCAGTTGCTCTTGGGGAATTTGGATTGCATCGCGAAAAAACTGGAAGGTTTCTCGGTCAAACATATGATCCTGCTCCCACTTTTCTGCACTCAGATCAACACCACTGAAGCCTGTCACAGGTGAGATCAAAACAGCCGATTGGGGCATCGGCGTTCCCGTTTCGCGACATTTCTGCAAAATCCAGAGAGCAAAAGCTCCTCCCGCTGAATCCCCAAGGAGGGACAGCTGAGGTTCTGCTTTCAGCAAGACCTGTGTCGCCGCCCAACAGTCTTCAAATGGGGCGGGAAAGGGAAACTCTGGAGCTAGTCGATAGTCGGGAATGTAGATGCGAATTTTCAACCGGCGTACCAGATCCGCACAAAAATCAATCTGACTGGCCTGCAAAGGGAGAACAAATCCACCGCCGTGAAAATAAAGGAGAGGCGGTCTGTCGGAAATTGCATCCACAGGCTCAATAAGATCACAAGAACGATCACCCAAAACAAGTTTTGATCGCCGCACTCCCTGAGGTGTTGGAATCATGCGATCGACTTCGCTGTTGAACCGTTCACGAAAAACCGTGAGATCCCCTGCACAGTTTTTCCACAAGGGCCGCAGACGCCACCGCAGAAACCCGATTGCAACCTGTGCGGCAAATGAGGACATCAGCCGCCACCTGAGCGATTCGTCGGCCTGCGAATGGTCAGTTCACGAAATCCCGTGTGTGAATCGAGTTCTCGAGCAAATTGAAAATCCAGGCAATCCGCAATTATCAATTCGCAAGTCGTGTAGATTCGATTGCCTTCGACGAGATGCCCACCCCAGCAGTGGCCCGTGGAATCCGCAACTGCGAGGTGCATGTGCAGACCCTGGGCGGACAGGGTTCCATTCAGACTGAGAATCTCAAAAGGACCCTTTTTCTCAAGAAAAGCGCTTGCTCCTGGCTGGGTATTCGCGAGGCGAAGCCGAACCTCACTGAGGCTGCCCACAGAACTGACGACAACGGCAGCCATCCAGGAGTTTTCTTTTGCCCAGACCAGGAGCTCGTGCTTCAGGTCCTGCCCCGGCAAAAGTCTTTTCGCAGCAAACTGTCCTTTTGACTCCACTTACAAACCGATCGGGTGCCAGGTCGTTTTCAGCTCCTGGCAATCCAAAATAAAATAGGGACTTTGCGCCTGGGGAACGGACCAGTCAGCAAATTGATAATGAGCAGAGCGTCTGACCGTATGTGCGGCCTCTTGTTCAATTTTCAACCACTCCTCTGGCGTCCCGTCAGCGAGAACCAGTGCATTGATTTCCATATGGGTGGCAAAATGTGGCAGGAGCTCACTGCGTTTGCCGGTCAGCACGTTGATCACGCCGGCCGGCACGTCGGATGTGCCTAAGACTTCCGTAAATGAAATTGCCGAAAGAGGGTTGGATTCAGAGCCCAACACCACACAGGTATTACCGCCCACAAGAACGGGAGCCATCAAACTGATCAAACCCAACAAGGGATATTTCTCGGGCGCGAGAAGTCCCACGACACCGACGGGCTCCAGAACACTAAAGTTGAAATGCTTGGACGCGACAGGATTCACCGAAGAAAAGATCTGCTGATATTTGTCAGCCCATCCGGCGTAATGAACCAGGCGATCGACACTGGCACTGACCTCGGACTCCGCCTGCTCTGGCGTCTGTCCCTGCCAGACAAGTTCTTCACGAAAAGCCGCTCGGCGAGTTTCCAGCATTTCCGCCATGCGATACAAAATCTGTCCCCGATTGGTCGCAGTCGCTCCCGCCCATTTTGGTTGCGCACCTCGGGCGGCTGTGACGGCATCGCGAAGGTCCTTACGTGAACACAAGCTCACGTTGGCCGTCATCTCACCAGATCGACTTTGAAATGAAAAATAGCGGCCCGATTCGGTTCGTGGAAACTTGCCATCGACAAAAATCTTGTATGTCTTTTGAATTTTCAATCGTGCCTGCGTTTGCATCTTCAATTCCTTTGTTTAAAATTTAAGATAAGGGGCCAAGCCGTGCAGTCCACCTTCGCGACCCATGCCACTTTCCTTGTAGCCGCCAAAAGGACTGGTCGGATCGAATCGATTGTAAGTGTTGGCCCAAATGACTCCGGCCTTGATTTGACTTGTGACTTTGAAGATTTTCGCGCCCTTGTCTGTCCAGACACCGCCGGCCAGACCGTAGGGGGTGTTGTTGGCTTTTTCGATGGCCTCCTCTGGTGTGCGAAAAGTTTGAATCGTGAGAACAGGTCCAAAAATCTCTTCTTGGGTGATGCGATGGGATTGCGCGACGTCGGTGAAGAAACTGGGCCTGACCCAATAACCTTTGTTGGGAACGGCACATTGACTTTGATAGAGAGTCGCGCCTTCGTCTTGGCCGGCTTGCAAGTACTCCTCAATTTTATTCAGTTGCATTTTGGAATTGATCGCACCGATATCCGTGTTCTTGTCCATCGGATTGCCAACGATGAGTGTGTCCATCCTGGCCTGAAGCTTGCGAATCACAATTTTGGCCACCGACTCTTGCACCAAAAGGCGGGACCCCGCACAGCAAACATGACCTTGATTGAAAAAGATCGAATCCACAATGCCTTCGACCGCTTGATCAAGTGCCGCATCTTCAAAAATGATGTTGGCTGATTTTCCACCCAGCTCGAGGGTCAATTTCTTACCCTGACCAGCGAGCATTTTTTGAATCTTTTTGCCGACAAGAGTCGATCCAGTAAATGCAATTTTATTTACTTCGGGATGCTCAACCAAAGCTTGCCCTGTCGCACCCGCGCCCGTGACGATGTTGACCACTCCGGGCGGCAGATCTGCCATTTGAATAATCTCGGCAAGCTTCAATGCGGTCAGTGGAGTGGTTTCCGCTGGCTTCAACACCACCGTATTGCCAGCAGCCAGTGCAGGCGCAATTTTCCACGCCGCCATCAGCAATGGAAAGTTCCAAGGAACAATTTGCCCAGCGACTCCCACAGGCTGCGCCTTGCGGTTTGGAAAGGCGTACTCCAACTTATCGGCCCAACCGGCGTAATAGAAAAAATGAGCGGCCGCAATCGGGATGTCAACAGTTCGCGATTCCCGCAAGGGCTTCCCACCATCCAAAGTTTCAATAATCGCAAGCTCGCGTGCCCGTTCTTGCATCAGCCTGGCAATCCGGAAGATGTACTTGGCGCGTTCAGAGCCTGGCATCCGTGACCAGGTTTTGTCCGAGGCCCGACGAGCCGCCATCACGGCATCGTGCACATCCTGAGAGTTGCCCAGCGCCACGTCTGCCAATTTTTCTTCGGTTGCGGGATTGTGAGTGGCCAGGTATTGACCCGAGCGAGGCTCGACAAATTTGCCATCAATGAAGTGCCCGTAGGTCTTCTGCAATTGAATGTGATCGGAGGATTCCAGAGAGGGTGCGTATTCGATCCGAATGCCCTTTTTCAAAGCGGGAGGCTTTGTTTTGATATTCAGTTTTTTGATATTCAGTTTTTTCGCAGCACCACTGCCTTTGGGGGCCAGTTTATTCTTTTTCATATTTTGGTCCTTTAATCTTTGGAAAAATAATCAAATGATTGATACCGGCCCGAACGCTCTTTCATCAGTTGGCGCAAAAGATCGTTGGCCAAAACACTGGCCCCAAAGCGAAACAAATCAGGCGAAAGCCAATCGGGGCCGAGGGTTTCTTGGACCATCACCAAGTACTGCAACGCCAATTTGGCAGTTTGAATTCCACCAGCTGGCTTCATGCCAATCTTTTTGCCGGTTCGTTCAAAATGATCCCTGATGGCCTCGAGCATCACCAAAGTCACCGGCAAAGTTGCCGCAGGCTGAACCTTGCCCGTGCTGGTTTTGATAAAATCGGCACCCGCTGAAATCGCCAGGTCACTGGCCCAACGAACCTGATCCAAGCTGCCCAGTTCGCCGGTTTCAAGAATTACTTTCAAGTGGGCCTGACCGCAGGCCTCTTTCACTGCTGCAATTTCGTCAGCAACAAAATTGTACTCTCCTGCCAGAAAATGACCGCGTGAGATGACCATATCGACCTCGTCGGCGCCTTCACTCACGGCCCATTTGGTTTCTGCAATTTTCACGCGCTGTGAACTCATGCCTGAGGGAAATGCTGTCGCCACGGCTGCGACTTGAATGGAGGTGCCCAAAAGCTCTTTTTTGGCAATTCGGATCATGTTGGGATAGACGCAGACTGCGGCCACTGGCGGGACATCCAACATCGATTCGCAAGGGCGTTTGGCTTTCTGGCAGAGCTGCCGAACCTTGCCAGGCGTGTCCTTGGCATCCAAGGTGGTGAGGTCCATCAGGGACATCGCCAGACGCAAGGCTTTGACTTTGGTGTCTTTTTTCAGGCTGCGAGCGCCCAATCGAGCCACGCGATTTTCGACTCCAACTTCATCGACGCAAACCTTGGTCCACACAGAGGCCTCCCGAACGTTACAAATGAACTTCTGACCATATAGACGCCTAGCGCCGAGTTGCAACTCAAAACGCAGAGGGTCTATATTCCCCCCATGATTCACGTTTCAGGCGTTTCCAAACAGTATGGCAACCGTATTTTGTATCGCAACGGAAGTTTTCAGATCAACGCCGGTGAGAAAATCGGCCTGGTCGGACCGAATGGTGCTGGCAAAACGACTGTCTTTCGCATTTTGGTCCAAGAAGAAGGCATCGATTCGGGCTCGATCAGCAAACCTGACAAACTGAAAATTGGTTACTTTTCGCAAAACATCGAAGAAATGTCGGGCCGAACCGCCTTGCAAGAGGTCATCTCAGCCGTTGGCAATTTTGCTCAGATCAAAGACCGCCTGCAGGCTCTCGAGACGCGCCTAACGGAACCCTTGTCAGACGATGAAATGACCGCAGTTCTGGAGGAGTACGGCAATTTGCAAGGCGACTTCGAACGCATCGGCGGCTATGAATTGGAATCGCGGGCGGCTGCAATTTTGACCGGCTTGGGAATCGGCCCCGACGCTTTCAATCGACCGACGGAGTCCTTCAGTGGCGGTTGGAAGGTGCGAATTGCACTGGCGAAAATTTTGGCTATCAATCCCGATGTTTTGCTGATGGACGAGCCCACCAATCACTTGGACCTTGAAAGCATTGTCTGGCTTGAGGAGTGGCTCAGGCTGTTCCCAGGTGCGATCTTGATGACAAGCCATGATCGCGAATTTATGAATCGTTTGGTCAATAAGATCGTGGAAGTCGCAAACCAATCGATCACGGTTTACTCCGGGAATTACGACTACTACGAGCGTGAACGAGCCGTCCGCATGGACCAACTGATCGCAACAGCCAAGCGTCAGGACGACATGCTCGCCAAAGAACAGGAATTTATTGCCCGCTTCGCGGCGCGCGCCTCACATGCGGCACAGGTGCAATCCCGAGTCAAAAAGATTGAAAAAATCGAAAGAGTTGAGATTCCCGCAGAGGAAAGAACAATTCAATTTGAATGGCCAGTGCCCCCTCGCGGTGGCGACGAGGTCGTTAAGTTTGAAAACTTGGAGAAAATCTGGGTGACGCCGGAAGGACATCGGAAACTGGTTTTCTCCGGCGCGACGGCATTGGTGAAACGCTTGGATCGCGTCGCCGTCGTTGGAGTGAACGGTGCGGGCAAGTCGACCCTGCTCAAAGTGATTACCAATCAAACTGAGGCGAATTCCGGCAAGCTGAACCTCGGCGCTGGAATCGAAGTGGGATACTTCAGCCAAAACTCCTTGGACGTCCTGGATCCCAATTCAACGGTTTTGGAAGAGGTGCATTCACGAATTCCCAATTCCAATATTGGCACCGTGCGCACGCTTCTTGGTGCGATGAAATTTTCAGGCGATGACGTGGAAAAGAAAATTCGCATTTTGTCGGGTGGAGAAAAAAGCCGTGTCGTCTTGGCAACAATCTTGGCGCGTCCCGTGAATCTCCTCGTCTTGGACGAGCCCACAAATCACTTGGACATTGTCTCCCGTGGACTCCTGTTAGACGCCATTCAAAACTTTCCGGGCACAGTGTTGATTGTCAGCCATGACCGGCATTTTCTGCGGGCCATCACCACACGGGTCTTCGAATTGGATCAAAACCAACTGCGAATTACCGACGGAACCTGGGACTACTATCTTGAGAAAAAAGCGCAACGGAGGAATGGATGAAGTTTCAATTTCAACCTATCTTGGATGTGGCACCCGACACTCACACCGAATATCGACACTTGGGATCACAAGGAGTTCGGGTTGAAAATTGGAACGACCGAGAATTCCTTTTGATCGCACCAGAGGCGATCCGACGCCTCACGGAAGTGGCCATGGATGACGTCAGTCATCTGCTGCGCACCAAGCACTTGGAAAAACTGGCCCTCATCCTGAAAGATCCCGAGGCCTCTGAAAATGATCGTTTTGTCGCTCTGGATCTGCTGCGCAATGCTGTGATCGCTGCCGATCGGATATTCCCCTCGTGCCAAGACACCGGTACGGCGATCGTCATGGGCAAAAAGGGCGAAGCGGTGCTGACCAATCAAGACGATCGCGTGGCCTTGTCCGAGGGCATTTACAACACATTCCAAAAACGCAACTTGCGGTACTCACAAGTGGCGCCCTTGTCGATGTACGAGGAAAAAAACACGGGAACCAACCTCCCGGCCCAAATCGACATCTACAGCCAAACAGGCAATGAGTATCAGTTTCTGTTCATCACCAAAGGTGGGGGCAGCGCCAACAAGTCTTACCTTTATCAAAAAACCAAAGCCGTTCTCAATCCCAAGTCGATGGAAAAATTTGTCCGCGAGGCTTTGGGGAACCTCGGAACCGCCGCCTGCCCTCCTTATCATTTGGCCATCGTCATTGGCGGAACCTCGGCCGAAGACAATTTGAAAACCGTCAAATTGGCATCGACTGGCTACTTGGATGATCTGCCTTCAGAAGGCAATGCTTTGGGTCGCGCCTTTCGGGATCGCCCCATGGAAGCCCTGGTGGAACAGTGGGCTCGCGAAACCAAAATTGGTGCGCAGTTTGGTGGAAAATATCTGGCCCACGATGCGCGCGTCATTCGCTTGCCACGACATGGAGCCTCGTGTCCTGTTGGAATCGGTGTGAGCTGCTCAGCCGATCGCCAGATCAAAGGAAAAATCAATCGCGACGGAATTTTTGTCGAGCAGCTCGAAGAGCACCCGGCTCGCTTTCTTCCCAGCCACGTCAAAGAATCCAACGTGGACTGTGTTCACATTGACCTCAACAAACCGATTGCAGAAAATTTGCGAATCCTGTCCACGTTGCCGATTGCAACTCGTGTCATGCTGAACGGCCCCATGATTGTGGCGCGAGATGTGGCACATGCCAAAATCAACGAACGTCTGGACAAAGAAGGCGATTTGCCTGACATGTTCAAGAAATTTGCAATCTACTATGCCGGTCCCGCGAAAACTCCGGAGGGCTTTGCTTCGGGCTCTTTTGGCCCGACAACGTCGGAACGCATGGATCCCTACGTGGCCAAATTTCAGGCCAAGGGCGGATCCAAGATCATGTTAGGGAAGGGCAATCGAACGGCCGAGGTGACGGCTTCTTGCAAGACAAACGGTGGCTTTTACCTGGGGTCCATTGGTGGACCAGCGGCGCGCCTGGGCAAAGAGTGCATCACCAAAGTTGAAGTTCTGGACATGGCGGAACTGGGGATGGAAGCGATTTGGAAAATTGAGGTGAAGGACTTCCCGGCCTTTGTGATCATCGATGACAAGGGAAATGATTTTTTCAAAACACCGTCCTTCGCCAAACCCGATTCACATGCCTGAAAAGCGCCAGCCTTCGCAGGTGAAATTTTTTTTGAACTGGGCTGTGTTGCTGGGGCTGACTTGGGCCTCACCCAACCAAGCCGCAGCCTCAGTCCAGGTTGAATACAAGACCAGTCGCATGCAGGGCTTGGTGGAGTTTGCATTGGCTCTCGCCGATCCTCAACGTCACGCTCCGGCCTTGTCCGAAATTTTCAATCGCAGCGAAGAAAAAAATCCCGAGGTTCTGAAGGCTGTTCAAACTGTCCAATCTGTTGTGAACCGCCTTCCGCGTGGAATTGATTTTCCCTCATCAGTGTCCAATCGCCAATTGGGATATTCCGTTTTGGACTTGATCCTCGCACAAAGTGTTTACGCCAAAGATCTCGTGGATCTCAGTCAGCGCATCCTGGGTCTGATGCCCCTTTCAGATCATCGCCAATTGGTCACAGCCTTGGCACGCTTGGAAAGTGTCTACTCCCGTCTCATTTGGGAGCCCAACAAGCAGGCTCTCCTGGAGCATCAAAAAAAGCTTGAGGTGATGGCACAAGCTGTGAATTTAAATGACATGTTTCAAAAGGCGATGACTTTTTATGGCGGCAACTGGCCCCCGGACGTGCCCTTCGTGATTGCACTGTTCCCAGTCCCCGCACTGAGTCGCTTCCAAAATTCAACGACATCACACTCGATTGGCAGCGTCGAGATTCACGGTGTTCAAACCGGTGGAAATGAAGATGATCTGCAGGGCAGCTTTGGCGTCATTTTTCATGAACTTTGCCACTCGCTGTATGGCTCTCAGTCTGGCGAAGTGATGAAGCAATTTGATAGTTATTTTCGCAAAAACAAATCTCCATTTCGACGACCCGCCTTGGCTTGGGCGGATGAGGCGATCGCGACAGCTCTTGGCAATGGCTGGGCCTACGCCAAAGTGAATCAACAAAATTTAGACAGCAACGACTGGTACAACAACAAAATCATCGCCGGCTATGCCAAGGCCATCTATCCCGTCGTGAAAAGCTACATCGAGACTGGCAAATCGATGGACGCGGATTTTGTCAACCAGATGATCGATCAGTTCACCCGTCATTTCCCCAACAGCCTTTACAATTTTGAAAATGTCTTGAGTCACACGACTGTCCTGCACCAAAGCAGTTTGTTTGAGTCATCTCAGCTCAAATCCATTCTGCGCAAACGCTTTCCAATTCTGCAATACAACTCAAGCTCGCCGCTGGTCGATCCCGAATCGATTGCCAGCGCCCGTGACGAAAACTCTTTGCTCTTCGTGGTTATCAAACCCACAGAGATTGATTCCTTGGCCCGACTCGCTGAGGAGATTCCTTTTTTAAAAGAAAAATTGCCAGCGCTGCGCCACATGCCCAGCCGATCCTATTTTGCGGCTCTTGATGCGACAGCACGACCTTATATTATTGCGAAGATCAGCTCGAAAGAAGACCTTGTCTTAGCCTTGGATGCCATGAAGTCCGCACAAGTCATTGACCCCAAAACTGCCGTGCGCAGTTTTTAAAAACGCTGGGAAGGATATCTCACATGCCGTTTGGACTCAAATCCTCAAGACAAGAGCTGATTCTTCAGACTCTGATCGTGAGTCTCGGCGTGCTGCAAACCGCTTCCGGCCTCGCGAGCAATGTGGGACGCGGAGTTTACGGCGACGATCATCGCCAGGATATTTACGAACTTCTGGAGGGACCTCCACGACGGACAATCGCTGCGAGTGTGGCAATCATCCGGCGCAATCGACTGGTGGAAACGGGGTCGAGTTTTCGCATCAAAGACTCTTCACTTCGGAATGATTTGAAACTGTGCACGGGAGAGCGTTACCGGAATCAACTTTCGATTGGCAGTTGCTCGGGAACTTTGATCGCTCCCGACCTGGTGTTGACAGCAGGGCACTGCGCTTCACGGCAAGACTGCAGCGGAGATTTCTATATCTTTGGCTACCAGTTGGATTCTCCTGATACTGTGATTGAGGAATTTCCGAAAAGCGCCACCTATGCCTGCCAGGAGGTTGTCGCACGCTCCAACACTGACGACTTGGATTACGCGGTCATTCGTCTGGATCGACCTGTGGCCGATCGCACACCCGTGGCCCTGTCACGGCGAAAGCCGCAAATCGGAGACTCCGCCTATGTTCTGGGATTCCCCTCAGGTTTGCCACTCAAATTCGACGGCCCTGCCGAGATCCGAATTGTAAAAAAGAATTATTTTGGCGCCAACTTCGACACCTTCGCAGGAAGTTCGGGCTCGGGAATTTTTACAAAAGACAGCGATGAACTGATTGGTGTCTTGGCTCGCGGTGGAAAAGATTATGACTACGACCGCGCAAGCCATTGCTATCGGGTCCACCATTGCCCCGGCGACGACTGTGACGGTGAAGAGGCCACGTCTTTGGATTTTCTTTTTGAACAGAACATACTTCCCTGAAAACCTGGCATTCGATTTGCTTATGGATTCAATTCGCTGATGTGGAATTGAACGACTTCTTTTTGACCTGGGTGGTTTTCGCATGTTCTTCAAGCTGAACGGGGCAAGTCCCAAGATGTTTGCATTTTTTGCAGGTTTGGCTTTTGTGCTCGGATTGTCGCTTTCAAGCGCAGCCCAGTCCCAAACAGCTTACAACGAGATATTCACTTCTGAAGGGCAGATCCGACCTGAATATTCGATGATCTACCAACTGTGGCAGGAGCGATTTGCCGACAACCAAGATCAGTACTTGTCGGAAAGTCGACGGAGCTTTCAGGGTGACAATGCGTTGGACTCAATGCCCAGACTGCTGTTGGCGCCGGATTACGACCGACTGAAACAAGGCGTGATTCAGCGGGGACGTGCCATTCGAGCTTTCCTGAAAGATCACTATTCAGGTCGAAAATACTATGCACAATCGGGAACGATACCGACCGAAGTGGTGGACCGCATTGTCGCGCGCACCGGCGAAGCTGGCTTTGCCGGTCTGGTCAACCCCGCCACCTTATCGTTTTTTTATGGACCTGACCTGATCCGAGACCCCAATGGTCACTGGCGTGTGATCGAAGACAATCTCGGCTTCATTGGGGGGCTCGGAGACTTGCACTTGGCGCAGAAGTTGACTTTGGAAGCCTACCCCGAAATCAACGACTCTTTCTCAATC
>Ga0209067_10001413_pt1 | contig 14847 bp, 13 predicted proteins | sample ColStrG_CSR_2013_FD_187199 | JGI IMG/M metagenome (GOLD analysis project Ga0209067, IMG submission 187199) | Freshwater sediment microbial communities in response to fracking from Pennsylvania, USA - Cold Stream Run_MetaG_CSR_2013 (SPAdes)... | ecosystem: Environmental > Aquatic > Freshwater >...
CTCTGCTCCAGGTCCGGGTCGCCGGCGCCGACCTGATCGAGCTGGGCTTTCCCTTCTCCGATCCCATGGCCGAGGGCGTGCCGATCCAGCGCGCCGCCCAGCGATCCCTGGCGGCGAAGACCACCCTGGCCAGGACCCTGGACCTGGTCCGGCGCTTCCGCCTGCAGGATACGGCCACCCCCATCGTGCTGATGGGCTATCTCAACCCCGTGCTGAACTGGGGCTTTGACGCCTTCGCCGCCGCCGCCGCCGACGCCGGCGCGGACGGGCTGATCATCGTCGACTGTCCGCCGGAGGAGTCCGGCCCCCTGGCCGACGCCCTCGACGCCGCGGGGATCTCGCTGATCCGGCTGGCGGCGCCCACCACCGATGACGCCCGGCTGGCCATTGTCGCCCGGCGGACCTCGGGCTTCATGTACTATGTCTCCGTGGCCGGGGTGACGGGCGCCAAGGAGGCGGACGAGACCGCCGTGGCCCCCGCCGTGGTCCGCGTGCGCAAGGCGTCGGGGCTGCCGGTGGCGGTGGGCTTCGGCATCAAGACGCCAGAGCGGGCCGCCGCCATCGCCCGGGTGGCCGACGCCGCCGTGGTGGGCTCCGCCCTGGTGGACGAGGTGGCCGCGGCCCTGGCGGAAGGGACGCCTGCGACGTCAAAGGTTCTGGTCAAGGCGGCCGCACTGGCGCAAGCTGTGCGCACGGCCCGTGCTTAAGGACTCCGTCGGATGAGGACCATGGCTGACGCCCGAGACGAGACCCCCAAGGACAAGCCCGGCCGACAGGCCCGGGGCGCCGGCTGGCTGGCCAAGATCGCGCCTGGCGTGCGCAATCTCGTCAACCGCCGCGCGGAAACACCGGACAATCTGTGGATCAAGTGCCCCGACACGGGGGAGATGATCTATCGCCCCGACCTGGAGAGCGCGCTCTGGGTCACGCCGGCGGGCCGGCACATGCGCATCGCCCCGCCGCTGCGCTTCAAGTACACCTTCGACGGCGGCGCGTTCGAATCCCTGCCGGTTCCGTCGGTGGTCGAGGATCCGCTGAAATTCGCCGACCAGAAGCCCTATCCGGAACGCCTCGCCGCCGCCCGCAAGGCGACGGGGGAGCCGGACGCCGTCGCCCTCGCCTTCGGCGGCATCCGGAACGTTCCGGCCGTGGTGATGGTGCAGGACTTCGCCTTCATGGGCGGTTCGCTGGGCATGGCGGCGGGGGAGACCTTCATCGCCGGCGCCCGGGCGGCGCTCGAGCGGCAGGTCCCCTATGTGGCCTTCTGCGCCGCCGGCGGCGCCCGGATGCAGGAGGGCGCCTTCAGCCTGATGCAGATGGCCCGTACGACCCTGGCCATCCAGGAGCTTCGCCGCGCCCGCCTGCCCTATGTGGTGGTGCTGACCGATCCGACCACGGGGGGCGTCACCGCCTCCTACGCCATGCTGGGCGACATTCACCTGGCCGAACCGGGCGCCCTGATCGGCTTCGCCGGCCCCCGGGTGATCGAGCAGACCATCCGCGAGACCCTGCCGCCGGGCTTCCAGCGGTCGGAATATCTGGTGGAAAAGGGCATGGTCGACCGGATCGTGGAGCGCGCGGAGCTGAACGCCGTGCTGGGCTCGATCCTCGCCACCCTGATGCTGGGCCGCAAGACCCGCGCGGCCTGACGTCTCCGGCCTCCGGGACTAGCGCGGCCGGCGCTTGCGCAGGATGGCGCGGGCCAGGGACGCCAGGAGGATCGCCGGCGCCAGCAGGTTGGCCACCAGCACCCGGGCCGGATTGTCCGCCCGCTTGCGGAAATAACGCACCAGTCCCACGCCCTTCCAGAACTCGATCTTGATCGGGCTGGTGCGGCTGGTGGAGCCCAGGTGGATGATGCTGGCGTTGGGATCGAACCACACGGACCCTCCGGCGCGGCGGACGCGCCAGCACAGGTCCACGTCCTCCACATGCAGGAAGTAGCCCTCGTCAAAGCCCTTGAGCGCGGTGAAGTCCTCCCGGGTCATGGCGAAACCGGCCCCGGAAATGGTGGGCACGGGCATGCGGCCGCAGGGCGCCGGGTCACCTTCGTGATGGATCTCGAAGCGATGCAGGAATCCGAAGCGATGGGACAGGCGCAGCAGGCTGAGCAGGGTGGTGACCGGCGTCACCTCGCCGCGCCGGGCGCCGCGCTGTTCGGAGAGGTCCGGATTCAGCACCCGCGCCCCCACCAGGCAGGGGTGCGGACCGATATCGACGCCCTCCGCCAGGGACTTGAGACAGCCCGGCTGAAGAAAGGCGTCGGGATTGAGGAACACCACCACCCGGCCGCTGGCGGCGTTGGCCCCCATGTTGGCGGCGCGGGCGAAACCGACATTTCCCTGACCGCGGATCAGGATGATCCGGTCGTCCGCCGCGACCGCCACATCGATCCAGCCCTCTTCCACGGGATCGGATCCATTGTCGACAATGATGAACTGGTCGGTGAGGGGGTCCGCCCGGACGCGATCAATGCTGCCCTTCAGCGCGGGACCGGTCCGGAACACGACCATCACCACGGTGATCCCGTCGCGCCCCGTGGGGGTGACGACCCGTTCGACGACCGCAAGCCGGCCCAGATCCCGCGTCGGGGTATTCATGCAATCTTCACCCCAACTTCAGGTCCGGCGGAGTCGAATCCCGGACCAACATAGCGACCGCTTCGTCCAGACTGACAACCGTTTGATCCTGGGATCCCAGCCGCCGCAACGCCAGTTGACCGAGTTCCGCCTCTTTCCGGCCGATCACTGCAATCACCGGGACCTTCCCGAGACTGTGTTCCCGCACCTTATAGTTGATCTTTTCGTTGCGCAAATCAGTTTCCACACGCAATCCGGCATTCGTAAGGCGTTCAGCGACCGAGCGCGCATAGTCGTCCGCGTCCGACGTGATCGTAGCTATGACGATCTGGACAGGCGCAAGCCACAGGGGAAAGGCGCCCCCGTAGTTCTCGATCAGAATGCCGATGAAACGTTCGAACGAGCCGAGGATCGCCCGATGCAGCATCACCGGCCGCTGCTTGGAGCCATCCGCCGCCACGTATTCCGCCCCCAGCCGCTCGGGCAGAACATAGTCCAGCTGCAGGGTGCCGCAGGTCCAGGTGCGGCCGATGGCGTCCTTGACCACGAAGTCCAGCTTGGGGGCGTAGAAGGCGCCGTCCCCCTCGGCGATCACCGGCTCGACGCCGGCCTTGCGCGAGGCGCTGAGAAGGGTGGCCTCGGCCTTGTCCCAGAACGCGTCCGTTCCGGCCCGGACCTCCGGGCGGGTGGCCAGGGCGATGTGGTGGGTCGTCATGCCGAAGTCCGCGTGGATGCTCTGGGTCAAACGCACGAAGGCCTCGGTTTCCGCCTCGATCTGGTCCTCGCGACAGAAAATATGTGCGTCGTCCTGGGTGAAGCCCCGGACCCGCATCAGCCCGTGCAGGCTGCCCGACGGTTCGTAGCGGTGGCAGGCGCCGAACTCGGCCATGCGCAGGGGCAGGTCGCGATAGGAGCGCTGGCCGAAATTGAAGATCTGCAGGTGCCCCGGGCAGTTCATCGGCTTCAGGGACAGGACCTCGTCCTCCACCGTCTCGCAGACGAACATGTTGGGACGGTACTTGTCCCAGTGGCCGGACTTCTCCCAGAAGGAGCGGTCCAGCACCTGGGGCGTCTTCACCTCCACATAGCCGGCGGCGTCCAGGCGGCGGCGCATGTAGGCCTCCACCGTCTTCCACAGGGTCCAGCCCTTGGGGTGCCAGAAGACCATGCCCCGGCCCTCCTCCTGGAGGTGGAACAGGTCCATGGCCCGGCCGATCCGGCGGTGGTCCCGGCGCTCGGCCTCCTCCAGCCGGTGCAGATGGGCGGCCAGGTCCTCGTCCGAGGCCCAGGCCGTGCCATAGATGCGCTGCAGCTGGGCGTTGCGGTGGTCGCCCCGCCAGTAGGCGCCGGCCAGCTTGGTCAGCTTGAAGGCCTTGCCCACCTTGCCGGTGGAGGGCAGGTGCGGGCCCAGACACAGGTCCTTCCACGGACCCTGGCGATAGACCGTGATCTCCTCGCTTTCGGGCAGGTCGGAGATGATCTCCGCCTTGTAGGCCTCGCCGATCTCGCGGAAATGGGCGATGGCGGCGTCCCGGTCCCAGACCTCGCGCACGATCTTCTCGTCCCGGTCCACGATCTCGCGCATCCGCGTCTCGATCCGGGCGAGGTCGTCGAGACTGAAGGGCTCGTCCCGGGCGAAGTCGTAATAGAACCCGTCCTCCACTGCAGGACCGATGGTCACCTGGGTCCCGGGGAACAGCTCCTGCACCGCCTGGGCCATGACGTGGGAGGCGTCGTGGCGGATCACCTCCAGCACGTCGGGATGGTCCCGGGTCAGGATCTCGATCTTCCCGCCGGCCTCGAGGACCCGGTCGAGGTCCAGCAGCCGGCCGTCGACACGGACCAGAACGGCCTTCTTGGCCAGGGATTTCGACAGGCTCTCGGCCACGGCGCGGCCGGTGACCCCGGGCTCGTAGCTGCGCACGGCGCCGTCGGGAAACTGGATATCGATCGTCATCGGTCTTGGTCCTTCCCCGGCGCCCTTGCGGGGTCCGGGACTTTCGGCGGCGGCGGGTCATAGCCCGATCCGCCCCAGGGGTTGCAGCGACACACGCGCCGGGCGGCGAGCCAGCCGCCGCGCCAGGGTCCGTGGGTGATCAGAACGTCCGCCGCATAGTCCGAACAGGTGGGAAGAAAGCGGCACTGCCGGCCGATCAGGGGCGACAGGGTCAGCTTGTAGGCGCGGTGCGCCAGGCGGACGCTCTTGGGATAAAGGTTCATGCCGACACGAGGCTGGCGGAGGGCGCTAGGCTTATCGCCCTGCAGGCGCCGCAGATCAACCCGCGACGGCGGGGCTAGTTCGCGCGGGCCCCTGTGTCGCGGACCGGGACAGGGCCTCGCGCACGGCGTCCGTCGCCGCCTCGAAGGCGAGCAGGGTGGAGGCGTGGCGGGCGGGATAGTCTTTCACAGGAGCCAGCACGGCGAGATCCGCAAATCGCCCGGTCGGCGCCGGACCCTGGGTCCTTAGCATGTCCCGCAGGGCGTCGCGAGCCTGCTCGATCTCCGCCAGGTCCGCGCCGAGCACATTCGCCCCGAGCACGGCGGCCGACGCCTGTCCGAGCGCGCAGGCCCGCACATCCTGGGCGAAATCGGCCACATGGCCGGCGTCGTCGAGGATGACGTCGACGATGATGGTGCTGCCGCACAGCTTGGCCGTCCGCTCCGCCGTGGCGTCCGGCGCGGCCAGCCGCCCAGCCCGCGGCATGTTCGCGGCCAGGGTCAGGATCTTCGCCGAATAGAGGTCGTCGATCACGGTGGGAAGTCTCGCAGGGTCCGTCGAGGGATATAGGCCGGAAGCGACAGCTCGGACAGAGGTTCTCGGGTCAAGCCCGAGAATGACGACAGAAAATAAATGAAACTCGTCATTCCCGGCCGAAGAGCCGGGAACCTCGCTCATTTTTTGTTTCCGTCATTCCCGGCCGAAGAGCCGGGAACGTCGCTCATTTTTTGTTTCCGTCATTCCCGGCCGAAGAGCCGGGAACGTCGCTCAGGGCGACCCCCCTATTTCCCCACGCGGCGAAGGGCCTCCGCCTGCAGGGCCTCGCTCATGCCGATGAAGCCGGCCTTGATCTGCTTGCGCAGGGCCTTGGGCATGAACTGGGCCGCAAGCCCCTCGAACAGCTCCCCGTGGGAGAAGACCGAGGCCCGGCCTTCGTCCAGGGGCTCGATCTCCATGTAGCGGGTGGTGCTCAAAAGCCCGCCCAGCAGCTTCAGCCGCCAGACCAGCTGCATGTACGGCACCCAGTCCACCACCACCGGCGCAATGGGCTCGGGCTTGCCGCCCGGGAGGGCAAGGGTCACCTCCAGCCTGGCGCCGATGGCCAGCTTTCCCGCCGCCGCCGGATAGAGGGGGTTCCAGTCCGCCCAGCCGGGCAGGTCAGAGACCAGGTCCCACAGCACCTCGGGAGGGGCCTGAACGCCCACGCGATGTTCGATCTTGAACGACATGACGTCCGGCCCAGTCCTCGATCAGCCCTTGGCGAACAGCTTCTGCCAACGGCGCTTTTCCCGCGACTTCCAGCCGCCGCGATAATAGGCGTCGGATCCGATCAGCGGAACCACCGTGGTGGCTTCGGCGAACACCATCTGCTCGAAGGTCACGTCCACCTTGCCCCAGGAGCAGGCCTCCTTCAGCGTGGACGACGAGCAGGCGCCGTCGCGCACGTCGGCCACGGTGATCTGCACGGCGTACTTGTGCATCTCCACCTCGTGACCCAGGATCTCGGCGCAGACCACGGTGTCCTGGGCGAAGTTCTTGGGTACGCCGCCGCCGACCATGAACAGGCCGGTGGCGCCCGCCGCCAGCTTGATGTCGGTCAGTTCACGGAAGTCCGCCACGGCGTCGATGCACATGTAGGGCTTGCCGGCCTTGGCCCGCTCCACCTGGTGCTTGACGAGGCCGAAGCCGGCGGAGCTGTCGACGAAGGCCGGGCAGAAGATCGGCGCGCCCTCCTCATAGGCGGTCTGGATCAGGGAGCCGGGCTTCTTGGCGTTGCCCGCCGCCAGCCACTTGCCCATCTCGTAGATGAATTCCCGCGAGGAATAGGGCCGCGGCTCCAGGCTCTCGGCGATCTCGTAGATGGTGTGGTCGCAGTTCTGGAGTTCTTCCTCGTCGATATAGGTGTCGTAGATCCGGTCGATGTAGTTGGCCCGCAGGTCCCGGTCGTCCACCTGGCCCTTGGCCTGATAGTGACGGAAGCCCAGGGCCTCGAAGAAGTCCATGTCGACGATGGAGGCGCCGGTGGCCACCACCACGTCCACCATGCCGAACTTCACCATGTCCCGGTACACATGCATGCAGCCGCCGGCGGAGGTGGAGCCGGCCAGGATCAGCCATGGGGAGCAGTCGGCGTCCTCGATGGCCATGTTGAAGATGTCCGACGCCCGGGCCGTGTCCCGGCTGGTGAAGCTCATCTTGCGCATGGCGTCGATCACCGGACGGGCGTCATAGGACGTGATGTCCACGTGCTCGATCACGGTGGAGAGGAGTTCGGCCTTGGTGTTGGACTTGGAGGCGGGTGCGTTCATCGCTCTGGTTTCCCATGGTTCAAACGCCCGTCCCGAAACAGCTGCGCCCACCGGGACGGAGCGACCGGCGGGCGCGCGGCCGATTCGTCACCGGCGCGCAGGGTCATATAGGCCGGGGATTGTGACCGGCGATTGTAGGAGGGGCCGCCTAGCGCTTGCGCCGCTTCTTGCCCGCCGCGCCCTTGGGCCGGGAGAACCGGACGACCTTGCGGGCGTCCTCCTCGTCGGTCCGGGGCGTCGCGATGTTCCGCGGACCGAGGCCGAACTGCGAGGCCATGGGGCCGTCGGTCACTTCCGCCAGCTCGGTGTCCCCATAGCCGTTGAAGCGGGTGGCCATGGCGACCCCGTAGGCGCCCATCTGGCCAATCTCCAGATAGTCGCCCTCGCGGACATCCTCCGGCAGCCAGTAGGGACCGGCCATGGCGTCGATGGAATCACAGGTCGGTCCGTAGAAGCGGAACGGTCGCAGCTCGCCAGAGGCCTGGCCGTCTCGGACCAGCTTCACCGGGAACGGCCACTTGAAGTGGGTGGCGTCGAACATCGAGCCATAGGAGCCGTCGTTCAGGTAAAGGGCGTCGCCCTTGCGCAGCTCCACCTTCACCAGCAGGGACGAGGCTTCGGCCACCAGCGCCCGGCCGGGTTCGCACCACAGCTCCGTGGTCTCGTGCACCTTCATCTCGTCGAAGCCGCGATGGACGGAGTCCACATAGTCGGCCAGGGCCGGCGGCGTCATCCCCGGATAGATGGACGGGAAGCCGCCGCCCACATCCACCACGTCGGCGAACACGCCGGCGCGGACCAGGGCGCGGGAAGCCTGGGCCATGGCCGCTTGATAGGCGGTGGGCCGCATGCACTGGGAGCCCACATGGAAGGACACGCCCATGCGCTCCTCCGTCGCCCGGCGGGCGGCGAGCAGCAGGGCCGGCGCCTCGTCCGTCGACACGCCGAACTTGCCCGACAGGGAATAGGCCGCGCCGTCGGTCTGGACCCCCAGCCGCACGATGAGGTCGAGGTCCCGGGCGTGGCCCGTGGCGTCGAGGATCTTGGCCAGCTCGTCGTGGCAGTCCAGGGAGAAGGTCCGGACGCCATAATCGAAATAGGCCTTCGAGATGGCGGCGCGGCTCTTCACCGGATGCATGAACGCCATCTTCGCCCCGGGCGCATGGCGCGCCACCAGGTCGATTTCCGGCAGGGAGGCCACGTCATAGCGGTCAAGGCCGCTCCGCCGCAGGGTCTCGATGACCCACGGCGAGGGGTTGGCCTTGACGGCGTAGAGAACGTCGCCGCGAAAGTTAGCCTGGAACCACTGCGCCGCTACGGCCAGGACGTCGGGGCGCACAAGTGCGACCGGACGTTCCGGGGACCGCTCACGGACCAGGTCCAGGGGAAATTGGTACGTGCGCAATTCACGTAGCCCCCTGCAAATTGTTAAACCCAGGCCGGCGTTAGCAGCGTGTTTGTGGACTTCGGGTCCGCCGGAAGCGCGCAGATAAGGAATATACACCCCCATGTCAAAGGCATTTTATCGCTGGGGGCCGATGTTTTTCCACAGGGGCGATTGTGACGGTCCCGAGGGGGGTTTTGTGACGGTTTGGGGGGGGAGAATGTCTTCCCGTCGTCATTCCCGGCGAAGACCGTTAAAAATACAAAACTCAATAAATGAGCTGTCATTCCCGGGCGAAGACCCGGGAACCTTGTTCAAGATAGAGCGCCCCCTCCGGACTGAAGTTCCCGCCTCAAGGGCGGGAATGACATGACTTTAAAATTTAATGATAGCCGTCATTCCCGGCCTTGAGCCGGGAACCCCGATGAGGAAGCCCCCTAGTTCAGCTGCGGCCGCCGCCTCAGCCGCGCGAGCCGGCGCAGCCGGCGCCAGAACCGGGTCTTTTCCGGCTCGGGATAGGGCTGGAGGTTGCGGATGAACTCCTCCGTGCAGGCCCGCCAGGAGAACTTCTCCGCATAGGCCCGGGCGGCGGCGCGGTCGATCTTCAGGGCCTCGGCGCAGGCGGTGGCCAGGTCGTCGTCGCAGACCCCCGCCCCCGAACCGGGGATCAGGTCGATCGGCCCCGGCGCCGGATAGGCCGCCACCGGGGAGCCGGTGGCCATGGCCTCCAGGATCACCAGGCCGAAGGTGTCGGTCAGAGAGGGGAACACGAACACGTCGGCGGCGGCGAAGAACCGCGCCAGCTCCTCGCCGAACCGCGACCCGGCGAAGAAGGCCTCCGGATAGCTGGCCTGCAGCGCCTCGCGGGACGGGCCGTCCCCCACCACCACCTTGCTGCCGGGCAGGTCCAGGGAGAGGAAGGCCTCGATGTTCTTCTCCACCGCCACCCGGCCCACATTCAGCCAGATGGGTCGGGGCAGGTCGCGGATCTCCTCCGGCAGATCGTCGTGGCGGCGGGGTCGGAACAGGTCGGTGTCCACCCCCCGGGACCAGGGGGAGAGGTTGCGGAACCCCTTCTTCTCCAGCTCGTTGCGGAAGCTTTCCGTGGCCACCATGATCCGGCCGGAGGGCCCGTGGAACCAGCGCATGAAGGCGTAGCCCACGGCGGTGGGCACCGGCAGGCGGGCGCTGATGTATTCCGGAAACCGCGTGTGATAGCTGGTGGTGAAGGGCAGCTTCCACTCGAGGCAGATGCGCCGGGCCGCAAGCCCGATGGGGCCCTCCGTGGCGATGTGGATCGCCTCCGGCTCGAAGGCCTTGAAGCGCTCCTGGATCGCCTCATAGGCGTTCAGGGCCAGCCGGATCTCCGGATAGGTGGGCATGGGAATGGTCTTGAACTGGTCGGGGGAGACCACCTCGACCTCGTGACCGAGGGCGCGGCATTCGGCGATGGTCCGGGTCAGGGTGCGGACAACGCCGTTCACCTGCGGCTCCCAGGCGTCTGTCGCCAGCAATATGCGCATCAGGCCAGCCCGGCCTTCGCCGCGACGGGCGCGCCGGCGGCGGCCTCGACGGGAACCCGGCCCGCCCAGGAGATCAGCTCGAGCCGGCCGTCGAAATGCTCCACCAGGGCCGTGCAGCTTTCTACCCAGTCCCCGTCATTGATGTATTCGACGCCGCCGATCATGCGCATCTCGGCCTTGTGGATGTGGCCGCAGATCACGCCGTCCACGCCGCGGCGGCGGGCCTCGTCGGCGACGGCGGCTTCAAAGTTCTCGATGAACTGCAAGGCGTTCTTCACCTTCACCTTCACGAAGGCCGACAGGCTCCAGTATCCGAAACCCATCCGACGACGGACAAGATTCCATGTCGTGTTCAGGCTCAGAAGCGCCCTATAGGCCCAATCCCCGAGGAAGGCGAGCCATTTTGCGTGGTTGATGACCCCGTCGAATTCGTCCCCGTGGGTCACCAGATAGCGCTTTCCCGCCGCGGTCTCGAAGATGGCGTCCCGGGCCACGATCACGCCGCCGAAGTGCACGCCGCAGAAATCGCGCACCCGGTCGTCGTGATTGCCGGGGATATAGATCACCCGGGCGCCCTTGCGGGCCATGCGAAGCACCTTCTGCACCACGTCATTGTGGGACTGCGGCCAGTACCAGCCGCTCTTCAGCTTCCATCCGTCGATGATGTCGCCGACGAGATAGAGGGTCTCGCACTCCATCCCCCGGATGAAGTCCAGCAGGATCGCCGCCTGGCAGCCGCGCGTGCCCAGATGGATGTCGGACAGGAACACCGTGCGGTAGCGCCGGGCCACGGGCTCGTCCGACGCGGCCTGGAGATCGGGGGCGGGCATGAGCGGGGCGCCTCACCTGTTGCGCGGACTCAGCCGCTCCTGGGCGCCGACGATGAACATGACGGCAAAATCTCCGCTAAGGCGATTACATGACGACCGTGTGACGAATTCCCATGGAATCGCGGGAAGCTTTGTCAGATAAGGGCTCGCAAGTTCCGACCGCGTCCCTATCTGACAGGCGCGACCGGGACCCGGCGCGCACCGGAACACGCTGAAGACCCCATGACCGACACCCTGACCGAAGACATGGCCGCCCCCGCACGGACGGCGGCAGACAGCCGCAAGTCCCGCCAGACCCGGGCCCGCATCCTGGAGACGGCGATGCGGCTGTTCGCCGAGATCGGCTATGCGGCGGCCACCAATCCGCGCATCGCGGAGGCGGCGGGCCTGACCCGCGGCGCCATGCTGTATCACTTCCCGTCGCGCGACAGCCTGGTAACGGCGGCGGTGGACTATATCCAGGCGGCGCGGGGACGGCTGTTCGAGCAGGCGGTGACCTCCGCCCCCCACGGCGCTGACCGGACCGACCACGCCATCGACAGCTACTGGCGGCTGCTGCGGGAGGCGCCGTTCGTGGCCTTCGCCGAGCTGGAGGCCGCCGCCCGCACTGACGCGGTGCTGCGCCAGAGGCTGGTCCCGGCGCAGGAGGCCTTTGACCGCGCGCAGGTGGGCGAGCACCTGTTCGACCTCGTCCAGGCCGGCCAGGGCCCGCGGTTCCAGGCCAGCCGGGACCTGGCCCGCTTCGTGCTGGAAGGCCTGGCGCAGGCGCACCTGGCCTATGACGGAGACGGGCGCACGGAGCGCCTGCTGGCCATCGCCAAGCGGGCGGCGCGGATGCTGAACCGCAAGGGCGGCGGCCAGGACCTGTGGGAGGACTGAGGGGGGTGGGCAACCGGAGGGCGGTTCCCGGCTCAAGGCCGGGAATGACTTCCTAAAAAATAATATCGCTGTCATTCCCGCGCGAAGACCCGGGAACCTTGGTCAGGATTTAGCGCCACATCCGGAGAGAGGTTCCCGCTTCAACGGCGGGAACCTCGTTCAGGACAACCCCCTCACCCGATCGCCGCCCCGTTGGTCCTGGCGATCCGGGCGAGGTGGTGCGCGCTGGGCTTGAGCGTCCGCTTGAAGGTCTTGCGGTCCACGGACACGATGCCGAACTTGGGACGGTAGCCCTCCAGCCATTCGAAGTTGTCCATCAGACTCCAGTGGATGTAGCCGCGGACGTCGATCCCGTCCCTCAGGCAGCGCCGCAGGCCGCGCAGGGCCTCGTCGGTATAGCGGATGCGCTCGGCGTCATCCTCTGTGCCGATGCCGTTCTCGGTGACGATCACCGGGCAGCCGGTCTCCCGCGCCGCCTCGCGGATGCAGGCCTCCAGCGCCTGGGGCCAGTATTCATAGCCCATGGGCAGGGTCTTTTCGGTGTTCGGCAGCTTGCCGTCCGGCCCCAGTCGGGTGCGGGTGTAGGTCTGCACGCCGATGAAGTCGTCGCCCTTCACTGCGTCATAGAAGGGCCGTCGCGCCTCGTCGAAGATATGGGCGCGCAGGGCCTCGCCCCCCGGCCCGGCCACAAGCTCGGTCAGGGCGAGGGTCAGCCCCACCGGCAGGGTCGCGCGATTGGCCTTGATCGCCGCGCGGGCCGCCTTATGCCCGGCGATCATCCCGTCCCGGGTCTTGATCACGTCGCCCAGGCCGAATCCGGACCACTGGGTCGATCCCGCCGCCTTGGCCGCCAGCATGGCCAGCAGGTCTTCCCCCGGGATCGGCTTGTCCAGCCGCTCCCCATAGGCCTCCACCGGTCCGTTGGGCTCGTTGATGGTGCAGACCGCGTCCAGCACGTCGCCCATGGCCCGCGTCACCTTGTCGGCATAGGCGGCGAAGCGGTCCGGCGTCGACGGCGCGTGCCAGCCTCCCGACGCCGCCAGCCAGCGGGGGGACGTGAAGTGGTGGAAGGTGGCCATGGGCCGGATTCCATGGCGTCGGCAGAGATCGGCCATTCGCCGGTAGTGATCGAGCTCCGCCTGGGAATAGAGACCCGGCTCAGGCTCCACCCGCGCCCACTCAATGGAGAAGCGATAGGTGGACAGGCCCAGCCGCGCGACAATGGCGATGTCCTCGGCATAGCGGTTGTAGCTGTCGCAGGCGTCCCCCGACGGCTCGTGGAAGGGCGTGCCCTTGAGATGCTCCAGCAGCCAGAAGTCGGAATTGACGTTGTTCCCCTCGATCTGATGCGCCGCCGTGGCCACGCCCCACTGGAACCCCTTGGGGAAGCCCGACGACGCCGAGGTCGCCGCCGCGGCGGGGCCGGCCAGGGCGCCGCTGGCCGCGACTGCGCCGGACGCCAGTCCGGCCAGGGTGAAGTGTCTGCGGTCCATGTCCTGATATCCTTCCCAGGGGCGCCTCTCGCGGGCTTGAGGCCAGTGTTCACGCGCGCCCGGCCGGATGCAAGGGGCTGACGCGGGGTCAGGCTTGGCGGGGACGCGCGCCGGGCGCAGACTTGCCGGACCGAGGAACCGGGAGCGTTGATCCATGACTGCAGTCCTTCCCCGCGCGTGCATCATCGGCGCCGGCTGTTCCGGCTTCACCACCGCCAAGCGGCTGCAGGACGTGGGCGTCCCCTTCGACTGTTTCGAGCTGTCCGACGACATCGGCGGCAACTGGTACTACAGGAATCCCAACGGCCTCTCGGCCTGCTACGAGAGCCTGCACATCGACACCTCCAAGTGGCGTCTCGCCTTCGAGGACTTCCCGGTCCCGTCCGACTGGCCGGACTTTCCCCATCACAGCCAGTTGCTGCAGTATTTCCGCGACTATGTGGACCATTTCGGCCTGCGGTCGCGGATCACCTTCAACACCGGCGTGACCCGGGCCGAGCGGGACGCGGACGGGCTGTGGCGGGTCACCCTGTCCACCGGCGAGACCCGGACCTATGACGTGCTGTTCATCTGCAACGGCCACCACTGGGACCCCCGCATCCCGGACTATCCGGGTCATTTCGACGGAATAGCCTTCCACGCGCACAGCTATCGCGACCCCTTCGACCCCGTGGACATGCGGGGCAAGACGGTGGTGGTGGTGGGCATGGGCAACTCGGCCATGGACGTGGCGTCGGAGCTGTCCCAGCGGCCCATCGCCGGCAAGCTGATCGTGTCGGCCCGCCGGGGCGTGTGGGTCCTGCCCAAGTACATGGACGGCAAGGCGGCGGACAAGGCGGTGATGCCCGCCTGGATGCCCCGGTCCCTCGGCGTGGCGCTGGCCCGGCGCAAGATCAAGAGCGCCATCGGCCGGATGGAGGACTACGGCCTGCCGAGGCCGGACCATGAGCCCCTGGACGCTCACCCTTCGGTCTCCGGCGAGTTCCTGACCCGGGCGGGCTGCGGCGACATCACCTTCAAGCCCAACATCCAGGCCCTGGAAGGCCGCCAGGTCCGCTTCGAGGATGGCAGCGTCGAGACTGTGGACGTGATCATCTACGCCACCGGCTACCGGATCAGCTTCCCGTTCCTGACCGATCCGGACCTGCAGCCGGACGCCGACCACCGCCTGCCCCTGTTCAAGCGCATGATGCGCACGGGCGTGCCGAACCTGTTCTACATGGGCCTCGCCCAGCCCCTGCCGACGCTGGTGAACTTCGCGGAGCAGCAGACCAAGCTGGCCGCGGCCTATCTCACCGGCCGCTACGCCCTGCCCGCCGCCGCCGAGATGGAGCGCATCACCGCCGCGGACGAGGCGGCGCACATGGGCCACTACTACAACTCCCCCCGGCACACGATCCAGGTGGACTTCGGCCTCTATGTCCGCGACCTGATGAAGGAACTCCGCGCCGGCGACCTGCGGGCCAGGCGGGCGGGCAACCCCCTGCCCGTCCCGGCCCGGGCGGGGCTGCGGGAGCCGGCCTGAGGCCGGACGCCCCTACAGGCCGCCGAGGAAGTCGCGCTTGCCGATGGCCACGCCGTTGTGCCGCAGGATGTTGTAGGCCGCGCTCACGTGGAAATAGAGGTTCGGCA
>Ga0209067_10001414_pt1 | contig 14838 bp, 16 predicted proteins | sample ColStrG_CSR_2013_FD_187199 | JGI IMG/M metagenome (GOLD analysis project Ga0209067, IMG submission 187199) | Freshwater sediment microbial communities in response to fracking from Pennsylvania, USA - Cold Stream Run_MetaG_CSR_2013 (SPAdes)... | ecosystem: Environmental > Aquatic > Freshwater >...
CGAGAGATGCGCGCACACACGCACGCATGCACACTCCACAAATGCAAACCTGATTCAGCTGCACAATAATGGCCTTCATGCGGTCTCGTGCAAAGGTGACCTGGGCGTTGAAGTTGCCTGCATGCTGGGCGCGATCGCTGATGCACATGGCAAGCGGGAAATCGACGAGCGCCGAGCACATCTCGTCCATGCGCTTGTCATAGTCAAGCGGGTTAACAAGGAGCACAGGGGCAGTGGCAGCCACAGGAGACCGGTGGTCGTCCAAGTAGACCAGGCGATCGAGCATGCCGTTGCCCTCTCTGGCTTCGCGCTCGCGGATCGACTCGCTGTTGAGCACCGGGTTGTCAAGGCGCGGGTCATGGAGAGTCCATCCATCGTTGGCCGCTTGCGACTGAAGGACCGCCATCCTGGCCCCTGCGCGTGAGACCTCCTGTCGCTGGATCTCCTGATACCAGGCATCACGGCGCATTCCCAGCTCATCGTCGTCGCCGTACTCCACCGGGATCTTGTCATCGCCAGCCTTGTACTTGGGAGGGCTGTGCACCAGAAACGTAGGCAGATGGGATCCATGATGGACGGCCCGCGATGCAGACAGAGTGGTGATCTTGGACATCTTCCAGCAGTGTAGCGCGCTGGCAGCAGGGCTGGTGTAGTTGCCCGCCATGTCCGGTGCGTACCAAACGAGAAACCGCATGGACGAGTCAGGGTAGATGTTCGTGTCGTTGAGCCAGTACCATTGATACTTCATGATGCAGGCCTTGCGATCCCAGTACTGCTTGATGTATCCGCTTCCCACGGGCGGGCAGTAGGGGACCCACTCGTCCTTCTCCACCTTGCGCAGCCCCCATGCAGTGATGCCGAACTTCTTCTGCCGCACGTAGAGCTCCCAGCGAAACCCCGTGTAGTACTTGGCAAGCACGGGCTCAAAAGCCTTGGCCGACATAATGCCCGCAAGTGCCGGCCATGTCACCTTGGGAGGATGGCAAAAGGCCCATCCGCGCGTGGCCTCCATTCCCGCGATCAGCATGGGGGTGCAGCCGTACATGTTCTCAATGTCTGACTCCTGCAGTGCCCCAACCACGACGCTGTTGACGTCCTCGGACATGACAAGATCATGTTTTGCGGCCATCTTGCACAGCAGCCAAAAAAATATCAAATATGCATGCGTGTCACTGGCACTGGTATGTCGCGTTTGAGGCTTTCCAAATGGGCTGCGTCGCGCTCGGGCTGTGTCGTGTAGACGACAATGTCCTTGCCCTCGAGGATGTGATCTAACACGTCCCCAATGTACGTGTGATCAAAAAGGCAATCCGCCGGGAGCTCTAATCACGCAGCAGGTCAGTTCTGCTTGCGCGGTTTTTACGTGCATGGTGCATATGAAATGAAAGACGCGGCAATCTTACGTGCAATCTCCCGTGTCCTCCGCAACATGAGCATCCAAATGCAAAGTGCCGTGTAAATGTCGTTGATGGGCAGCACCTTGCAATCCAGCAGCAGCCAGTAGTTGCTGAAGAGGTTGACGAGCATGGGCTCCTTGGTGCTGGTCCACTTTTGGAACGTATCGTCATCGTCGATAAAGGCATTCTCGATGACATAGCCGTTGCGCCACTTGGTCTGCTTGTGTGTGTCCATGTAGCGATCAAAGAGCCGCACAATGTAGCAGTTGGCGAGCCAGTTGCGGTTGGCCTGGCTAAGCAATGTTTCGGGGCTCAGATTGAGCTGCGTGTGATAGTCATCGTAGTATGGCTCGCCGCGGACCTTGCGCAAGATGACGTCCACATTGTTGGCCTCTTCGGGATAGCGATAGTCAAACCACTCGCCATCCCCTTCGTGGCGGAGCGCCTCGTTGGCCGTGTCCTCCAGGCGGTCTTGGAAGTTGTCCTTTTGCTGCAGGGCCATGCGCAGGCACCAGGCTTTCATGCGATCAACGGTCCCTGGTTTCAGATAGGACTCTGGATGGTCTCCGCGCTGCAACTGCATCTTGTGGAATCGATCGAGCAGGTAGAGCGAGCGCTGAATGGGCATCCAGTAGCTGGCGCTCAAGAACCAAAAGTCGCGATTGACGGTGTAACGTCCCTTCTCTGGCACGGGCGCAATCGATGGCTGAGCAGCTGCGGCCTGGCGCACGGCCTCTGCGTACTCCTCACGCACACTGTAGCCTTCCATTTCGGCGCGCCTCGCCTCCTCTGCTTTGTCGCGCTCTTTGCTCAGATCCGCGCGAAAGGCGGGTTCGTCAAGCTGGCGCCCGGGCATGGTCTGGCAATAGAACATGGCCATCTTGAGCTCAAGCACGCTGAACAGATGCCTAATGTCGTCATGGTAGGGTATGATCTTCATGCGCTCGGTCAAGAACTGGAGCAGCGTGCGAGCCTGCGACTGGCGCATCCTCAACACGGGCGTCTCGGAAATGCGTGCACGGGAGTTGAAAGCGGCCAGAGCGTCGTTGTACTTGATGCACTGCTCGCGGTACTCTTCCTGCTGCTTCTGTGTCACCACGCCGCCCGCTGTTTTGGGCAGAGGCTCGACTGGCATCTTGGGGGGACAGTCCAAGGGCACGCCCGGTGTCTCAAGCAGCCACTGCACGAGAAAGGGACTGTCTGAAATGCAGTAGCTGCTCAACTCGCGCAGGCGATGATAGTTGAGCACAAGCTTGAGGCGCCATATCTCAATGGTCATGGCAACGGAGCCAGACATCTTCTCCATGGCCCCATCTGGTCCCGTGGGCGTGCTAATCACGTTGCCTAGGATAACGTAGTGGTTCTCCACCAGGTACGAGGTCCAGTAGTTGACCCACACACCGCAGTGATAGCGCTCAGTCTCGGTCAGCTCCTTCCCCTCCTGGCGTCGATATTGCGCATCAGCGAAATGACCGCGCAGAGGCAAAAAGCAGCACAAAAGCACCCCCTAATGATAACCTGCACCACGGCCACAAGCAAGCGCGTCGTCTCAATGCCCATGCGACGGATGGCGTGAAACAGCTCGCGGTAGTAAAGATCCACATCCGAGAGCTCCACCATGGGCAAGATCATGCCACCTGCATGTTCCTCTGGCGTGGGATCCTCTGCGATTACGTATTCGTCGCCATCGCTGTCCTCGCTGCCTCTTGAACCAGAGTCCTCGTCGCCATCGCCCTCCGGTCGCAAGCGCTTGAGATTGAACAATTGCAAGCGATGCAAGTCGCCCTCGGCCATCTCGTCCTCCCAGTAGTCATCCACGTTGTCGCTCTCCTCTCTCTGCGGCTGTTCTGCGTTATCAGCGAGATCAGGTGCATCGTCATGGGCGCCTTCCGCGTCTGGCATCTCAATGTCATTGTCATCCCCCATGTCAGGGAACTCGTAGGACGCCTGCTCGTGCTCGACTGCGTCGTCGTCGTTGCTGTTCACTTCCATGTGCCTCTCAAGGATGGCGGCCACTTCGGGGTCTTCATCCATGCTTTTCTGTTAGCACCCAGAGGAACACTCTGTCTCTGCTTGGAGCCCGGACAAAATGGCGGTGCGCAGCTAAGAGAGCCATTGTCAAGGTTGCGCGTCGGATGCATTTGGATAACCCCCGAAATCTATTGATTTGGCCCTCCTTGACCAGATGCAGTCGACGCGGCGCCTGTAAATGCAATTCATCGATCCATACAATGCAGAGGGACTTGAAGCAGGAGGAGAAGTTGAACAACTAGCCGCTCAAAATGTCTACATTGGTGGCGGCGGCGGCGGTGGCTTCATGGGAATCTTGCCGCCTGCTGGCATGGACGACGGCGGCGGCGGCGGTGATGACATGGGCCCTCCGCGTCCGCAGCGCAACAGACGGCGTCCCCGGGAAGAGGAAATCGATGAAGAGGAAACCGAGAAGGAGCCAGAGTTTCGTCAAACAGGAGCCACTGATCTGCTGGCTTTCTTTCGCACGCTCGGGGAACCCACGGCTCACCACCGCTGCTTTGGTTGTCGCTACCTGTGCATGGAGAAGGCCGGCAAGATTCCCGATACCCGGTTGCGCGAGGTGTTTCAAGTGATGGCGGCGGGCATCGGAATTACATGCCCCTTGGCGCTGTCCATGGAAGTCAGCATCTTGCAGGTTACATGTTGATGCATCCCGCAAAAGGCACTTTTTAACAGAGCGTCCTAGGAGAAAATCCGCATCGAAGTCAACAAGACACTCAAGCCGCACGAGGAGAAGATTTTGAAATGGTCGCCTTCCACCATCATGACGCACTGGTGCCTGCACACGAATGACCCAGAGATCACACAGTGGCTCATCCTGTGGCGCATCAAGCACGAGATGCACAACATTGAGCGCAACTCGATACAGGCGAGAAAAGATGCCACTTGGCTGAAATTGTCAACAGGCTAACGCAAAAGATACTAGGAGGCAAGCCGCTTCACTGGCGAGACACGGGCGTCCAAGGAGCAGTCAGCCATTTGGATGCAATACTCGCGCCTGTGGTTTGTCACCAGCGCCAAGGACCCGCGCAAGTTGTCGTACTTTAACGAAGGGTCTATGTTCGATCGTACGGCTGCGAGTAACCCCAGTGGATTCGTCGTCCGTGACAGGCCCTTTTACCACTTCTTTGGCCCCGGCAAGGAAGGCAGCGCCGCGGGACAGCAGGGAGGACATAGGAGGCGGAAACCAAAGGCCGGACTGGGGCATTAAACCCCCGCACTTGAATGGTTGGCTTTCCCGCAATGTTCGTTTTTTTATCGAGGAAAGCGTCATTACCACCCCCCCCCCCCCCCTCTCACTTGTTCACTGGCGGCATGACAATGACGTTGCATCCCGTGGAGATTGGAAAGCATCGGTCCACGGGCACTGAGAGCGGAGGCAGCCCGAGTTCAATCCTGCATAGCGCCGTGAACTGCATGTGCGTGGCAATGGGTGTTCGTGCTTGTTCGCTGCCAGGATCGGGCGAAACAATGGCGAGGTACAAGTTCACGATGCGTGGGTCGCTTGCGGCCATGACCAGATCGGTGAGAGCCGCGTGCACCCGGGTCAGTGTCAGAGGCTCCACTTTGTTCACATCGGCTGCTTGCGTCGCTGACAAATTCCCCGCCATCCCCTGGTTGCGACACAGCAGCAGCAGGAAATGTCGACACACCGCATCCGCTTTGGCAAATGCCGCCCGTTTCACCTCGAGACCCTGCATTGAATATCCTCCTAATTTTCCCCCGACAAATCACGCGTTTTATTGCACGCAGTCCGCCTGCTCGGCTGAGCGGTTTGCAACCCCGGTGATGGTCAGCTGGCTGCCATCCGAAAGCGTCACAACGTCCCCGACATAAACCGGTTTGGGGCGCTTTGCCAACTCTGCTTCAATTTCTGTGTGTGCTTCGCGCAGACCGCGAAACTCTGCCATCATCATGACAAGGCCAATAACCGTGATGCAAATGATCATCGCGACATCCGAGCCAAAGAGCTTCAGCAACACAATTCCTGAGATGAGTCCAGCAAAAACAGGCGCCGCCGCCGTCCTAAAGGCTGGGGACATTTCGCCACAAACCGACGCTTGATCGCTGGACACGAGAAAGAAACAGCAAGTTCATGGCAAAAAGAGAATTAAACCCCGATATTATGTAGCCGCGCGATCAAATAGCACTGTCACGGCAAACAACTCTCAAAAACCTATGAGCAACCCTGCGCTGGGAACACTGCTTGCGGGTGGTAGACCCACCCCTCCGGGACGTTCACCGGGACCCGGTCAGCCCATGCCGGCGTACCAGGTTGTCGTCGTCTTTTTGTCGAAGAACGGACCAGAAAAACTGACCTTGCATTGACCCAAAAACAGGGCCTGCCTGCCGCACGCTGGGATGGTGCATCTCGTGGCATCCCCAATGCACCCACGCCGCCAACCATCACCAGCCACATGGGCGATGAAGCAAACAAGCCCGTGCATCAGCAACACCCAGTGCTGCAATGGCCAGATGGTCAAGAGAAGCTCATGCGACAGGCAAGGATTGCGTCATGGTGTTGCAAAAAGAGACAGAGATTGACCACCCCCTGCAGGGCCAAATCGCCTTCTTTCTGCGCAGGAACCCACGCAGCGACGGTGGCAGCCCATTCGCTGGCTACGTCATGTGCGCCACGATGCAGCATCTCAACTCAATGGCACAGGCAGGATGGGCCAGAGCACGTCGCAAGCTGCAGGCCGGGCATCAGGTGGCGATCTTGTCCTGGCTGTGGTGATGGTGCATTCATCCTGACAAATTGACACTAGTACCTGCCCGACGGTATCAAGATCTCGCTGGAGGAGTTTGACGCCCTGCGCGAGGAAGATATCATGGACTACTTTGGCAAGCGCGAGGTGGAGATCCCTGATGACTGGCCCACGCTCAAAGAGGCCTGCAAGCTGCTGCACATCAAGGAGTTCAAGTACTTGCTGCCGGGCCCCATGCTCATGCACTGGAACTGGTATGGGGGCATCAACAACATTAGCTACGGTGTCTCGCCTCAGGCCAAGGTCAACCAATCCACCGCTCGCGCCCTGGTGGTGACGTTCAACGTGGCCAAGCGAGCCGTGTTCTCCAATGTGTGGGGCGACAAGAGCAAGCTGGTGGAGGGTGCCAAGATTGGCCTTGTCTGTCGCCGTCGTCTGGCTGCGGATGGCACTCCAGGCGCTCCAGAGGTGGTGCCCTGGGCTGAGCTGGATCTCATCACGCCTCCGTTCACCTCGCGCTCCTACAACGACGAGATGAACCGCACCCCGCACGGCTGGTACATTCCCATTGGCACGTGCAGCGAGATTGCCAATGGGGAAATCTCCGAGCGCCACCGCCGCGATGCCATTGGAAACAACAGCAAGCCTGCCGCGGTCGTTCACGATGCATACGGAACGCTCCCGCAGATCACCGTGCAGGTGCGCCTCTGATCGACCACCTGCAAAGAGAGAACATGGGAACCGTCGTGCGTGGAGTGCATCGTTGCCGGGCGGAGAACAGATCAAAGAATGAAATCCCTCGGCAAGCGGTGTACAAAATCAGACAAAGATGTCAACTGCCCTCTTGTTCGTCCTCGTGGTGGTGGCACTGGCTGCTGCTGCTGCTGGGTTCCATGCTCCTGACCCGCTCTGCGTCACGGTGACAGAGACCGGAGGACTTGCATTTGCCGAGTACCCAGTAATCAAGACATCCAGCATGATCGTCAACCCATGCCCCAAGATGTCTCGAGAGGCTCGGCGTCTGCATTGGTGGGCATACTACGGAGCTGCTGCAGATCTCGAGTATGGCGACGGCATGACACTGAGCTGGGGACCCAAGTATGATTGCGCCCTCCTGGATGCTGCGGTGAACGAGCTAGCGCCATACAAGGACGACTACACCATCACCGTCCAGTGTGCATCGCGCATTAACAAGGGCCTCTGGGAGGAGTACATTGGCCTCAAGGGCAACAGAACCACGCGGGCACTGTCATGGAACCATTTTCTCTTTGTCAATGAGACAACATCCGAAGCCATTTTGGTGCCAGAGAAGTTCCTTGGATGCATTGACAAGGACGAGAGTTGTTTTATGCGAGGTGAATGCAGAGAGTGCACCGTGAGCACCTTTACAACTGCGCATTTCCCCGGAGAATCAGACAGCAATAAAAGCGAACTGTAACGTCGAAGGAGAGGGGCAGTCTTGTCATCAATGTCGCGGAGATGGACAGCAACAGAGGCGGCGAACCTTTTTGACCATCGCGCTAACATGGTGTTGTCGTCATTGTCGCGGAGATGGACAGCAACAGAGGCGGCGAACCTTTTTGACCATCAACACAACAAGTGGCGCCAGACGAGCATCACGAAAACCGACCTGTATCCCTGTCTTATGGAGACAGCGGCGGCAGTCGAGGAGTCGCAAGGACGTGTCATCTTGGGCGACCAGGGATCGCTCGACGCGGATGAATGAAGGTTTCGGCGTTTTGTGCTTTATGCCCGTAAGACAGAGTTATTGGGCGATTCGCATGAACGCGACAACCTCCTACGCACACCGCGCACACAGCAACAACAACAAAAAGGATGTCATACTCGGACCGCGCCAATCCCAATCGCATCGCCACCCACAACAAGAATGACTACTTCATGGGCGTGCTGTCGGCCATCACGTCGCAGAGCGAGGTGACGGTCAATGTCAAGTACGAATCCGGCGAGATGCTGGCCCGCCGCAAGAACATGGACCGCGACATTTCGCGTGCCAAGTCCTACCCGGGTGGCGACAACGACGAGAACTTGCACGTGCTTCAGCAGGAGCTCGTGTTTGGCTGGATCAGTCGACAAGGCCGCAACGCCGTCGCCGGTGAGCAGTCGGGTTCCCTCTGTCATGCGACCACGCTCACAAAGCAATGTTACCGCAGGCAACCCCAGCCAGTCAGGTTTCAGCAGCCTCAACGGCATCAAGTGGGGCGCCTACTCCACGGACCAGCAGCTTGAGGAGCGCCTGCGTTTCATTGGCGTGGCCAAGGGCAACTTTCTGGTCAACGACAAGAGCCAGCTTGCGCATGGATTTGCGTGCAGAGCGGCAGGCACGGCCACGACCATGAACACCGGCGAGGACGACATCCACCCGGGTGACATGGTTGGGTGGAGCGTGGTGCCCAGGCCTGTCGGACAGCCTGCCATCATGCCAGGTGGCCAGTTTGGCGACCAGGGTCCAGGCACGCGTCAAGGAACACCCTGGCGCGGTACTCCCCATGGAAAACTGCGTTTCCGCACCGTCGTATCCAAGTTCAACGACATGACACCGCCGCTCAACCAGGCCGTCTCCGCCATGCTCAAGAAGATGGACCAGGGTGGTATCAGCGACCGCCCCTTTGAGCACCTGTTCAACGCTGGCTCGCTGCCCCCTGGCGTGCCCAAGATGTCGCCCAACGAGGAGTTTGCCGCGGCGCTGCTGACAAGCGATGTGGTCACCATTGCACGTGGCGTCAAGTTGTTGCAGGACAATGCACAGGCGCTTGACCTGAGCATCGCGACGGAACTTGACATTGTCGGCGCCATTGGCGTGTTCAATCCCAAGCGCAGCGAGCAGCAAGAGGCGCTGCGCCGTGCAATCATTGGCGGCCTCTACATGGGCATGCCCGGTGGATCCATCACCACGCGCAAGGGGCTGACGGATTTCAAGACAGGACATGCAGGCGGCTTTGTCAGCGGCAGGGTCGACAACAAGCTGAAAAAGGTGGTGGGCGATCTTGAGTCACAGTACACCCAAGTGGCCACGCAGCTGGGGCGCTTCAAGGAGGTGGCAATGGCTCGCGCAGTCCACTCGGTCGCCAGGCGTCAAATCGGCATGGCTCTTTGCTCGTCGACCAAGGGAGAGCGCCTGGACCTGCTTATCGGCATGTTTTTGAGGTCGTTCTGAGGACGGGAGCACGTTGCAAGCGTCTCCTGCCCCTGCCCCTTGCCTCCCCCCTTCAATCGCGAGCGACTACCCCTGTGCACCCACTCTCTCTCCCCAAAAAATTGCCGGGGCTGACTGGCTGACTTTTGCTGGAATGCAAAAAAAAGACAGTCAGTCCCGGAATGAGGGGTTTAATTATTAAAAGCGACGGCCAAAAAGTCAGCCCTTTCTCTTCACGCCATGCACCTGTCCTGGCGGGCGACGCACGGGAACTTCGGCATCGCGCTCCTGCTGTGCCAGTCGCTTCTCCTTTGCAGCCAGCTTCTTTTGCCGTTCCAGGCGCTCCTCTTCCTTTGCCCTTGCGGCCTGCTGAGCTTCCTCGCGCTGGGCTTTTGCACGTGCGCGTTCAGCAACAGCTTCTGCTTCCTCGCGCTCCTGCCTCGTGTGCACACCCAGGTAGCCAGTCACCGTGTCGGGAACGGGCTTGGGCGGGGAAACAATGGGCGAGAGCTTGAACTGGAACTGCGTCTCGTCCAGGATGTATCCATAATAGGGCATGCCCAGGTAAACCTCCAGCGGATCGCAGTATTTCTTGCCGTCTGGGCGATAGCCATTGAGCCAGTAGCTCACGTTGAGCAGCGCCAGCCTTGCGTAACGTTGCAGCACGGCGTCGGGCGGCATGGCCTTCTTCTTGGCATCGCGCAGCCGGGCCTGATACTTCTTCTCTTCGTCCAGCACTTCGTCTTCCGTCAGAGGCGGCTGGTCGCCCAAGTCAATGCCCTGTTTCTTGGCTGCGCGATACTTCTTGACCCAGCGCTCCTTGACCATGTCGTCGACGCTCTTCACCGTGTTGACAAGCGACCTCGTGTACTCACGCAGCTGCTCCGGCGTGGGCTTGTCGACATTGTACATGGAGCGCACAGCCTTTCCGTACTTGGCAGCGTAGCATTGATGGAAAAACGTGACAATGGCCTCCTCGTCAATGTACGGCATGCGGCAGACGTTGGGTCGATTGTAGCCAAACGGCCCGGTGTAAAAGACCATGACCAAGTTGGGGAAGCGGTTCTTGTGGGCGCACCACGTGTTCCAAATGAACCCCTCCCAGCCCATTCCATGGAACAGCGAGTGCTCGTCACCAATGAAATCGTCAAAGAAGTCCGTGCCACCCATCATGTAGAGCAGCACTGCCATGCCCTGAGGATACTGGCACACGCGCAGATCCTCGTCCTCGCCCATGAGCCGGAACAGCTCGTTAATGTCAATGTACACATCACGCCCGTCAATGGGATCGTCCGCGCGCTTGTCAACCTTGCCCCCTTCCTCCGCCTCGGTCTTGCGCTTTTTGGCGGCAACCCGAGCCCTCTCCTGGCCCTTGAGCTTGATCCACACACGGCTGTTGAACCGCCCGTGCTCTACGCGATCAGGGGCCTGCCGTCGTGTCAGTACGCGTGTCAAGGAGGCCAGTCCCCTTGGGCGGTTTACCTCCAAAATCGCGATCATGACGCTGTCAAAGTCATTGCTGTCGATGAGGATAATTTGCCCAGCGGGAAGGCTTTCGTCGCAGCCCGGGTAGCGAATGTGCTTGTGCACGTGGAAAAAGGCGCTCAAATCGGCCTCCTCAATGTCATGGCGGTAGATATCAGGCGGACATTCGTAGCGCCCCGTCGTGGGTGCCACTGCCACAGGCGTGTTCAGCATGTCACGCCCCGACATGGTCATGCTGGCGCCAGGATGCACCACCGACGTTGTGCAGCCATACACATGCTGAAAGGCCTCGCGACCCAGGCGCTTGGCCTCGTCTTTGTACAAAGGCTGCGCAGGGGCACCATCGATGACCACATACTTGCCAGGGGGCGGCGTGTAAATGTCGATTAGCGCGCGCTTGTAGAGGGGGTACACCTCGCGCCTCGTCATACCGGCATTGGCAATGATGGATTCCCACTCCTCTTGCTTGGGCAGAAAGCCGTCAGAAGGCACCGTGAACTTGCGCCCCTCTGGGTCAGGCATCCCAGCAACAGTGTCGCGCTTGTGAGCCGTGAACATGCGCTTGGCCATGTTTCCGCCGCGATCCAGCAACCCGTAGTAGTGCATCACCTTCTTCGCGGGGTCCTCCAGAATGGCCCGCACATGGCGCAGGATGTGCTTATGAATGTAGTCCTTTTGGAGATTGTCGTCGTCATCGCCGTCCGCAGATGTGAGTCACAAACAGGAGAACGAAGCAAGAGGGAACCCCCCCCCCCCACCTGCACTGTGGTAATATGGGCTCCCTTGTACTTGACATCAGGCATGTGGTCCTGGATGTGCACATTCACGCCTTGCGGATACTCGTTCTGCCAGCATCCAGGGTAGCGCTTGAGCAAGTGTCGCTTGCGGTCGGTGCCCCCGGTCATCGCCAAGCAATATCAAGGCCACCACCACGTCGGAAAAAAAGAGATTGACACCAGGCGTGAAAATAGGCTGTGACCAACTTGCAAGCACCACATATTTGGCCGCGTCCCGGGAGCTCTGCTGTATCTCTCAATAAGGAACCCCGGCCGCGTGCACGTACTTGGAACATGAACGAGCTAAGGAATCGCGGCGCAGTGCAGCTCAAGCCAGGAGCCCAGCCGGCTACGTATGACCTTCTTGTGCCAGGGTCCCTCGTGCAGAGCGCGCAGAATGCATTGCAGCATCTGGGCGATCCGCTGCCTAACTACGTCAAGCGCGACGGGACGGCTGGAGCACGAGCGTCGTCCTACTTCCATGCCTTCTTTTGGGCTCCCTACGTGGGCGTTGAAAAGGGAGGCGTGCGCTGGCACTGGATGCCCTTTGTGCTGGGCCTCTTCGTCGAGTACTTTCTGTCCTTCATGGTGGCCATCACCGTGCCTGCCATGGCAAGCTACGCCTCGGGCACGCAGGTCAACCTCAACGCCTTCACGGTGGCCATCACCTACGCGTTGGTCATGCTTTTTGGACAGAGCTGGCGCACCGCCCACTACCTGCCCCACTACCTGATGCCCAGCCTGACCTTTGCCGATGTGCTCCACACCCACATTGGGCTGCTTGTCGGCGTCAGCTGGATGGGCATGCAGCTGCTCGGTGATTACCTCCCCTTCCTCCTGACATGCCGCGCTATTGCCTGCTAACCCGCCCACACCAACTCAACAAGGCGCCCTGACATCCGCCCCCGTGCTGGCTGCCCTGGGAAGCACCATTGTGCCCGACTTCACTGCCGGCGCTCCCAACAAGCCCATTAGCTACTGGGGCGCCGTGTGCTTGCAGACGCTGCTGCAGACCTTTGTTGTCTACGCCTGGCAGTTCAACACCACGTTCAAGCACCGTCACATCATCAACTACGATGACAATCGCACCAAGGGCAAGCGCAACCGCCATCGCGCCTTCCACGCCACGTCCATCTTCTTCGCGCTGGCCATCTTCATCAGCGTGGTGGTGAGCTACGGCAACGGACTGTGGAGCGTGGGCAACTGGGTGGTCACCTTTGGATCGTACACCAACACTGGCACCTGGAACACCCCCGACGGCGTGTGGACGCTGGACTGCATCTGGTGGCTCGCCGCTGGTGCCGTCGGCTGGTTGGCCGGTCTGCTCACATGGAACGTTGATGCGCTGACCGAGCAGGAGATCCTTGATATCATCAGCAGCGAGGAGAGCGGCGCCGCGGCCATGAGCTCTGCGGGCGGAGACGATGTGACCATTGTCTGATGAAGACAAGAGCGCACTCCCCGTGCAGACCCCCACATGCTGCTACCATCTTTTTTGAGCAGTGTGCGAGGGTGACAAAAGTAAACAACTCCATACCGCTCCTCCCTTGCTGTTGCATAGAGAGGGGCAAAGCAAACGCGAATGGACGACGAGACAATACCGTCGCCACGCCCCGTCAACCCCTATCGCGCCGCCCAGTGCTCTGCCATCATGACGGCCTTTATTATCCTTGGTGCGCGCATCCTATCGACTGTCGTGCCGCCCGATACGAGCATCGCGTTTGAGGCCTTCTTCTTTGCCCTCGCCGTCATTGTAGGATGCCTGTTTGGACCAGCCGCTGGGGCAGACTGCGACGAGTGGTTGCGCTTCTCACGGCAGCAGCATGACCCTGCGGCAGCCGCCAAGATACAATGAACCTCTTTATTGCGTCTTGGCTCAATGCGGGGTTTAATGCACCGCCGCATGCAGACCAAGGCATCTCCGCGTGCAGAGCGGGTCGTGGCACTGCGTACAGCGCTGCGTTACATTGGGCACTCCGCACACGCTGCACTCGAGGCGCAGATCAAACTGCAGCGGCTCCTCTGGGTCTGCAATAGCGCCGCCGCCGCCCTCCATCTCGTAATGCGCGCCGTAATCACAGTAGATCTCGCTGTTGGATTCAATGTCGCGTGTGACCTGCAGCATCACCTGAGAGCTCCCCGGAGGCGAAGTCAGGACCACGTTGTGATACTGCGGCGAGGCCGTGGTGTTGGCCCAGCGAGCAGGCTCTCCCAGTGCAAAGCGCAGCTCGCCATCAATGAAAGAGCCATCTCCCGCCTGCACCAGGTAGGCACCGTTGCGATTGTGCAGCAGATAGTAGTCATCGGACATGCGGATGCCTCCGTAGGGCGCAAAGGGAGCATCCTCAGCGGCAAGGCGGCGGCGACTGGTAAAAAGGCCATATCCAGCGTTCTTGATTCGACTGGGAGCCACGTAGAGGCCCGATTGTGTGTGCTGCAGCACAGCGTTCACACAGCGCACAATGTCCGCGGGAAAACGCTGCAGATCACTGGCAAAGGACAGTCGCCATGTTGTCAAGTACGCCAGCACCCCGGGTTCAGTCAGCCGCTCCGCACACCACGTGTACAAATCGACGAATGTCATGTAGCCATTGATCAGCTTGGCGGGCGGCACATCCTCCACTGGCACTCGTCGCGCAGGGACGCCCTTGCGATTGCGCTTGGTTTGCGCGGTGCCTGGGACGTCCATGCTCTTGCATCACCGTATGACACGAATCCCCTGCCCCATTGTCATAGACAATGCCGACCCTTTTGTGGGGGTGACTTTTTTGACTGTCTGCATCATCATCTCAAACCCATGCCTCTTGTTTATGCTCTTGATGACCACCAAGGAGGGCCACAAAGTCGCTCCACAATGCCCGACGCTCTGGGCTTGAATAGCGTCCAACCTGGATGACGCCCGGTCCTGGCGCTATCAGCTCCCACGTCTTGCCAGTGCCATCCTTCAAGGTCAGCGGCGCGCTCATGCCTCCCGTGGGCGGTTCCATGGACACAATCAAAACTGCGCGCCATCCGCTGAGACAGTCGGGATCGGCGATCATGTGATACAGCCAGAACACCAGCATGGACATGAGGATGGCCACCACCACGTCCGCTGTGTAGTGCAGCCGCGCCGACAGAATGGCCCAGTACCCACACACCACCAGCGCCCAGAACAGCGTGGCGTAGGCGTGGCGAAACGTGTAGTACGACACAAACAACCCCATGAGCGTCATAATCACTGCATGGCCACTGAACATGAAATCAGCCTCTGCCAGACTCTGCGCATCCAAAATGTGCCATCC
>Ga0209067_10001415_pt1 | contig 14829 bp, 13 predicted proteins | sample ColStrG_CSR_2013_FD_187199 | JGI IMG/M metagenome (GOLD analysis project Ga0209067, IMG submission 187199) | Freshwater sediment microbial communities in response to fracking from Pennsylvania, USA - Cold Stream Run_MetaG_CSR_2013 (SPAdes)... | ecosystem: Environmental > Aquatic > Freshwater >...
ATCTCAACGTCGCCTTGTCGCGTCTAGGACGGATCAACGCGATCCAGCGTCTATTGGTCCACCAGCTCGACGTGCTCGAGACCCTGACTCCCCTCGATTTCCTCGAGTTCCGCTCCCTCCTTCTCCCGGCGTCTGGCTTCCAGAGTGTCCAGTTTCGCCTCATCGAGAACAAGTTCGGCTTATCCCAACAGGACCGCATCTCAGTCGAGGGCCACGTCTACTCCTCCACCCTGCGTGCCGACCACGTGGAACTTCTCACAACGTCGGAGAACGAACCTTCGCTCTTCGACAGCGTCAACCGATGGCTATCGCGCACACCCTTCGCCACCGAGGGCGACGACCGTTTCATCACCGACTACTGCGGTGTCGTACGAGCCAAGCACGACGCGACGCGTGCCACATTGTCGTCGCATCCCGATCAGCTCGCCGCGTTCGAGGCCGGTGTCAAGAAGTTTGACGCCATCTTCGACAAGTCGGCGTGGGATGACGAGGTCCGTCGCGGCTCGCGACGTCTGTCGTACACTTCCTTCATGGGCGCCCTGCAAATCTTTCTCTACCGTGACGACCCGATCTTCCAGCTGCCCAACCACGTGCTCACGACCATCATCGACATCGACGAAGGGCTCACCTTGTGGCGTCAGCGACACGCTCTTCTGGCGCATCGGATGCTGGGGCGCTTGACGGGCAGTGCGGGTAGCGGATACGACTACCTCGACGAGACCGCTCGACGGTACTCGCCGTTCCGGGACCTCTTCGACGTGTCGACGTACCTCCTACCTCGCGAGTCCCTCCCGTCCTGGCGGGAACCTTCGCCGCACAGTCGGTGACTGAGTCAGATCAGAAGGTCCTGGCGATCGTCTTCGGCGACCTTTCGGCGTCGTCGATGGCCCTGGCCGCCGCCGCCCGAGGTAAACGTGACCTCGTTTGGATCGTGAACTCCGACGAAATGGGTGACACGCTCATGATCCGCTTTCTGCGCAAGCTCGGAACAGTCGTCGACCTCGCAGGTCTGACTGTGCAGCAGTGTGTGGAGAACGTGGCCGCGACCCGTCCCCACGGTATCGTCGCCTACACCGACGCGCACATCACCATCGCGTCCGTGTTGGCCGAGCCGCTCGACCTCGACTACTACAACCACGTCGTCGCCCTTCGTCTCACCGACAAGGTTGCCCAGCGCCAAGCCTTCTCCGACGCTGGCCTGCCCGTGCCCTTGTGCGCGCCCCTCTCCACGCGTTCGACCCCCGAGGAAGTGTCGGCCATCATCGATGTCGTCACCTTCCCCGTCATCATCAAGCCCCGTCACGGCGCGGCGAGCCGCGAAACCCATCTGGCCCACGACCCCACTGAGTTACGGGACCTCATCGATCAGATCGGTGCCATCAGCGATGATTTAGACATGGTCGTCGAGGAGTACATGGCTGGAGCGACGCCACCGCCGAGTTCCTACTTCGGCGACTACGTGTCCGTCGAAAGTGTGGTGGCCCACGGGCATATCAGTCACCTCGCGGTGACCGGCCGCCTGCCCTCCGTCCCACCCTTTCGTGAAGTCGGATTGATCATCCCGTGCGACTATGACGAATCGATCGTCAACCAAATACTCGGCGTGGCCACCGCCGCCGTCCGAGCCCTCGGCATTCGCTCCGGGTGTCTACACACCGAGATCAAGGTGACCGACGATGGCCCGCGCGTCATCGAGGTGAACGGTCGCATCGGCGGTTTCGTGGCGCCCACGTTGGCTCAAGCGGTGCCTGGCCTCGACTTCTACGACATCTCCCAACGCGTGGCGTTGGGAGAGACGGTCGCCTTCGACTTTCCGGTTCGCCCCGATCGCGTCGGATACTCCATCGTCGGTCAACCGCCCCAGGGTGCGCGACACGTTACGACTATCACCGGCCTCGACCGTGTCGCTGCCCGCGATGGAGTGGCGTCGGTGTCATTGAATCGCCAGCCCGGCGACCCCGTGGACTGGCGCCTCGGTAGTCACGAGTACGTCTACTCCGTCATCGGCTCGGCTCCGAACCATGACGCCGTGCGCGAGATGCACCGCTTCATCGAGGGCACGATCGTTGTGGGCTACGACGCCGAGTAGGCCACCCGACTAACTCACTCGGCCAGACGATCAAGTGCCTCCAGCGCCAGCTGCCACGCCCCTGACGTCGGGTCCACGTGCTCCATATGGTCGCCGTGGAACTCGAGGAGCTCCGCCACCGCACCCAGGCGTAGGGCGTCACTGACGTAGGACTCGCTCTGAGAGAAGGGAACCGAATCGTCCTCGGTGCTGTGCACGCAAAACACCGGGATTTCGAGCGGCGCCATTGAGAGCGGGTCCGCAAGATCGTAGCGCTCGGGGACCTCTTCGGGACTACCACCCAGGAGATCGATGATTGCGGTCCCGCCCACAGCGTCGCGCGCGCCGCTGCGTAGGTCGAGCACCCCCGCTTGGGCGATGACACCGGTCAGTTCCACCCGCGGTGACGCTCCGGGCTCACCCGGCGACAGTTGCGCTCGACCACCCGCCCAGGTTGCCAGATGGCCCCCGGCAGAATGGCCGATTGCCACTACTCGGGTCAGGTCGAGACCCACCGTGGCCAGGAAATCGATGGCGTCGGCGATGTCACGCAGGGTGGTGGGCCAGCCACCACCACCGCCAACTCGGCGATATTCCACGTTGTACGCGTCCCAACCACGCAAGGCGAGGTCCCGAGCGAGGTCCTCGCCCAGCGAAGCGTCATACTTCGTGCGCCAGAACCCTCCGTGAATGACGACCGCCACGCCGCGCGAGAGTCCGTGGGCGCGAGACAACTGGGCCCACTGATTCGGGTCACTACCATACGCGTGGCGCACTTCGCACTCCCTTCTCAATCGTGACGACAACTAGCTGTACTCACGGGGTCAAATGACTCGACGGAATCTGATAGCCCGTCGATGCAGGGACCACACACCGCTTCTTCTCTAACACGCCTGCTCCCCAAATTCAATCGAGCTACAGGGTTCTTCGGCGCAGTACGAGTACCTTACGACGGTGGGGGAACCCCCGCGCATTCGACGAAGGGACTTTCTTAGGGCAGTGCGCCGAGCACTGTCGAGCGAGATTGACCGTGGATATCGAATTCTTCATCGCCGTGGCCCCGAACGTCCAACCTCCACTGGTTCGCAGTTGAGTTCTTGTGCGCTCTGAGGCAAGTGGCTTATAAGAGTGGGAACCTCCACTCAGAACACGATTGCCAAAGGTGCGCTGACGCCAGGAGAACAGGGTCGTAGCGGCGCTCAAAGGTAGCAACCCGGCTCGCCAAGTCTTATCAAGGGCAACTCATCGCCACTTCTTGGTGCGAAATACCCTGCCAGTCCTTTCCCGGAACAGTCCAGCGGCTGCGTGATCCACGTGGCGTCCATCACGGTCATTCCTCGTTCAGTCGAACTAGGTCGGACTCCAGCGCGGGAGTCCCGCGTCGTTCAGCAACCGTCGTTCGTCAACCTTGCCCGACGACGTCAACGGCATCGACTCAACGATGTGGATTCTGTCGGGCAGCATGGAGGGGGGTAGACGTTCACGAGCGTGTTGGAGTAGATCATCAGTTGCAACGGATGGTGTCGCGACGACGAACGTGACCACCCCAGGGCCCCCATCGTCGTCGAAGGCGACACTGGTCGCGGTACTCACGCGCTCGTCCTTGCAAAACGTGTCGGAGATCTCGGCAAGGGAGATGCGAACACCACTTCGCTTGAGAACTCGATCGACTCGATTCACGTAGACGTAGTCGCCCTCAGCGTCGCGAAAGACTAGGTCCCCAGTCTTGTACAAGCGCTCACCCCGAACGACATCCGTCCGAATGACTTGGTCGGTGAGTCCTTGAGACGCCCAGTAGCCGTCCATGACCTGACGGCCACCGATGTACAGCTCTCCCACGATTCCATTCTCCTCAATAAGATGATCTTGTGCATCGACCACGTAGAACTGGACGTGAGGATTGGGTCGGCCAATGGTTATTGCGCCCGATGTGAATGTGGACTTCCTCAGCTCCTTTTGGCTGGCGGTGATAGTGGTTTCTGTAGGTCCGTAGCCGTTAAAAATCCTGACATGAGGAGCCACCTCCCACACCTTTTGCACGTCACCTACCGTCAGCGTCTCACCACCCATTGCGATGACGGTGAGCGCCGAGCGAGCAAGGAGCTCAAATTGTGGATTGGACGCCAGCAGACGGAAGTAGCTCGGCGTGAATCCGGTGTAGGTAACCGACTCGGAGATGATTGTGTTGAAGAAGACGCGAGCGAAAAGTAGCGAGTCTCGAGAGCGCAGAATGAGCGTGCCACCGCTCACGAGCGTCGTGAACAAGGTGGCGAACGAACCGTCGAAATGGAAGGGTGAGACACTCAACGTCCTAGTGCTGGCATCTAAATCCCTCGCGCCGGCGCACGCCATCACCGCCGACTCAAAGGCACCACTACCAATCACGACCCCCTTCGGCTTCCCCGTGGTCCCGGAGGTATAGATCATGTACGCGGGTCGCTCATCAATAGGTTGAGCATTCACCGCACTAGCGTGCTCACCTCGTAGTTGCGACACCGTAGCGAACGGTAGTACCGGAAAATCCTGACCTAGTGTTGCCCCGTCCACGGCCCCGTTGGTCACGACCAGAGCGGGTTGACAGTCGCGAATCAGCGACGAGAGCCGAATCATGGGATCAGAAGCGTCGAGCGGAACGAAGATCGCGCCGATCCAAAGACAGGAGAGTGCCGCCACCACGTAGTCAATGGAGTTCTGCAGGAGAAGGACAATGCGATCACCCTGCGCCACTCCGCGGGAAGTCATTGCCGCGGCGACTTCTCCCACGACCTCGACCAATTCACAGTAAGTAAGTGAGGTTTCAGTGTCCTTCACTGCGACGTGATCGGGACTTCGTCGGGCCTTCTCACGGATGTGACCTAGTACGTCAATCACTAGTTGAACCTCCGTCGTCGTTGTACTTCAGTCGGACCAACGTGCATCGTCTCCCTGAACTCACAGGTCTCGCCGCAGATTCATGGAGTGACCCATATCGGTCATAGCGGATTGTTGGGCCACGCTGTCAGCCTACGCACGACTGAAAACACCGTCGATCTCGCCCAATTGTGGTGTTGGAAGACTGTCACCGGCCAAGAGCGCGGACGACCAGTGTGCCAACATCTCCACCCCACGTGTGGGTACCACCGACAATGGTTCTCAACGTCACGCTGACCTGCGAAGAACAACCGCGGTATTGCTTCAAAGTGAAGCCCGGCGACGAAGATAAATCTGGAAGAGAACCGCAGCCATCTAGTGAGGCCCACCGGGCGACGGTTGCCGACGCCGACAGCACCGACACCAGACCGTTGTCACCCTCGAAAACACCACCTTGGTAGGGAATTGTCCCGTCGGCCGTACCGTGAATCTCATAGACGCTAATGGGCCGCGACGGTGCGCAACTGGGACTGATGGCACTCAGCATCTCGCCTTCGATGGGAACAATAAGTCGGATGATGGCGGCCACTCGGCAACCAAGCGTCTGAACCATCTCAGCACCATTGGAAAAACCAGCGAGGGCAACGCGCTTGGCATCGTAGGCCGTCAGAGGGATGAGTGCCTTCAACACCGCACGCGTGAAACCCACGTCATCAATGTGAGCCTTCACCGCGTACGTGGTGCCCGCAAGCTCATCCCAGCTGCTGCGATACCCCTGCATGAAGACGACGACGTCACCAACGCGGTCTGCGACCCGCTCGAAATCGGTCGAGGCAATGGCGCCCACCGCCGTCTCTCCCGATCCGGGGTATACGAGAATGAGTGGTCGGCCTGGCACGGACCGACCACTGGGTACATGAATGATGTAACTGCGAAGGATGCCCCCCCTGGTGAGGGTCTCATGGTGATCACCCGCAGTCAGCAAATGGACTTTCGCCACCGAGGCATTGACCCTGGGAGAATCAGCGCTCAACAAGAGCACACCAATCATCGACGCAAGTAGGCAGAGCGCTACATTGAAACCGGAGTCCCTAAAGTGAGTCGCCGCCATGACAGAATCCTACTAACTGAATCGGCCTGAGTTTCCTGGAGACTTTGACCTGCGCTGGGTTTTGTTACCTCCCTGCTTGTTGAATTTAGGCCTAAGTGAGAGGCTCAATTCATGCCAGCGTCCTATCCCGCAGAGTTCCGTCGACGAGTTATACGGGAATCTTGTGTTCAACGCCATGAAGTGCGGGCCCGACTGACTTCGTTGGTGGACTCGTGAACTCGTGCGTTGATGTCATCAGTGATGGTAGTGCCAACGCCTGACATGGACTCGACGGAGTCGTTCGAGGACGTGACGATGTTCGCCTGGTGGTCCCAGCGTCGGTCGTCAGTGGGCGTTGACTACGCGGCGAGTTGCGCCACTCCGTCGACGAAGCGCACGCCCTCTTTCAGATCACCGAGTTGCTCGACGGCGGTGATGCGGTGCCAGCGCTTCTGAGCTTCGAGGGCCAGTTGCAGCATCATCGCGGGGGCACTGTCCTTGGAGAATGCGCCCTTGACGCGCTTGGTGCGGTGACGCAACGTGGCGAAGGTTGACTCGATGGCGTTGGTAGTGCGGATGTGCAGCCAGTGCTCGGCCGGGAAGTCGTAGAAGGCGAGCAATTGCTCTGCGTCCTTGATGAGACAGATGACGGCGCGGGCATACTTGGCCGAGTACTTCTCTGCAAAGTGCGCCATAGCCTGCTCGGCGTCCTCACGTCCCTCGGCCATCGATATCTGGTGAAGGTCATCCTTGGCCTTGGCGCGAGTGACCCGGGGCAGGTAGTTGAGGACGTTCGAGGTCTTGTGCATCCAACACCGCTGGTGCTTGGTCGAAGGAAACACTTCGCCCAAGGCCACCTAGAAGCCCAGTGCCCCGTCACCGGTGGCGAGCTTGGCGGGTTTCAGTCCGCGAGCCTTGGCACCCAGCAACACTTCGCGCCAACTCTGAGTGGACTCCCTGGTACCGTCTTCGATGGCAATCAGGTGATCGCGTCCCTGGGTGTCCACCCCCATCAACACCAGCACGCAGATCTTGGGGTTGTCGCCACGGATCTCTTGATAGATGCCGTTGGCGAAGAGGTAGATGAAGGTGGTCGTGGAGAGGTCGCGGCGCTGCCATTCGTTGAACTCTTTGATCCAGGACTTCTTGAGTTCTGAGAGCATCGAGGCGCTGAGCTTCGTGGCGCCCTCGCCGAGCACGACCTCGAGGACGCAAGAGACGTCGGCTTGCGAGATGCCCTCGAGGTAGGCGGAGGTTGCCTAGGCCGAGACGGACTGAGAGCGGCGCAGGTACCGGGGCACCGTGGAGGAGGCGAAGTTCACGACCTCGCCGTCGCGTGAACGGATCCTCGGCACCTCGACCTGCACGTCACCAACGGCCGTGGTGACGTGACGAGAGGGCAGGTAGCCGTTGCGCACCACGTCACGGCCGTCACCGCGCAGCTGGTCGAGCACCACCTGGACCTCGGCCTCGAGGGCGGCGGCGATCAGTTGTCTCGCATGGCCGCGCAAGAGTCCGGTGATGGGATCGGATACTTCGTTGCTCGGGGGTGTCTCGGGGCGCGCCGAGAAGTCAGGGGTTAACATCGTCATGGGTTGGGGTCTCCTTGTTGGGTTCGAACTGTCAATGACAATTCAACACGGCACCCGGCCCACCTAAGGAGTCAGTGGAATTCTTTAACTCACGACGTCAAACACAACTTTTCTTCATATCTCTCACATCCTCGCGTCTGAGACCCGCAAAGACCGACCTACAGGTCAATAATCTTATTCTCAGAAAGGAGTCCTCGGCCCTATTCTCCTTGTTGGCGCACTGTAATAATGGGAAACAATGGATACGAACTTGCCGCAAGCGCTCCTAACAATTCCGTTCCCCAACGAGTTACCCACGGAGACCTATCCTTTCGTATTCCTGGTGCGCAACTGGTGACTACAGAAGATTTTGGCATCAGTGACGAGCCCACGTGGTTCGGATCAGCGAATGCCCCTCTTTTCGGTTGGCTGGCACGACCTACTTCTAAAGGCATTATTGGTGGAGTCGTCATAGTCCCGTCAGTGGGATACGAAGCTCGCAATGCGAAGGTGGCAATCCGTCAACTGGCGCGGTCATTAGCTCAAGCCGGATTCGCCACGTTGCGGTTTGACTTGAGAGGCACCGGCGATTCCAGTGAAGACTTCGCGAACATACTTCCAAGTCCCGATTGGGCCATTGATGTAAGTAGTGCTGTCAATTTTATTCAATCGGCAGGGATCGAGTCAGTTTCCGTCATCGGATTTCGCCTCGGGGCAACCCTGGCCGCCGCAGCGATAGACCAGCAAGAGATCAAGGTTTCATCACTGGTCTTATGGGATCCCTGCGAATCGGGTGGAAGTTATCTTCGCGAATTGGGAGCTCTCGAATCATTGCGCCGAGAGAACTTCGTAGAGAGTGAGGATGGGTCTGTCGAAACCTCCGAGTTCCTTTTCTCAAAAGACATGGTCACTGCACTCAGATCGTTCAAGATAACCATGAACGCTCGGAACGCAAGTGACCGCCGAACTTTGGTTATCACGCGGACGTCTCGTCCACTTTCCACGCGGCTGCACACTCAACTTCAATCGTGCGGAGCGGATTTTCGTACTACGGAAGAACAAGAGGCGCTGCTGAACGTTCTTCCGTTTAGTGCAGCCGTTCCCGCCACCACAATCAAGATGATTATTGATTGGTTAACCGACGTTGGCACATCCACATTGAACGACATATCCTTCACCACTGTCACTGAGGCTCTCTTATGCGACAAGGAGGGAGAGCTCCGCATTCGTGAGAGAGCTGCGTTCATCAGTTCTCCAGCGCTCTTTACGATGTTGAGCGAACCTATTCACGGACCCATGGGGCCATGGGTGATTCTGATCGGGAACGTGCACGATGACCACACCGGACAATCGAGACTCTGGGTAGAACTTTCGCGCCGTTGGGCGCAATGCGGATTGCGCTGCGCTCGTGTCGATTTGTCAGGGCTGGGAGAGAGCAGTCGACCGGGTCACGACCTGTCAGTGGAACACCTGGATCCACGTTGGGTCAGCGATGTGATCTCATTGGCTCGCACCTTGGATCCCCAGGATCCATCTAACACCGTGTTCATTGGTTTCTGCGCATCAGCCTCACTGGCAATCGAAGGGGCACTTGCCGTGAAGGCGAGGGGGGTCTGTGCGGTGAACCCGCCTCTCGGACGAAACGTTAGCCACGCCATCTATAGTCTCCAACTCACACACTCACCGTTGTCGCAACTCATGGCTAGGAGAGCGAAGCGCGTCCTTCTCACCCATCCGTGGGCCATCACGACCATTTGGGAGACGATTCGTCGTGCTTTACCTGGAAGGTGGTTCGCCGATGTCCTGCAAAGCCTGTCAGACCAAGGCACGGATCTCCTCCTCTTCGGCAATGCGGAGGACCAACAGAAGCATTCGCGCATTCCGATCGTTCGCTCACTAGAAGGACGACGTCCAGGGCAATCGCCAAGGTTTCCCTCCGTGCTCGTACCTGACCTCGACCACGCCATGACTTCAGCCAGCGGACGAATGCGCGTCACCACCTACCTCGAGGAGCACGTGCGAACAAAGTTCGCCCTTCCACACGGCACCTGAATCAGGGCTCTTCAACACACGACGGGGCTGAACTTGCGGTCCGTCAATACCGGACCATAGATTTCACCTGACCGACGAATGTCATTCCTCGTTCGGGGCTCGAACGTGATCTATCGTTGCACCCCAGCACCACTCAGCACAGATCACGGTGAGACAATCAGAAGAATTTGCACCGGCGAATCGACGACCGCCGTCGTCCTCGACCAGTGGACAAAAATTCGCGGTGCGTTGATGCCCAGACTTCGCACATCGCGTTCAAGCATTCCTTTAATCTCAAGAACGCTGCCGGCAGGTGACTCAGTCGTCGATGTTCGCACGGCGATCGTTGCCCTGAGCAAGACCGTTCGAGCGTGGTGATGGAATATTGCGCCTGCCGCGTCGCGTACTACTGCGTCGAGCTGCGCACGGGGCAGCGCATCGTTGATGACGATTTTTGCCGCAGGTGAGGGAAGCGATGACGACTGCGAATACTCCGCCACCCAATCGACCAGGGTCGACTGGTTTGACGTGGGACAGGCGAATCCTTTCGAGCACCACGTCTGTTGTTGCAAATCGAGAGTCATGGGGATTGTGGGAATCTCACTGGCCGTGTCCACGACACCCCATACCAAACCGTCAACCACGTACGTCACACTCGTGGGAGTCCACAGGATGCCCCAGGAGTGCCACTTTGTCATGTCGATCTTCACGTAGCGGCGATCGGCCAAGTTGGTCGCACCGAAGTGAACTGTCGCTACCGAACGGTTAGAGGCTCCGAACGTCTCGTTGAAGTCGACTTCAGGCGGCCACGAACCACTGGCGGGCCACAGAAGTTCGACCACCGTTGGACCCGGGCCGGTCATACGCGAGCGAACGAAATACGCCCCGTAGGTCTTAGATCGACCGCACTGACACACACCCCCGGTAACCCACTGGTTGGAGAAGGCAGAATCTTTATAAGCATTGAGCGCCAATACGCCATTGGCGACACTGACGTGGCTCGGTTCCCAGAGCGCACCGGGATCGCCACCCGGCTGTCCGGTGTAGGCCAACCAGCCAGTGGGCAACGTCGCGCCAGCAAAATCATTGACGTAAGTCCGGGAATAACCCACCAGTGAACCAGCCAGGGGAGGGGCCATGCCTGAGGGCTCGGCGGCGTTCGGTACGCCGACCGTGGGAGCATAGGAGACGCATGTTTGACTGACGTTGCATATTTGCGCTGACGACGCACGGGCCGATGACAACGGGCCGAGCAGGTTTACCGGCCACACGACAGCGGCAACACCCAAGAAGGCCGCGGCTACACGCCATCGTGCGACGAGTTTCACGCCCTCGCCCGCCTTCGAGTTGCGCTCCTCGTCGGGGAGAATCCGGAGTACCGCGCTCGCCTCACTGCCTCGCCCCATTCGCTACCGTGAGGGTCGCACCGTTCGAAGGGCTTTTTGCCATAGGGGGAAACTGTACTAAATGAATATTAAGAAATCATGAGGGGGTTTCTCTCATGGTGTTCGCTGGGGGCTCACGTTCAGCTTCGGTGCGCCGTGAACTCGAAATCTCACTTTGGCTCAACTGACGTCTCGGGATCGATAATAAGGAAAGAACCCTGACAAGAGGGGTGCCCGGTTCTGAGTGATACAAATCAATATTGAATAAAAATGCGCTTGTGGGGCACCCGAATCCTCTGCGGCGCGCTGCGACTTAAATTAACGTTGTCGGGGAACACCACCGAAGGGAATAATGAAGACGGCTTTGGCAAAGTGGTCAGGCAGACTCTCTCCCTACCGGGTCTATACCAATGCGTTCGCACTAATGCTGTCTGCGGCCGGCTCAGGAATTCTGGGGATCATCTACTGGTCGTTCAGTGCACACTTGACATCGCAGAAATCGGTCGGTCGAGCCGCCGCAGAGATTGCTGCGATCACGCTCCTCTCAAGTCTTTCCCAGTTAAGTTTTGCGTCGGTCTTCCAGCGGTATCTACCCGGCGCGGCCGACAAGGCAAAGAGTCTCGTCGTAACTGCGTACGCCATTTGCATCGTCCTTTCTCTCGTCATTGCCACGGTGTACTCCACCCTCGGCTTTGCCAGACGATTCTTTGACCCCTCGCTTAAGTGGGACGCCCTGTTCGTCGTCACAGTGATGATCTACACCATCTTCGCGCTGCAGGATTCCGTCCTTGTTAGTCTGCGAGTCTCGCGATGGGTGGCGGTCGAAAATAATCTTTTTGGTGTTGCGAAAATCGCCCTCCTCCTTCCGCTCGCGACATATGCGACGGGACAAGGAATTGTCATCTCGTGGACGATTCCCCTGGTGGCCACAATCGGCGTGGTCAACTGGTACGTCTTCCGGCACCGACTACCGAGCCACGTTCGCGAGTCGAAGATCACCGAGCCCCTCCCAAGCCTCAAGAAGATTCTGGGGCTGGCGATTCCTCAGTACACCACGTCGATCCTGAGCATCTTCACGACGTCGGTCGTCACCTTGATAGTCATCGCCCGCAAAGGTGCGGTCGAGAATGCGTACTACTACCTGGCCGCCCAGATCTCCGCTGCTCCCATCATCTTGATTTGGAGCGTCTCCAAATTGTTCATTGTCGAAGCGTCACACGAACCTCACTCGATTCGTCGGCTCGTTCGTCAGGCCGCCACCGCCATGACTATCGTCGTCGTCACCGGAATGACGATTGGCATCATCTTTGCTCACCAACTGCTCAGCGTGTTCGGCACGACGTACGCCGATCAAGGTACGACGCTTTTGCGGCTCCTCCTCCTCGCATTGCCGGGCGCTGCAGTCGCCGCTCTCTACGTGGCGTTCGCCTGGATCGATGGTCGGGTGTGGTACCTCATGATTCGCGAGGGGGTCACGATGTTGGTCTTCCTCGCCATCGTTCTTGCCTTCATCGCTTCCCATGGCATCAACGCGGTCGGGTACGCCGCCGTGACCACCTCGGGTGTTGAATTCTTATTATTCCTTCCGATCTTGATCCGACGGATTCGAGCCATTCCCCCTTCTGTAGTCGAGCCAACCGCTCTATGAGCAACGACGCGAGAATGACCTGCGCTGGGTTTTGTTACCCATTCTGGTCTTGAATTCAGGCGGTCTTCTCTTCCTTAATCGACAGTTCGAACTCGACTGGTGAGACGTAGTCGAGTGACGAGTGACGACGTTGCCGATTGTAGAACACCTCGATGTAGTCGAAGATGGCGTTCGTCAGTTCGAGCCGCGTCTTCCACTTCTTCCGATTGAGGAGCTCGTTCTGCATGCTTGACCAGAAGGACTCCATCATGGCATTGTCGAACGCGTCGCCGACCGACCCGAAAGAGGGCATGAGACCGGCATCACGGATCCGCTCGGTGAAGGACCAGGAGGTGAACTGGACTCCGTGGTCGGCGTGGACCACTGATCCCTTCTTCACGCGACGCTGCTTGATGGCCATGTCAAGCGCATTGACGACGAGGTTCGTGTCCTGGGCAGAGTCGATGGACCAACCCACGATGCGTCGACTGCAAGTGTCAAGCACGCAACAGCAATAGACCTTTCCTTCTCGCGCTTGGATTCCAGCGGTCGTTGCAACACTGGTTAGTTAACTGACTCAAGTAGAGCACAGAGTCGTTCGGCAGGACTGTCCCAGCCGAGAGTCTTGCGAGGACGATCATTGAGTTCGCTCGCAACGGCTTGTAAGTGGTCCGCGGAGTACTTCGAGAGATCGGTGCCCTTAGGGAAATACTCACGAAGTAAGCCGTTAGTGTTCTCGTTGCTGCCGCGCTGCCATGGACTTGCTGGGTCGCAAAAATACACTTTCATATCTGTCGCCATCGTGAAAGATGCGTGTTCCGACATTTCGGCCCCTTGGTCCCACGTCAACGTGTGGCGGAGACTTTGCGGCAGCTCTTGAACGACGTTGATGAGACTGTCGCGAACCGTGTCGGCGTTGTGGTCATGTCCTAGATGCGCCAACATTGTGTAGCGAGTCGCTCGCTCAACCAATGTCGCAATGGCGGAGCGATGCAACGTCCCGACGATGAGGTCGCCTTCCCAATGTCCGGGGACGAGACGAAGTTCGACGTCATCAGGACGCTCCGCAATCGACGTCAACGGCGAGACGAATCGACTCGTGCGATGCGTGGGAGAACGTCGAGGTTGCCGCTCGCTCCCACCCCGACGCAGGGTCGAGACCAGTTCTCGTTTCAAGGCACCCCTAGCCTGCACATAGATGGCTTGGTAGACGGTCTCGGTGCTCACGCGCATAGTTTCGTCGTCGGGAAAGTCCTTCACCATTCTGTGGCATATCTGTTCGGGTGACCATCGCGTCGAGAGCCGATGACTCACGTAGTCGCGTAACGGGCCTTCACTAAGAAGCTTGCGCGCCTTGGGCCTTTGACGTCGGGCGGTTGCGGCGCGCTGGGCGGCGTAAGGGAGGTAGCCGACACTCGACGTTGTGTTGCGCGAAAGCTCACGACTGACGGTCGACGGAGCACGGCAAAGTTCTCTTGCAATTGAGCGAATCGACATTCCGTGGGCCCGCAGATCGTGGATCTGTTCGCGTTGTGCCAAGTCCAAGTACCTGGAACTGATAGGACGATCAAGTCTCTCGAGTTCGACTCCTTGGCCGTATGACTGAGTGCTGCTCAAATATCTCACGCTCGCCGCTGCCCCCATTTTGTATCGGACTATTCGACCGTCAGGGTAGACCCGGCCGTAATGGATCTGTCGAATTCCAAGGTCCCAGTCCGCGGCGGAACGAGGTGCCGCGCCAACGCGCCGCGCCGCCTCCGCTCGAGGCACGCCATCTTTTCGCAGTCGTAAGAATTCTTCTCGTTTCGGACTGACGTCTCGACCGGTGTAGATGCCGGCTTCGTGAGCCCATTTGAAACAGGTGACTCGGACGAAGCCCAGCTCTCGCGCCACCACCGTCACATTCCTATTGAGCTCTAGTCGGCGAAAGAACTCGGCCCGGTCCTCGTCGGAGTACTTCCGATTCGCTCGGCGCGACGCAGAAACACCGGCCTTCGTGCGCCACATGTAAGCAGTGTTGGGACTGATTCCGAGCTTCAAAGCCGCAACTCGAACAGACAAACCTTTGTCAACGAGAAGGAAGAAATCCCTCCTCGTAACTTCGTCGAACTTATGACTTCGACCAAACTTGGGGGACATTGCAGATACTCCTCATTGATTGAGGTGTTGCAACGACCGCTGGAATCCAAGCCAGGGACGGCAAGCTC
>Ga0209067_10001417_pt1 | contig 14827 bp, 13 predicted proteins | sample ColStrG_CSR_2013_FD_187199 | JGI IMG/M metagenome (GOLD analysis project Ga0209067, IMG submission 187199) | Freshwater sediment microbial communities in response to fracking from Pennsylvania, USA - Cold Stream Run_MetaG_CSR_2013 (SPAdes)... | ecosystem: Environmental > Aquatic > Freshwater >...
CCAGTGTACAGCGATACTCAGGCGGCGCCGTGGATCGAGGCCCAGCCCGGAACCGGCGGCGGGCGCGGAGCAGGCGCGGGCGGCGAGTCGCTGGAAGACCAGATGTTCAACGCCAACAAACGCGACTGGATCAATTGCATCAAGTCGCGCAACCGCCCGTTCTGCGATTTGGACATGGGGCATCGCACGGCGATCGTTTGCAACCTTGGGAACATGTCGCTGCGCCTGGGCGGGCGGGCCATTCGCTGGGACCCGGATAAAGAAGTTGTGATCGGCGATAAGGAAGCCGCCGCTATGTGCACGCAGCGGTACCGGGCGCCTTGGGACTCCGTGCTCCGCAGCCTGATCAAGGTGTAAGGGTGCTTGAAGGTAGGGGTCAGGCGGATTGCGAATCCGCCGCAGGTTGACAACGTTTACAACCAGCCCCGCAAAACAGGTCTGATCCCCTTCGCGGACGTGTTAACTTGAATTCCTAGGGGCATGAACATCCTTTTTGTGGGGGATATATTTGGTTCACCTGGCCGGCGGATCGTGGCCGACCATCTGCAGGACATCGTAGAGGCAAACCACATCGATTTCACGATCGCCAATGCTGAGAACGCAGCCGGGGGGTTTGGCATTACGCCGGCGATTGCCGAAGAGTTGTTCGCTCTGGGGCTGGACGTAATGACCTCGGGCAACCACATCTGGGACAAACGGGAAATCTTCGATTATCTCGCGCGCCAGCCGCGGTTGCTGCGTCCGGCCAATTATCCGGAAGCGCCTGGCAAGGGCGTGATCACGTACCGGGCGCGCAACGGGGTGGATTGCGCGGTGATCAATCTACAGGGCCGCACCTACATGCCCAACACCGACTGTCCGTTTCGGAAGGCCGATCAGATTCTGAACGAACTCGACCCGGCGGTTAAAGTGAGATTCGTGGACTTCCACGCGGAAGTCACCAGCGAAAAAATTGCCATGGGCTGGTATCTGGATGGCCGCGTTTCGGCGATGGTAGGCACCCACACCCATGTGCCCACGGCGGACACTCGCATCCTGCCTGGCGGCACGGCTTACCAGACCGACTGCGGGATGACGGGGCCGTACCACTCGGTCATCGGCGTCCAGACCGACATCATCATCCAGCGTTTCCTCACGGCGCTGCCGGTGCGGATGGAGGCGGCGCGGGCGGCGCCGGAACTGCACGCGGTGATCCTCGACGTGGACGAAGCCACGGGTAAAGCGCGCGCGGTCCGCCGCCACGCTATCAACGGAGACTGAACGATGGACCCTTCCAGCCCGGTTGCGGACATCACGGCCTTTTATATCCAGGAAATCGGCGCGCTGCTGTTCGCGGGAGTGTTCCTGTTTTTGTACCGGCAGTCGCGTGTGGTCTATTTCGGGCTGTGGGCAGCGGCCTGGATCATGCGGGCCTTGGCCGGTTTCTTTGGCTTCGAACTGTTGCGGACGCAGCACGCCGGATGGCTGGCCCCGTATGCCACATTCGAATTCGGCTTTGCGATCGTTCTGGTGGCGGCTGCGCGCGCCGGTTTTGCTTCGTCCGTCAAGGACTGGCAAACGGTGCTCCGGCTGATTTCGATTCTGCCCATGTTCGTAGCCATGGTGTGGGGACTCGGCGTTTATTCCGGTCTGGAGGCGTACCATGCTTCGCACGCCATTGTGATGGGAGTGGTGTACTTTTATAACTTCGTCACGTTGCGCAAAACCACCGGGTTGGGCTCGCGCATCTTCCGCTTTTCGCTGCTGGTTCTGGCGTTGGCGTTCTTCGAGCATGCCATCATCTTCCTGTACCTCTATAACAAGGGTGGCGCGCCGGCCTGGGCCGTGTACCTGCACCACGAAACCTACTACGATTTCATCCTCCACACCGTGATGGCCTTTGCGGCCATGGCGATGTGGAGCGAAAGCCAGATCGACCGCGTCAAGGACCTGCTTGGCGAACTGGATTACATGCGGCGCGAGCGCTCGCAAAGCCCGGAGCTGGACTGGTTGACCGGGTTGCTGAACCAGGCCGCGCTGGCGCGCCGGGTGGAACAGCCGGAGCCTTTCGAGGGCGTGGTGGCGGTGTGCGACATGGACAACTTCAAGGACGTGAACGACCGCTATGGTCACCTGGTGGGCGACGAGATCCTGCGCAACATCGGCCACCTGCTCCAGTCCTCCATCCGACACGAAGACCAGGCCTTCCGCTGGGGCGGCGACGAATTCGTGATCTTGTTCCGAAACCAGCGGGCGGAAGTGGCCAGCCGGCGCATGGCGGAGATCGAAGCCCGCTTGCGTGAGTTCCGCGTCCGCGGGGTGGGGATACTGCCGATCAGCTTCAGTTGGGGAACGGCGGATGCCCACGGCCGGGCCTTGCGCGAGGGATTGGATGAGGCCGACCAGAGCATGTACGCGTTGAAGCGCGCGCGCGCCGGAGTGGCAGGGGCTTTTGAAGCCTCGCATGACGCTCCTCCCGACAGGCCGCGCGAACGGCCGCGGGTGCGGTGAGTAGCCATGACCCTCCTGTCGCGCGCGGATTTTCTTGTTCTACGAAGGAGCCTGTAGCCTTCCGGGTGCCGGCACCGTCTTTAGAGACGTGAGGCAAAAGTCATGAAAAACGTCGCCAGAACCTACGCCGCCAACAGGATCGGCACTTCGATGCGGGCGGGAATCCTGCTCGCTGCCCTGGTTGTGGGGATGCACCCGCTTCCCGCGTCCGCTCAGGTCCTGCTAAGCCCCGGACAGTTGGACCAGCTCGTCTCCCGGGTCGCGCTGTATCCGGACCCTTTGCTCTCCCAGGTGCTGACCGCGTCTACCTATTCAGAACAGATCCCCGATGCGGCACAGTGGGCGGACCAGCACAGCTATCTCACCGGCGACAATCTGGCAGGCGCCATCAGCCAGGACAACTTGCCGTGGGACCCGAGCATTCTGGCTTTGCTGCCGTTTCCGTCAGTCCTCGATATCATGGCCAGCAACATATTCTGGACACGGCAACTTGGTGACGCCGTTCTCGGCCAAAGTGCGGATGTCATGGATGCGGTTCAGAGGATGCGCCAGAAGGCACGCGACTTCGGTTACTTGCAGAATGGGCCGCAGTACCGCGTCATCGTCTCTGGTCCGGGAATCATCGAGATTCTCCCGGTCGATCCGGGCTTGTACTTCTTGCCAGTCTACGATCCGCTGATAGTCTTCGGAAGGCCGCGCGCAGGTGTGGGCATCGGGATCAGCTTTGGCCCCCGCATAGCCATTGGATCCGCCTTCGCCCCTTGGGGCTGGGGCCGGTCCGGCTTTGGATGGGCGAATCATACTGTGCTGCTCGATGGCCGTCCCTGGGTCCGAACCAGGGAGAACCACCAAACCTACAGCCATCCGTATACCGTGCCGCGGCAACCAGTTGGGGCTCGTGTCGAACGTCATGAATTGCGGCCAACACAACCGAGACGGAGGGGAGACTCCCGCGACAAAAAGTAATAATCAGCCGCGAGCGCGGAGAAGGCCCAGACTGCCCAGCCTCCGCTTGCGAACTGGAGAAAGGGGTCGTAAGGTAGGGTACGAGTTGAGTTATGCAGAGGAAAACCGTTATCATCGTTGCCGTCGCCGTCTTCGTTTCCGTAGGGTTGGGGACTTGGGCCGTGGTCAGGGGACAAGGCGGCATTCAATATCGTACGGCGACGGTCGAACATGGAGACATTGACGTCGCCATCTCGGCCACCGGCAACCCGAACGCCGTGGTGACCGTGCAAGTGGGCACCCAAGTGTCGGGCGTCGTTCTGGCCTTGTTCGCCGATTTCAACACCAAAGTGACCAAGGGCGAGTTGATCGCGCGGATCGACCCCGCGCCCTTCCAGGCGAAGGTCGATCAGGCGCAGGCTAACCTCGATGCGGCGCGGGCATCGGTCGCCAACTCGCAGGCCGTTGTCCAGCAGGCGCTGGCGGGCATTCAGGCTGCAAACTCGTCTCTTGCCGCAGCACAGGCGAATGTCGTAAAAGCAGAGGCGGTCGCCGAGGATGCCAAGGTCAAGGTCGACCGGCGCGTGATCATGGTCAGCCAGGGTGCGGACGCTAAAGAGGATCTGGAAACCGCTCAGACCACTTACAAATCGGCGGTTGCCGACCATAGTGCATTAGTGGCGCAGCAGCACGCGGTGGAAGACAGCGTGAAGGTTGCGCAGGCACAGTTGAATGTGGCGAATTCGCTGGTGGCCGCCAACCAGTCGCAGGTGAAACAGTTCACCGCGGCGCTGCAATCGGCCCAACTCGATCTGGACCACACCAGGATCACCGCGCCGGTGAATGGCGTCGTGGTGTCGCGGAATGTGGATGTCGGACAAACTGTCGCCGCTAGCCTGGCGGCTCCTACGCTGTTTCTGATCGCCCAGGATCTTACCAAAATGCAGGTGGATACGAACGTGTCGGAAGCTGACGTGGGACGCGTGCGCGTGAACCAGCCGGCGACTTTTACAGTGGATGCATATCCTGGGCGGACGTTCACCGGCAACGTGACCCAGATCCGCCAGGCGCCCATCAACGTGCAAAACGTGATCACCTACGACGCGGTGATTGGCGTTTCGAATCCGGATCTGACGCTGTTTCCCGGCATGACGGCGAATGTGAAGATTCTAGTGAATCAGCGCCCGAACGTTCTGAAGGTCCCGAACGCCGCCCTACGTTATCACCCGGCGTCGGAAGCCGTAGTGGCTAGCGGCGGCAAGGGCGTTCGCAAGGGGGCAGCGCTGGCGAGGGCCGTCTGGGTCCTGGATGCGAACAACAAGCCGCAGCGCGTCGTGGTCATCACGGGCGAAAGCGATGGCACATTTACAGAGGTTACCCAAGGAGCGCTGAAGGACGGGGACCAGGTGATTATCGCGGCAGTGACCAAGGTGGCTTCGGCTTCGGGCGCCAGCCCCGGCGCCCAACCCGGCGGCAAGGGCGGTAGGGGCCCGGGATTCTAGGTGAATCGCATGGCATCCGTGATCGAAATCAAAGATCTGGTGAAGGATTACAAGCTCGGCGAAGTGCCGGTCCACGTCTTGAAAGGCATCTCGTTCGAAATCGAACGGGGGGATTTCGTTTCGATCATGGGGCCATCCGGTTCCGGCAAATCCACCCTCATGAACATCCTCGGGTGCCTCGACAAGCCTACTTCCGGCGCTTACCTGCTGGATGGAATCAGCGTCGGAAATCTGAATCGCGACCAACTAGCGGAGATCCGCAACAAGAAGATCGGCTTCGTCTTTCAGCAGTTCAACCTTCTAGCCCGAACTAGCGCCACCGAAAATGTGGAATTGCCGCTGATGTACACCGATACCCCAGCCAACGAGCGCCATGAGCGAGCCAGGAAGGCCCTGCTCGCAGTAGGACTTGGCGGCCGCGAGGAACACCAGCCCAGCCAGCTTTCCGGCGGCCAACAGCAGCGCGTGGCCATCGCGCGTTCATTGGTAAACAATCCCAGCATTATCCTGGCGGACGAGCCGACCGGAGCGCTGGACTCCAGGACCAGCCTGGAGATTATGGCGATCTTCCAGCGGCTGAATCGCGAAGAAGGGATCACCATGATTGTGGTGACGCACGATCCCGATGTGGCGACTTACTCAAATCGCAACATTCATTTCAAAGATGGCAGGCTGCAATTAGATGAGAGGCTGGAGCAGCCACGCGAAGCGCGGAAGGATTTGGAGCAGCTTCCCGCCGAGCAGCCGGAGGAGATTCCGTCATGAATAAGATCGTTGGCAGTATCCGCATCGCGCTCCGCGCGCTGAGGGTGAACCGCATGCGCTCGGCGCTCACCATGTTGGGGATTATCATTGGCGTGGCAGCGGTCATCGCGATGGTCGGTGTTGGCGCCGGCGCCACCGCGCGCATCCAGGAGCAAATCCAGAGTATCGGGAGCAATCTGATCATCGTGCTGCCGGGCAGTGTCAGCACCAATGGCGTCCGGCTCGGCTCCGGCGCGGTCGCCTCGTTGACACAGGACGACGCCAAGGCAATCGCTACCGAGTGCCCGTCCGTCGCCCTAACCGCCCCTACCGTGCGCGGTGGAGTGCAGGTGGTGTATGGAAACAACAACTGGGCCACCAATGCGCAAGGAGTGACGCCGGACTACATGACCATCCGCGATTACACCATGTTGTCCGGCCAGTTCTTCACGACGCAGGATGTGGATGCAGCCGCCAAAACGGCCGTGTTGGGTGAAACCGTTGCGCAGAATCTGTTTGGCGACAGCGATCCCACCGGTCAGGTCGTCATCATCAAGAATGTACCGTTTACCGTGGCGGGCGTGCTGACACCGAAAGGCCAGTCGCCGACCGGTCAGGACCAGGACGATGTCATCCTGCTGCCCATCTCCACGGCCACGCAAAAGGTACTCGGCGCCAACAAGGCGAATGCCAAAGCGGTTGCCTCACTGATGGTGCAGGCTATGAGCCCGCAGGCCATGGACCAGGCGATCCAGGAGATGGAGTCGCTGCTGCGCGAACGGCATAAGATCCTGCCGGGCCAGGACGACGACTTCACGATCCGCAATCTGACCGAGGTGTTCCAGGCTCAGGAGACGTCGGCGCAAGTGATGTCAATTCTGCTGGGTGCGATCGCATCGGTATCGCTTATCGTGGGAGGCATCGGGATCATGAACATCATGCTCGTATCGGTAACGGAAAGGACGCGGGAGATCGGCTTGCGGCAGGCGGTGGGAGCCAAGACGCGGGACATCCTGTTGCAGTTCCTGGTGGAAGCCGTGACGCTCTCGTTGCTGGGCGGCATCATCGGAATTGTCCTCGGCTTGACGGCTTCGGTGCTCATTTCGCACTTTGCGAATTGGGCGACCCAGGTAAGTCCGCTGTCAATCCTGCTGGCCTTCGTGTTTTCCGCGCTTGTCGGAGTGTTCTTTGGTTACTACCCGGCGCGGAAGGCGGCTTTCCTGGATCCCATTGAGGCTCTTCGCTATGAATGAAAGCACATCCCTTCGCCGCCGGATGTCGATCGTTCTCTTGACGGCGGGATTGCTGCTCTTTACGAACGCCTGCATGGTCGGTCCGAGGTATCAGCGTCCGGGCGCGCCAGCGCCGCCGGCCTTTAAAGAAGCGCCGCCGGCCGGCTGGAAGGAAGCGCAACCCGCTGACGGAGCGCTTCGCGGCAAATGGTGGGAGGTTTACAAGGACCCGCGGCTCAACGCGCTCGAAGACCAGGTGAGTATCTCGAATCAGAATGTTCTGGCCGCCGAGGCTCAGTTCCGTGAGGCCAAAGCGGCGGTACAGGTTGCCCGCGCCGGGCTGTTTCCCACGGTTACTGCGGCGCCTTCCGGGACGAATTCCGGAACGGGCGCCTCCGGAACCCGGCGCCTTTACACGATACCGATCGGCCTGGCCTATCAGGCCGACGTATGGGGAAGCATCCGGAGGGGGGTTGCCGCAAATTCGGCCGTGGCGCAGGCTTCGGCGGCACAACTGGAGAATGCCCGGTTGTTGTATCAGGCGGAACTTGCCACGGATTACTTCCAGATCCAGGGATTGGACGCCTCGCGGCAGTTGCTGGACGCCACCGTGAAATCGTACGAGCAATATGTTCAACTCACGCAGGACCGGTTCGTTGGGGGTGTGGCGTCGCAGGGCGACGTGGCGCTGGCTCAAACTCAGTTGGAAACGGCACGCGCGCAGTTGACCGACCTGGGTGTGCAGCGAGCCCAGTTCGAACACGCGATCGCGGTTCTGACGGGGAAACCGCCTTCCGATTTGTCGATTCCTCCCGCGACGAACCAGGTCCCACCGCCGGTGACTGCGATCGGGCTTCCCTCTACACTGCTGGAACGAAGGCCCGATATCGCGACCGCCGAACGGCAGGTCGCGGCTTCGAACGAACAGATCGGAATCGCCAAGGCGGCGTTCTACCCGTCGCTCACCTTCAGCGGCAGCGCGGGTTCGCAAACCGCGTCCATTGTAAATTTGCTCACATGGCCGAGCCGCTTCTGGTCCGTGGGGCCACAATTGGCCGAGACCCTCTTCGACGCGCGTAAGCGCCGCGGTCAAGTCAAGCTGACGCAAGCCGCCTATGACGCCACCGCGGCGAACTACCGGCAAACCGTATTGACGGCGTTTCAACAGGTGGAGGACAATCTGGCGGAGTTGCGCATCCTCTCGGAAGAGGCTGAGATCACGGACCGCGCGGTCAAAGCCGCCGAGCGGTCGCTCGAGATATCTACGATCCAATATCGTGGCGGGACCGCGAACTATCTACAGGTGATCACCGCGCAGACCAGCGCCTTGCAGAATCAACGATCGGCAGTCGATCTTCTCACGCGGCGCATGGTCGCCAGCGTGTCCCTGATCCAAGCCCTTGGCGGCGGGTGGGACGCATCGCGGCTACCCTCTCCCCAAGATGTACGACAATGAGCGCCCGGCCACTGGCCTCCGGCATCCGTTCCAGGCCCTACCCCGAACCGCCTGGCTCCTCGAACAGACCGATCTGTTCCTTCGGCGCCGGTTTGGGCCGCCGGCGCTGCAGCGGGCTTCCGATCACCCCAAGCACCTGGACCGAAAGCAGCGCGGACCGGGGGACGAACAGGCGCTGCGTGTTGCTGAATGGATCCGGGGGAATTACGCTGAAGCCGTAGTGCTCCAATTGGAGGAGGTTGTTGGGCAATATTCCCTCCATCGCCTCGCCATCGCGGAGTTTTAGACTGACCCAAAGGCCCGCCATTTTGGGGCGGGAATGGAAAACATGGCGTTCCGGAGCGCCGGCATCCTCAAATTCGCGGACGAACGAGATGGTTTTGATGTCGGGGTAAGGAACCTTGGAGACGTTGCCGTCTTCCGACAACAGTTCCACCCCCTCGGGTTGGAGATATCCAGCCGGATTGACGTATCCGGATAGAAATTCCCGTTCGAAACGCCGGATGACAACCTTTTTTGTGGTGGAAGCGGCCAAACTTCACCTCAATTGCAACAACTATGTTTCAAACATTTAGGCGCTTATTGTATCATTGGCACGATGTCTGGAGCGCTCACTGAATCGGCACCGTTGCGTAACCAGATGACTGCGTTCCTCAACTTCTGCCGCCTGGAGAAGGGGTTGGCGAAGAACTCGCTGGAAGCCTATGCTGCTGATTTATTGAAGTTTACCGCCTTTATCGGCCCCGTCGGCGCGCTCCCGGGAACCGAGGAGATCCGCCGGTATCTGGACCATTTGACCCAAAGCGGGTTAGGCGGCCGTTCGGTGAGCCGCCACCTCACCACGCTGCGGAGCTTTTACGGCTTCCTCCTGCGGGAGGGCCAAATCGAGACCGATCCTACCGAGCATCTCCGCTCCCCAAAACAGTGGCAGACCATCCCTAAGTTCCTCAATTTAGAGGAGATCAATAAGCTCATACAGGCTCCCGACGTTACCCGTGCTACCGGTCTACGGGACCGTGCCATGCTGGAGTTGCTGTACGCCTCGGGGTTGCGGGTGTCCGAACTTTGCCGTGTGGGCGTGAGCGACCTGAACCTGGAGATGGGGGTCCTCAGGACCACGGGAAAGGGAAACAAGCAGCGGCTGGTTCCGGTTGGGAAACCAGCGATCCGGGCAGTGGAGGAATATATACGAAGTGGCCGTGCGTCGCTGCTCAAGGGCCGCGCCAGCCGTTACCTGTTTATTACCGCCCGCGGCGGGTGTCTTACCCGCCAGGCGTTCTGGAAGCTTCTGGCTGCTTACGGCCGGAAAGTCGGTCTTTTTCATGGGCTTACACCCCATGTGCTGCGTCATAGCTTTGCCACGCACCTGTTGGAAGGCGGGGCCGATCTGCGGAGCGTCCAGGTCATGCTGGGCCATGCCGATATCTCGACCACGCAGATTTATACCCACGTGATGCGGTCAAGGCTCAGGGACACCGTTGAGAAACACAACCCCCGGGCCTGAACGGGCCAGTTCCGGACGAGGATGGACGGGGGTGTGGAGGAACGTTTGGTAAAGTCGAGCGCAATGCGATGAGTGACTACATCTACATGCTGGAAAGCCACTTGAACCCGGACCAAAACCGGGTGGTGGAAGAGGTCCAGACCGCCGCGGGACAGGCCGTTGTCAACGTGTTCCTGACCGGAGGCGCGATGCGCGATATGCTGGCGGGGTTTCGCATCCGCGATCTGGACTTCGTGGTGGAAGGCAACGCCGCAAAACTGGCCAAGACCCTTTGCGAGACCACCGGCGCCAAACTGGTCTCCTCGGACGAGAACCGGAAGAGCGCCGAACTGGTGTTCCCTAGCGGCGTCACGGCGCAGATCGCGATGTCGCGCCAGGAAAAATACGCGCGCACCGGTGGCAAGCCGCATGTAACCCCGGCGACGATCCAGGAAGACCTGCGGGGACGGGATTTCACGTGCAATGCGATTGCGCTTTCGTTAAACCGTGCATCCCGGGGCCTGCTGCTGGACCCCATGAACGGGCTAGCCGATATTGAGCGGCGGGAGTTGCGCGCCATCAGCACCTACGGGTTCTATGACGATCCTTCGCGATTGCTGCGGTTGATCCGGTTCCAGGTGCGGCTCGGCTTCACTGTGGAAGAGCGCACCAAGCTGCAGGTAGCCAACGCGCGCGAGGCGGAAGTGGAGAAGTTGATTCCGGCCCGGGTTTGGTCCGAGGAATTGAAGCGCATCAGCGGGGAGGACAGCCCTTCGGAAATCCTCAGGCTGCTCGAAGATGCGGGTCTGATGGCAAGGATTTCGCCAGCCCTGGCCGGGCCCAAGCTCAATTTGGCCGGCGTCGCCAGGCTGGAGAAGATGAGCCGCCTGCTGCCGGACGATTTGCCAACCCGCGCGGCGCGCTTCGGACCGTTCCTGTACGCCTTGACCGAGAAGCTTTCGCTGAAGGAGAAACAGGCGCTGGTGAAGGGCACCGAGATGCCGAAGGCCGACGTCGACTTGTGGCAAAAGCTGGAAGCCAAGGCGAAGAAACTGGAAACGGCGCTGCGTTCGCCGCGCATCCGTAAGGCGTCGCAGGTATACCACATCCTGTCTGTGGCGGCGCCGGAAGATGTGCTCTTCGTGATGTACCATTCGGCGCTCAAGCCGGTGCAGGAGCGGATGCGAAACTACTTCCAGAAGTATCTGCTCACGGTGCAGGAGATCGCTCCGGAGGAGTGGGCTACGGTTCCCGGCACGCCCGGGACACCCAAATACGCCAAGGCGCGGGATGAATTCATCACGCGCCGCCTGGACCAGAAGGTGAAAAAACCCGTCGAGCCGGTTCCCGAGCCACCGCCACCACCGCCGCCCGTGGAAGCGGCAATGGGACGGCGGGGCATGCGGTAGTTCCATCGGCAGAGTTGCCGGTACAGCAAGCCGGTCCGCCGACGGCGAGATCAGGCGTCACGACCGGACCCCGTGGCTGCAGGGCGGCGATTCTCCCAGGTCCGCCAAACGTGGTTCGCGAAGGCCCGGCGATTTCCGCTTCGCGCGCGGCCGCCCCCACTCCCCCTCAGATCACCTCATTGAGCAGTTCCGAGCGTGGATGCGGGATGACCACCTTGTTCACCAGCATTCCCTTCTGCCCCACCACTTGCGCCGCCGCGTCTACGGCGCTCTGCACGGCAGCCACATCGCCCGTCATGGTGACAAAGGCCTTTCCGCCCATAGCCATCGCCAGCCGGATCTCGATCAGTGTCACGTTGGCCGCCTTTACCGCTGCGTCCGCGCCTTCGATCAGCGAGGCCACCGAGAAGGATTCCACAATGCCCAACGCCTCCAGCGTCTCCACTTTCGTCGCGCCGCTGATGGCTGGGAAGACCGCCTCATGCAGGTTCGGAATCACGAACGAATCGATCACCGAAAAGCGCGCCCCGCTCTCCCCCGCTGATACGGCCGCCTGCACAGCCGCTACATCGCCGCGCACCATCACCATGTACTTGCCTGAACAGATCGAACGCGACAGCACCACGCTCACATCCGCCGCTTTCAGCATGGTATCGCACACCAGAAATCCCGACGCGATGCTCGTCAGCTCGATCAAACCAATTGAATCTTTCGCCATTGTTTATGCCACAACCTCGACGTAATCCGGCGTCACCGTGCGCACTTTGCCGTCAATGCTGGCGTGAATGTTCACACCCAGCTTGCTGGCGTCCACACGGCCCACCACCTGGCCCTTCTTCACCTTCTTGCCTTCCTGCACCACGGGCACGGCGGGTTGCCCGGCGTGCTGCCTCATCCTGATGCGAGCCACCGCCGGACGGCACTCTACCTTTTCGAACGGCGTCTCGGACTCGTATTCTTCCACCTGCAGCCTGCGCCGCAACTGCAGCAGCGGCACCCTTCGGTACTCTTTCATCGGATGGACCTCCACCGGACGCGTCTGCACGAACTTGATTCCCGCCGCCCGCTGGTCCTTCTTCCCCTGGTCGCACGCCTCTTTGGGATACAGATCTTCCGGACAGGCGTACAGCGTGCACAACCCGCAGGAGCAGCACAACTCCGACCATTGATTCCAGATGTCGGCGCCCGTCGTCGTAAAGCCCAGGCTGCGCATCACCTTGTGCGGCTGCACGTCGTACCCAAGCAGGTACCGCGGGCAGAACTCCGTGCAGTAGCTGCACTGATCGCAGGCCGATTTGCCGATATGGTTCATCTCCTGCTGGGACCGCGTGCGCCGCGACATCAGGTAATGGTCGCGCGGCAGTACGATCAAGCCGCCGGTGGTCTTCGTCACCACGTCGTCCAGGTCGAACGTCAGGGTGCCCATCATGATGCCGCTGATGAAGATGCCGAAATCCGGGACCGTGGCGCCGCCGGCCACGGCAATCAGATCGCGAAACGGCGTGCCCACCGGCGCCCAAAACGATTTCGGCTGCTGCACGGCGCCGCACACGGACAGAAACTTCTCCGTTACCGGCGTTCCCTGTTCCGCCAGGTGCACGTTGTACAGCGTTTCCACGTTATTGACTACGCAGCCCACCTGCAGCGGAATCCCCGCCGCCGGAATCAGACGCCCCGTGGCCGTGTAGACCAGTTCGTACTCGTCGCCCGAAGGGTAGAAATCGCCCAGCATCACGAACTCGATCTGGTCCGTCTTCAGGCTGTGCTTCAGCGCTTCCAGCGATTCGGCATTCTTGGACTTGATCCCGAACTTCCCGGTCTTGGCGCCCACCGCGCTCATCATGGACGTCATGCCGGCCAGAATCCCATCCGGGAAATGTTTCATCAGCTCAGCGTCTTTGTGGATCAGTGGTTCGCATTCCGCGCCATTGGCGATCAGAAACTCCACCTGAGCCTGTGCTTTGACGTAAGTAGGGAAACCCGCTCCGCCAGCGCCGACAACGCCGTGTTCCCGCAACTTCTCACTGAGCATAGATTCAAGGATAGCAGCCTGGCTCGCCCTACCCCGGCAACTGCCGCATCAAGTCCGGAAACACGGCCTGCACAAATTCCACCGCGTTCCTGGTGGCCGCATCGATCTCGCCGTTGCGCACCGGCACCACCACTTTTACCAGGGAACTGTCGCTGCGGTGGTACCTGATGGAATCCGCCACCAGCCAGAACTTGGCGGCGAATTCGCTCGCGATGATCCGGTTGTGACTCTGATACCAGTAGAGCACCACGCTTTTTTCGTCACCGTGCGCCACTACGTAGCGGTTGGAGCGGATGGGTTCGCCGCGGCCCGGCACTTCAATCGTAATCGGCTCGGACTCAATTGGCTCCCATCCCGATCCTGGCAGACAGTTCTTGGGAGAGTGGGGGGCCTGTCCCGACCGCTGGGTCTTGAAGTACGCGATGAACAGATAGACGCCGGTGTTTCCGGCGGGGTTTAAGTAACTCCGGTTCAGCAGATCGTCCGCCTGCAGAATCTCCTGAATCTCCGGCTCGATCTTCACGTCTTGGACCATCCGCCAACCCCCGAGTTGCACCGGAAACGCGGACAAGGGCCCGGTCACCGGCACATGCTCGCCGCGGTTGGCGACGGCGTAGAAGACCGTGCCCTCCAGCAGGAGAAAAACAGTCAGAATGCGGGCGTACTTGCTGTTCAGGAGATTCATCGGCTCCTCCGCGCCTCCACAAAGTGCAGGGTCCGGATGACCAATTGGTGAAAGACCAGCAGGATCGCCAGTGCAACCATGAAAATCACCCACCCCTCTGCCTCATGGAAGAAGCCCTCGGCCAGTTTCGGGTCCACCTGAGTCATGATCCCCGTGATGGTCACCCGGCTGCCGTTGGCAATGATCGCGATCGGAATGGTGGAAAAGAACAGCAGGACGCGCATCCAGTTCTTCTTCTCGAAGAAGTACCCGTAGACCAAAGAGAGGAACGACAGAGAGAGCAGGGACCGGATTCCGCTGCAGGCTTCCACCACCGAGAGGCGCTGATTCGGCAGATCGAGGATGTTGCCCTCGCGATATACCGGGATGGCTAGCAGCGTGAGCGCTTCGTCCGCCAGTTTGCTGGCGAAAATCTGGAGCTTCAACGTTAGACTGCTGTAGATGATTGCCGGGATCGGAATCATGAAAAACAACAGAAAAAGCGGAAACGCCAGCTTTTTCAGGATCGCGGTGCCACCCAGAAACCACACCACCCCGATCAAACTCACCACCAACGAAAGCCGCGCGGTGAATAGCTCCGCCCCCAGCGTGCCGAGCATGAGCTGCAGGCCGCCTAACACCACCAGGGCCAGGCCCCAAAAGTTCGGCTCGGGTTTCAGCGAGGCCAATTCTTCGCGCCGCTGCCAAACAATGAAGCCCGCAACCAGCGGTACGAAGAAACCGTGACCCATATCCGGATCGTGATTCCACTGCCGTACCAAGCGGCCCAGCACCGGCGCGAAACAGCCAATCAGCAGCACACCGAACCAGACAATCGGCAGCCAAGGCAACTGGGCCTTGCGGGGGATC
>Ga0209067_10001422_pt1 | contig 14807 bp, 14 predicted proteins | sample ColStrG_CSR_2013_FD_187199 | JGI IMG/M metagenome (GOLD analysis project Ga0209067, IMG submission 187199) | Freshwater sediment microbial communities in response to fracking from Pennsylvania, USA - Cold Stream Run_MetaG_CSR_2013 (SPAdes)... | ecosystem: Environmental > Aquatic > Freshwater >...
CGCTACGTTGCTGCCGTGGGGTTGGCCGTTGTTGGTGAGGTGTTCCGTTACCACAGGAACGTCTCTGCTCTTCCCGTCGAGCTGGGGCAGGCGGGGAGCGGTAATTTCAAGCGACATTTTTGCTTCCGCGATGAAATGGCCTGCGGGCTTCGCAGAGACGACGCGGCCAAGCACGGGGGTTCCAACCGGGATCGCGAGTGCGCCATCAGCAAAGACGACGGCAGCAACAGTGCCGTGGAAGTGGTCATTTGCCTTCGCGGTTTTCGATGTCAGTGGGTCGGTGATGCGAACCTGAATCGAGGCGTTTGCAGGTATAGTGATTCTTCTCTCGACTGGTGCGCCTGGTGCCGCGGCGGTCGCGGGGTATGTGCGGGCATCGGTCGAAAGCTGCTGAGTCTGCGCCCCGTTGGGATTCGCGAGAGCGGGAAGATGTCCTTCGGTCGACGGGCTGCCCTTGACGTCAAGGTTATTGATGACAGTCTTTACGCCGTTGACATTCCCCACTTCGAGGCCGGCTAGTACTTTGTCGCCTTCGCTCGAAACAGTGCCGGTCAAAGTAACGATGCCGCGCGAAGTCTTTGGGACGATGGTGAGTCCCCGGAATGCCTTTTCATTTTGCAACACGGCTTCCACGTCGTGCATGAGCTTGGCATCGCTCGGAGGCGGTGTAGTGCGCTGTGCAAGGGCGTGAGGCAGGAGGAAGGTGCTTGCAGTGACGGCTAGAGCAAGGGAAGCAACGGAGAGTTTGTTCATGGCAGGGACTCCAATTCTTAATGCTTGTCGGACGGCACCAACGATTTAGAGACCGATCCCGTGATTGATAGTGGTCGCAGGATTGGTGGGAGACTGTGCGTTTTCTGCGTCGGTCTGCGTGGGCGAGTGCCCGGCTTGCTCAAGGGCATTCTCGCGCGTGATGGGCTGGGCATGGCGGTCAAAGAACTGGCCTTGGGTGTCGATGTGTAACCAGCGCTGAGTTTCAGGATGTTGGTAGCTATGGATGCCGTCGGTTTCGCGTTGCCACTTGTAGCCGTGACCTTCCGTTTGAAGTGCTGTGTCGAGGGGACCGTACTGGCGATTACGCTCGGCTTGTTCCGGCGTGAACTGAGATTGTTGTTCCGGTTTCAATTCATTGTGCTGTTGCATAGTGTGCTCCTTCGGAGTTTGGGAGTGTGAATGCGGGGCAAGTGTTTCGTGAAAATCGAGGGCAGAGCTTTTGGTCACATCGGTGCTGAGGCGCTGGGCAAGGGTTGCGGCATCATTGGTGTAAATGTGGGCATCGTGGGACGCGCGGGAAATGGAGACGTAGGCAAAGCGGGGGTTGAGGAGTTCGGAGAACGAATTCGTGTCCATGTTGACGAGGACGCGGCTTTCGGTCAAAGACTGCGAGCTGTGGCTGGTGACGGCATAGCCGTGATCGAAGTGCCGCATCCGAGCGGGATCAAAATTGACGGTTCGCCCATCATCCATCTTAACGGTTAAGCGATTGTCATTGCCGATGGCTTCGATCTGGCCGCGATCACGGTTGTGCACGTCGAGATCCTTATTATTGTGGGTGAACTGGATGCGATCGCCGGTCGAGAACTCCCGCGCAAGGTTGGTGTAAACATTCACTCCGCGCAAGCGCTGCGGATCATAGGCCACCTGCTGGCCATCTGCTCTGGCAACGGTGACTCGATTGTTGGCGGGATCGCTCGCGACGACTGTGGCGTAGCTGTTTCTTTCCAGGCCAAGCTGCTCACTCCCACGAACGTACTGCAGGGTGTCGCCGGGGTTGTACCTGGCGGCCCAGGCTCGATCTGCGCCGGTCATGTCGTTTCGAGCCACGAGGACCGGGAGAGAAACATTCTCTTTGCCGAGTGCGCCAGAGGCTTGTAACTCGATCCTCACGGCCTGATTGATGTCCCTCCGGGAAGCGTTGTCGGGAGAGACGATCAAAGTCTTTTCGGGGTTTGAAGCGTAGTCCCTGGCGATGGCAGCGACGCGCTCTTTGGGACTGGAAAGCTCGGTGATGCGCCCCTGAGATTGCAACAGCGAGATACCGGCGTGCGTCTCATTCCTGGCAAGATGTTCGACGGCTTTGAGCAGTTCGGGGTCTTTCTGGCGCACGATCTGGTCGAGTTGGGCGGTTCGCATTCCGGCATGCTGCAGCTGCTCGAAGGGTTTTCCCGCGTCTACGGCCTGATGCTGGCGTATGTCGCCGATAAGCAGAACGCGATCCTGAGGGCCTAGCCGGTCCAGGAATTCCTTCATCTGCTGGGTGCTGGTCAGACTCGACTCATCGACCAGGAAGAGGCGCCGGTTTGCCGGGTCGTCGGGGTTCGTCTGTGCCTGCTCGCGGGTTCCCATCGCCAAATAGGCTTGCAAGGTGTCGGCGGAGATGCCGGCAGCCTCGCGAAGCTGGTGAGCGGCGCGCGCGGTGGGGGCGAAGCCTGCGACGGCGTAGCCGTTGTGCTGGGCAGCTTCGCGGATGGATTCGAGGGTGGTCGTTTTGCCAGCCCCCGCGAGCCCCTGCAGGCCGTGGATTTGATCGCGTGAGGTAAGTATCTCCGCGATCGCGCGGCGCTGGGCTGGGTTCAAAAACTCGAGCGCAGCGGCGTAAGACGCAGCGCGTTCTTCGCTCATGATGGGCGCAACGGTGTTCTGCCCGCGCTGCATGTGCTCAACTGTCGCTCGTTCTGCGGCGATGGCTTCGGGGGTCGTCAATCGTAGTCCGGTGTCGTGCTTCTGAGCGGCTACTGTTTGGAATTCGCCGATCGCGTGGCGGTGCTCGAAGTTGTCGCGCACCTGGCTGAAAGTAAGGTCGCCCATCCCGCGGCGAAGCGCATCGCGCATGATGTCGCGCTGGTCGATGACGGCCTCGCGCTCGAAGTTCCGTTCCTTGGCATAGGAAACGGCTTCCTGCGCGCGTTGCGGCGGGTTGGGGACTCGGTTTTGTTCCTGCGTATGGGTTCGTTCGTGGGCCTCCGCGACGACGCGATCAGCCTGATTGCCGAACTTCGCGGCGAGCTGGCGATGAGCTTCCATAACCTCGGCGGGCGTATGAATTTCCTTTTTGTCGCGCGTGTTGTGGGCGGCGATCTGCGCGGCCTCCGGCCCGCTAAAGCCGCTTTTCGCCATGGCCTGCTCGATCTGCTGGCGGCGGGGACTGGAAGCGTCCAGGTACTCCTGCGAATACCCTTTGATCTCCGGTGCACCTCTCTTCCCTGCCTCGATTTCATAGCCGAGATTGCGAAGCTGATAAGTCAGCTCCGCTTGATAAACAGCGGTTGCGAACTCTTGACTCTGGAAGAGGCCGCGCTCCTGTAGGGCGCGCGTCGAGCCATCCTGGCGCTCCGTCATATTGAAGATGACGGCATGGGTGTGGAGCTGGGGAGCGGCGTAGCCATTGACCGGGCGGGCGGTGTCATGCTCGAACTTTGCCGCGATGAATTCGCCGGTGGTTTCGGCGGCGTGGTTGCCGCCGATCCGTGCCTGGGTGTACCGCTCCAACTCTGTGAGGGCGGTTGTCACCGCGTGCCGATGGGCCTCTCTCACCAGCACGTCGCCTCCGACTAGGGCCGTCAAGGAAACGGATTTGGGAGCCGAGAACGTCGCATCCCACCCGGCCCGGTGCTCGATCGGCTTGACGGTGGTTCCGTCTGCTGTCGTGTAGGACTGCCCCCTGCGATGCCGCACCAGTTGATCGCCTGTGATGGGGTTTTGGCCTTCGCTTAACCGGGCAAAGTACTCTGCGTCAACCGCTCCGGCTAGGCCGAATCGCTCGGCCAACTTACCCTGCCACTCGCCGACGACGGCACCGTCTTGCTTCCAATAGTTTTGCTCGGCAGACGTGAACTCTTTGGCGTGGTAGGTCTGCGCCTGGGCGGAACTGAGCGGTTTTGAGATGGTGAGCAAAATGCGCCTCTTAATTCGTAATGAAGTTCAAGGTCGTTTGTGTTGGCTGCTCGGTGTTGACGATGTTGTCGGAGGCCTCCGCGCCGGTGTTCTTTCCGGCGTCCGGTCCTGCTCCAACGGTGGCAAACTCGCCATTCGACGAAGTCGCGGCGGCGCTTGTTTCTTCCACCGGCTTTGCCTCAAGATCAACGTCGGCGCGAGGCGCTGCTGGCAAAGCGGGCGGCGGTGCGGTGGTTCCGTTGCGAGCTTTGGCCTTTATGTTCTTGGGATCGAAGGTGAGCTTCTCGTCCGGCAAATGTCTGCGCTCGAATGGAATCTGATGCCCCTCGATATCGAGGTAAGGAAACGAGAAACCCGTGACGTAGTTCTCGTATTTCATGAAGGCGTGCAGGTCGGGCAAGCCGGAGATTTCTGATTCCATCACTGCTGGTTCGACCTGGATATCCAGCGCGAAGTTTCTGCCCGAGCGTGTTCCGTCGAAGTGGCTCTCTCTTATGCGCTCGACTTCGACTTTGCCGATCGCCTTGCTCACCCACTCGCCGGCATTCGGCTCCTTGGTTTTCAGGAAGATGCTGGTTGTCGGCATGGATAGCATGACCTCCGCCAGGTGGCCGTAAATCACCTCCAACTGAGCCTTCCCCTGAAAGCCCATGATGATGGGGTTGTTGCTTTTGCGGTTCTCGGTGAGGGCAGTGTGAAACTGGGGAAGACGCTGCAGGCTGGCCAGTTCATCGAGCACAAACCATACGCGTTTCTGGTGGGCTTTGGGTTCGTTCAACAGGCGCAGCACTAGCATGTCGATCCATACGCTCTGCAGTGGACGAAGCGCCTCGCGCTCGGCCGGAAGCGAGGTAATGAAGATCCATCCTTGGCGTGACTCCGCCCAATCGGTTGCGGTCCATTCTCCGTTGCCAGCACCCTTGTGCGGCAACAGCCGAAGGCTCTTTGCGACCTTGCTGAGAGAGGCCAACACGCCTACTCTTTGCGGGGGCGCCGTGTGGTCGATGAAGTTGGCGACTTCTGTGCGAGCGACTCGATTGTCAATTTCCTTTGGGTTACTCATCCATTCGATAAGCTCTTCCGGCGTCGGTCCGTAGCGCAACAGATATGCGAATATCTGCTGCGGAATCTCGAAGAAGAACTCCCCCTTTTTGTCTTGCGGGGGCTGGAATAGCGAGACGGCAATTGCGTCCGCTTCCGAACTTGTCCGCAATTCTTCGGCTGGTCCCCAGTAGGGGCATCTTCTATCAAGTGGATTGAGAATGATGTCGTGTTTCGGGTCGTAAAAGCGGCGCGTGTACTCCAGCGCCGGATCGTAGACGATGGCGGAGTCGCCGCGGCTTCGAATCTGCCGGAGCATCTGCATAATGATGGTGGTTTTGCCTCCACCGGTGTCCGCGATGATCTGCACGTGCTGGGCCTCGGCCTTGGCCGGGATGCGAAGCATCTCCTTCAGCCCGTCGATCTTGATGCCAATTCCCTCCCCCTGCACTTTGCAGTTGAACTCTTTCGGCGTGACCCGCTCCGTCCCTTTTAGCCGCCGCCCGTACCTCATTTGCTTGCGGCGCTTGATGTCCTTCTGGATCGAAAACGGAAGCTGGATGAGCAGGGATACCAGGCCGAAAAACAGTGGAAGTTGGTAAATCTCGGATAGGCTTTCGCCACCGTAAATCGCACTCTTGAGGTAGGCACTCAAGGGCGCATCGATGTAGGTTCGTTCTGGGTCCTGGTAGAGCAAATCATAGCCAGCGCGCAAGGCGGACTGCGAGAGCGCCAGCGGGAGCGGTTTCGTTCCCGGTTCCGGTGTGTTGCCGTCTGTCACGTCCGCGTCCGTGGCCGGTCGCGGTCGGATTCCGCGAGCGCCGACCATCACCAGGCGGTACTTGTCTTTGCGGCTGGCGGAGACGCCGCCGGCAACGCTCGACCGGATGTAGATCGGCGTGTAGAAGCGCTGTAGCGGAGTATTGCCGAAGGTGAAGCGCAGGTAGACGAAAAGTCCAGTCAAGATCACGGCAAAGAACACCGCGCCATAGGTGTAGACGGCGCCGTGAGGTGGAAAGATGATCGTTTCTTTTCGTCCCCAATGCATGGTTGCCATTACGCCTTCTCCAAGTCTGTCCGCGTCTTGATCGCCAAGCTGCGCTTGTGCTTTTTGACCTCGGCGATAGTACCGTCGAAGACTTCCGGTGTTATCTTCTGCCCTGTCGTGAGTGGTTTGAGAAGGTTCGTGAGCATGAGCCGCAGGCCAATAATTTCGACCAACTCCGGGCTCACGGGCGGCTCGCCCGAGTCGCGCGCCAGCTCGTCCAGAATGAGCTGCCGGATGAATTCGCCGCGCTGCAGACCGTTCTTTTTCGCCAGCGCGTCTAGGTGTTCGGTCTCGGTGTTAGTCAGTCTCGAAGAGACGTTGCTCCTCCGGGACAACTCGTTTTTTTGCGCTCTCTCTGCTATCGAATCGTCGTTCAGTAGTGCCATCCTGTCCTCCATCTTGGGTACGAATCCATACGAATTCGCGTGAATCCGCATGGATTCGTTTTGCCCGTAAGGGTATTGATATTGCTGGCCCGCTTCTATGAATCCGTGCGGATTCACCGCACGACCCTTTGAGGGATGGAGTGTCAAAAATAACCCGATGCGAAGCATCGTCTGTGCACCACCCCGAAATTGAATGCCCAATCATGCCCTCGATACCCGCACGGAAGCTGTGGAATCCACCCCGGCTCCAAGCTTGTTTGCGAGCTGCTCGATCCCATCCTTGTTCGGTCCTCTACGGACACGCAATGTGGAGGCGACCGAGTTAGCCTGTGGCGTCTTCAGAAACTCCTGAAAGTCACGGTCCTTCGAGAAGACATAGTTGAGCGCTTTGTCCACCACATCATCTGCGGATGCATGGATGAAAGCGGCATACTGATCGACCAGAGTGGCGGTGGATTCATCCAGCCGAACCGAAGCACTGAGGTAGCGGATTTGATTGATTTCAAGCAATGGCATGTTGGCTCTCCTTCTTACTCAACAAATCACGCATCGTTCTCCGGGTAATCATCCTCTGCGCGGTCTGGGCAATCTCCCAGGCGCGAGCCGAGCAGAGCGCGGCGGGAATCTCGAAGCGGCGGCGAACTTGGAGCATCGTGACAACGTCCGCGATCGGAACTCCTTCGATGAGCCAGAGTCTGGCCGATGCGACATCCACTGTTCGCTGGGCGTAGTACAGCGGATTTGGCTTATCGGCACGGCGGGAAGCGAGCGTTCGCGTGAGCTTGGCGGCGTCCTTTCCGCTGGCAAGTTCATGCAGAACCCAGGCCCAATCGTGTTCGGAATTCGTGTGCTTATTGGTGTGCTTAGAGAAGTGCTTTCGCGATGGCATTACAGGCCTCGAAAGCACGGCATCCGCCGCTAGAAGATCCAGCCGAAAGTCATCGCAATGCCAGGTGGAATCACCCGAGTATTCAACGGTAATGGGACACGGCGGATCGTACTTGCAATTCAGGAACCCCGGCAAGCGCAGAACCCGGTTACAGTCGGTGCAGGCGGGATCACCGCCAAAGGCTAGCGCTAGCAGCTTGAGGGCACTTTCCTGCTGCTCGACGGTGAAGCCCTCAACCCTCCAGAGAACGTGGTATTTGCCAAGCGATGTCGAGAGGATTGCAGTGGGCGCGGGAACCGTATCGGAGGCTCGGAGGCTGGTGAGGCGGGCTTCTCCTTCGGCATCCAAATCGAGGTACAAATGCCGTACCCAAGCGATGCACTCTTTCGTGCGCTTGGTGGCGCCACGGCGAAGAGGATTAGCAGCCACATAGACGTTGGCGCCGGCAGAATTCTCGTCCGAAAGCCAGTCCAGGTAACGGGGAGAAAGAGCAGTCTCCAATGGGACGATTCTCTGAAGTGTCCCGCCAGGAACGTCCCGCCGCAGAAGCAGAGCGATGGTCTCAGCCGCAGCGAACGAACGAGTGAGGAAGTTGGCCGCTGTGGCGGTTGGATTCTGAGTCCTAGGCTGTGGCATGTTTCACCTCGAATACCGGCTCGATAAGGAAGCGTTTCGCGTCCCGGTCGTATCCCCTGAGAGCCAGCACTTCGCCGACGATGCGGCGAGGCGGGCGGCGCTCGACGTGGACGACGAAATCGACGGATTCCCCGATTTCCGCTTCGGTGTCGTAGAAGGTGGTCTGGGCGTGGCTGCGCATGACCAGGTTGGCAAAACGGTGAAGTGCTTTCTCTGCCGAGTTGGCATGAATTGTGGCCAGCGAACCGGCATGGCCAGTATTGAAGGAATCGAGCAAGGTTCGGGCCTCGAATCCACGTACTTCACCGAGGATGATCCGGTCGGGTCGGAAGCGAAGAGTGTCCTTCAATAGCTCGTCGAATGAGATATTGGTGTTGAAAGTACTGTTCTGGGATCCGGCTGCAACCAGGTTGGGCTTCCGGATCTGAAGCTCCGGGGTATCCTCGATCACGAGGATGCGTTCCTGCTCGGGAATTGAGTTGGCTAGGATCTGCAAAAGCGTGGTCTTACCGGTCCCGGTTCCGCCGCTGATAAGCAGCGTCTTCCCGGTGCGAACCTGCTCCCCCAAAAGGTTGGCAATCGGCTGCGTCAGTGTGCCGCGAGCAATCAGGTCATCGACCGTGTAATTGCGACTGGTAAATTTCCGTATCGCAAGGGCCGGAGCCGGACTCACCAGCGGCGGAATCCACGCCGCCAGCCGGCTTCCATCAGGGAGCTGCACGTGTAGTCTGGGGTTGTCTTCGTCTAGCCTCTTGCCGAGATGATTGGCGATGACTTCGAGGCCGGTACGCAGCCTGCCGGGGTCAAAGGAAACGTTCGGTTCCAGGCACAATTCTCCATCGCGCTCCGAAAACCATAAGGAATTGGGATTCCCCATGATCTCGCTGACGTCTTCGGCGACGAGCAGCGGCTCAATCGGCCGAAGGAATGGAAGGACCAATTCAAGGCTCATAACGAAAACCTCACAACCATGGAAGCCCAGCAGTTAGCCGGGCTTCCGCGAATGAATGAGGAAGGGCCTAAGCGGCCGATTCCTCCCTGGGTGGCTCCTCGTGCTCGAGATTGTGCTCTTGATCTTCCGGGGCACTCTTTTCAGCGCGGTCCAGCTTCAGGATCGAAGCGACCCGAATCTCCCAGGTGCGCTGCTTGGAGTCGGTCTTCTTGCTGGTGTACTCCCGGCTGCGCAGTTCGCCTTCTACCTGGATATGTGCGCCCTTCTTGAGCGTCGCGGCAAACTCCGAGAGCTTGCCGAAGACGACGCAACGGTGCCATTCGGTATGCGAGACGAATTGTTCGTCCTTCTTGTAGGACGACTTGGTAGCCAGGGAGAGGGTGGTGAAGCTGCGATTGTCGCTGGTGCGAACTTCTGCGTCGCTGCCGACGAAACCGATGAGGATTACTTTGTTCTGATACATGTTGTGTCTCCGTTTGTTGAATTCCCGATCTGGATCGGGGCACCATCAAAGCGAGTGGGCCATGCTCCCAAGTGCCGAAGGTCCGCATTTACGGAGGTTCCGGAGGAATCTTTTCGGGCGTAGTTTGCGAACAAGATTTGGAGGGAAACCCTAACCCGCAGGGCGGCCAGGCCGAAGCAGAAGAGCGAGCTGCCGCAGGGCGCAGGAACAGCCCCGAAGCGGTGCCCGAACCAAGGCGGGATCCAAGACGGCAGACACGCTCCAGGACAACGTTCTCATCCGTGTTTTGGCGAAAGAAGTCCGCCGCCATCGCCGCTAGCCTCGAGCTCCTAAGCACTCCGTAAGACGGGCGCCGTCCGCCACCGCCGTTGCAGGTCGAAAGGTTCTTGTTCGCCGGCGCCACCAGGGGCGTCAGGAGAAAGCGAAAAGCAGCCGGATTGACCGCGAGCATGGGCATCTTTGAGCCTCCTCAAGAAATTCGATTCGTCCTCAGCTGAATGCCTGATCGGCACGGAAGCGCACGATGGTCAACCCAAGAGGATTGACCGCCAGTTCATGGTTCTTCACGTTCTCGCGAAAGACGTAGGTAACACTGGCCGTCCATCGCTCCCGCTTGAGCTCGCTATGATCGGCGGGATTGGTGTACACCTTCTCGAACTCAATGCGGGCCGAATACGGCGACAGTCCCAGGTCGTCGAGAATGACGTTTTTGATATCGACATCGACATACGGCAAGGTGCTGTCTTTGAGGTAGTTCTGAATGCTGTTGTCCATGCGCTCCTGCTGGATGACGGCGCGTTGCACATCGCTGTTGAGGAAATAGAGCGAGTCGGTCTGGTCGCGCTCGATAGTGAAGCGGTTGCGGCTGAAATACAGTTCCGCCCAGCGCGAAAGATAGTATTTGTTCTCCGCCTCCTGTGGGCGGTACTGGTAGTTGCGATAATCGATCGCTTCGGCGCGGCCTACATCGTTGATACGGACAATCAGCGGTTGCATCGACGCGAGAACCTTCTGGCTCTTGTAGGTAAGTCCAACCAAAGTGAGGCACACGGCTGCGAGAACCAGGATGGTCACCTTGAGATAGGTGTTCATTACCAGCGGATCGCCGTATTGCTCCAGGTAACGCTCTGCAGCTCGGGTAATTTCCGGGGCAGCCTTCGCTTCTGTAGCAGTCTTCGTTTCTATGCTCATGCTCCTGACCTCGTTTCTCCGGCCTCGGCCTTTAAATCGCACTCCGTAACGCCATCACCACACCCAAGCCCCCACCGTGTCCGCCAATGCCGCCGCCAAACAAGCTGTGTGTCATGGTCGGGATCTTGAAGAGGATGTAAATGTTGACCAATACGAGCAGGATGAGCAGCGGCAATGTCTGGACGATGGTTGAGGGGTCCGATACGCTCTGGCCAAGCTGGACGTAATAGTTCGTTAGAACATAAGACAGGACATTCATCGTGGCCGCGGCCACGACCTTGTAAAAGCTGAATCCCAGATACGCCTTGAGCCATCCCCAGAACAGCCAATCGAGCTTGTCGAAGACCAGAAATGGGATAAAGACCGGTCCCAGTAATCCGATGATGGTTGCCGCAATGGCGCCATAGGCGAGGATCGCGGAGACGGTCGCGCCCAGGACGGCCAGGAGGAATTGCACGACAAAGTACACAATCGCGTAGTACGGAGACATGATGCTCGACAGCATCGACGGACCAGTCTTAGAGGAGGCCGCGTGGATCTGATTCAGCATGGTGGTGGAACCGTCTGACCCAATCAAACTGACCAGGTTGGTAGTGCCGCCGTCGATGAAGCCCTTGATGGAAAAACCGAGTCCGGGGATGGAGGTGTCGTAGTAGTTCACCATCACGTAAGCGAAGGTGAGCAGCATGAAGAGGTTGAGGAACCTCCCCATGCTGAACCCGGCCCCGCCGTGCGCCGACGCCAGTGCTTCTTGGACGCCGAACCAAACCATCATGATGGTTGCGAGCGCGAGGACGATGTGAATCCCCATCGCGGTGATGGAGGGTGCCACGGTAGTTGCGAGCGACCGGCACCCCTGCGCGATAAAGTCGAAAAGCCCTGTTCCCATGTTCCCTGCCCTCGGATGTTCGTCTGGCTACGCCTACTCAGAACGCTTGCGTAAGCAGGTTCGCGGCGCCGCCGCTGGTCGTGGTGATGTTCGTGTTGTAGTAGGTTTCATAGCCGGCCGAATCGCGAAATGCCGATTTCATCGCGTCCTGCTGCTGCTTTTGAGCAACGATCTGCTCGAGGGCAAGATTGGCATTGATCTGGTTGGCATCCTGTTGGGTGCGCAGTTCGAGGAGCAGGGCCTGATTGATGCGCTGCAGTTCGGCCATGATGGTCTGCTGGGATACGTCCTGGCTTTGGGTTGCGGCCTCAAGATTGGCGATGTCGGTTTGTCTTGCGGTTTGATTGGCACGGATGGTGCCGAGCGTCTCCAGATTATCGGTCATTAGGGAATCGCTGATGTCAATCGTGGCTCCTTGCGCGGCAATCTGCTGCTGCCCGGCGACACTGGCCGTGCTGTAGCCGGGGATGACCCTGGCACTGCTCGGCACGCTGACTTGCTGATAGGCGGCTGCGGCGCCTTTTCCCGTATTCGCGGAGTTCAGCCACCCCATCGAGTTGCCATAGGTATTCGAGATCTGCTGCAACATCAGCAAGTCGGAAGTTGGAGACAGAAACCGGGCATAGAGCATCCTGGGCGCGAGGATCATCTGGTGGCTCAGGCTGTATTGCTCCCGTGCGACGTTGTAGGCCTGTAGGGCCGTCGTGGCAATCTTGACGGTGTTGGTGAAGATTTGTTGGCCCTGCTGGAGCTGTTGGACTGCGTTGGCGATGGATTTCTCTTCGTTGCGGATCTGCGTTACGGCATGACCTGCCTGCGTGGGATCGAAGACCACGCCAGAACCGAATTGCGCGTGCGCCAGGGGTGCCAGTGCCGCGCCTAGTCCGACGGTGATGGTGGTCAGCATCAATTTCTTCATTACCTTATCCTTTCGTGGGCGGTTGGTAGATTCAAGCCGGCACAGCAATACCGCGTCACTGCTGTGCGGCAAGGATTTCTCTCTGGAGTTGTGCCAGACGGTCAGCCTCTGGCTTGCACCGTCCGTCGCGTTCTTTCTTCTTGGCTTCGAAGGCCGCTATCTGTCCTGGGGTCAGAGTCTGGCCGGTCAGAACCCTTGCCTCGCCGGAGGCGTCTTCCTCCAGGCAGGTTCTGGCATAGGCCGGATATTCGGCGTTGTATTGATCCAGCAAGCGGTTAACCTTCTCCGCCTTGTTCAGACAACCCACGAGGGCGAGAGTCGAAACCAGTGAGGACAGGGCAACGGATCGCATCGAAGACCTCCCTAGAACGTCTGTGGAATGCTGTGGTTCGAGTACGCAGGCAGAAGCAAATCCTGCGTGAAATACACCTTGACGCGGTGCCCCTCCCGAATCGTGATGGTGGTCGGTATCTGCAGGAAGCGGTCGAGGATGCTGGCGGCAGATTGCGATACGCTGCCGGCCGCCCCGTTCGTGAATGCCTGGGAACCGCTGGTCGTAATCGTGCCGCCACCCTGAGTGATCTCAGTGGCTCCGGCAACCACACCCAAAGCGATCGAGGTGCCGAAGATCTGAAGGTAGTGGTTATTGACCTTGTCCTTCAGCCCTTCCTCTCCGATCTGGTCGAGACCGTGGAACTGGTCAAGATCGACGGAATAACCGTCCGGCATAATCAGACGGTGAAAAACCACGGCCATCCGCCGCTGTTGACCGAAGCCGGCCGCTCCGATCTTCTTCGCCTCACCCAAAACAACAGTCCCTTCGGGGATGATGACGTGCTGATGATCGTGAGAATACAGCGGATTGGAAACGAGTACTTTTACCGGTCCCGCGGCATCTCCATCCAGGCGATTCATCAGAACGGTGTCGAGAACCGATCCCTCGTAGACCAGATAAGGCTGACCGGAGGCCGAATCAACATTGGCCTCAGGTGATCGTTTGTATCCTCCGGGCGTCGGCTGCGGTTCTTCTGCGGCCTGTGGGCTGACGGGACCACCGTTTTCCTGCCATTGGGCATGATCGAACTGAGCGGGCGACAGCTGGTTTTGCTGTTGCTGTATGAGTTGTTCGGAAGCACGCGAGTAGACGAGGTTCGAAGCGAAACGGGAATCGTCAGCCCGTTCGCGTTCTTTCGCAGCAAGCTGCTGCACCTGCTGTTGCTCCGGAGTGAGTTGCAGCTGCATGTTGCCCTGCTGCGCTGGCGTGCAAGGCTGCCCGGCAACGCACGCAGAGGTGACGGCAACAGCGCCGGTCGGGCCGTACGCCGCGGCCGCGGCACGCTGCGCCGGCGTCGCGGACGCCAGACCAGGATTTGCCGCTGCTGCCGTTGTTGCCTGTTGCTCTCTCTGGCTCTCGGCCTGCATTTGTTTCTTCCACTCCTGCACGTTGTTGTCGGTCGAGTCCGGCAAGTTGGGTTGCGGAGGTTGGCCTTTCGTGCTGGCCTGTTGCGCAGGCGTCTTCTTACCGGAGGAACTGACGAGCGCGGCCACGATCACGAGCGTTACCGCACCCAGATAGACCAGGGTCTTGAGGTTTTTCTGCAACACGCCTCGCGGCTGCTCCTGGGGCAGCCGCAAGGTTGGTTCAGCTTGCGACTCGGTCTTCGTCTTTGCCTCTGCGGGAGGAGTTAAGTTGTTCTCGGTCACGGCGGTTATCCTTTGCGCGTGAATTCCATCCGCTTTTTGCCCAGCTCCACGTATCCGCTGTCCATGATCTTCGGAATGATGTACGTCCCTTCCCGGAGGTCATAGGTGACAAGGTTGGGTTTGCCGTCTTTCATCTCGTACACGCTGAACTTTTCCGGAGCATTGGTCTTGATGTAGGTGAATTTGTCGTCGTGGTAGATCGACTGGATATCGAAGGGGGCCTCGTTCGCCTTGTAGACGTAGTCGAACTTCAGCTTTGTCGGGTAGGCGCTCTTGTATTCATCCACTGCTTGCTCAATGTGCAATTGCAGAGCGGCAAGCTGCTGGCGCGCCTGTTCCAGTTGAGCGGCAGGAACAAATTGCGCTGGACCGCCCGCTGCCACGATTGCTGAGCGGTCTGCTGGCTCGACGATCACCTTCAAGTCCGGGCTGCCGGAGGCCCCCGAGATGTCCTGGAGTGTGAAGCTGTAGATGTTTCCCTTGTCCGTGATGAGATTCAAGTTGGAGCTGATGGCCTGTTTTGCTGGATGCACGAAGCAGAAGTTACCAACCACATCCACAATCCAGAAGTCCTTGTCGCCCGTGGCGGCTTGCATGATCTTCTCGCTCGTGGGCAGCTCGATCAGGGTTGTGTATTTCAGCTTAGCCCGGATCGGAACGATGTCCTCGGAGTGGTACTGCACGGTCCGGGCAGACTCCTGTGCCAGGGCAGCGATGGAAGAAACCACCAAAACACAATCGACCATGAATCTCAGCTGTCGCATAAATGTCTCCTTACGGGTTGATGTTAGAGGG
>Ga0209067_10001424_pt1 | contig 14799 bp, 15 predicted proteins | sample ColStrG_CSR_2013_FD_187199 | JGI IMG/M metagenome (GOLD analysis project Ga0209067, IMG submission 187199) | Freshwater sediment microbial communities in response to fracking from Pennsylvania, USA - Cold Stream Run_MetaG_CSR_2013 (SPAdes)... | ecosystem: Environmental > Aquatic > Freshwater >...
ACGTGGGTTTTGTGGGGGTTTGGGTTTCTGTTGGGTGAGCGGATTGTTTCGGGCGCGGAGAATTGGGGCTCTGCCCCAAAACCCCGCGGGGGATACCCCCTGCGACCCCGGCCCCCTTTCCCTTCAGATCCATCTTCCAGAACGCTCCTCGCCGTCAAGGGTTCTGCTTGCCTCCAGTCATTCGCCGATTCCCTTGCTCATCCCTCTCTTCGACCGGCACTTTGAGCCACATCTTGATCAGACGCAGCACGTCCCGATCTACGATTCGCCGAGCGACACACTGCATCAGTTCGCAGTGTGGGATGGTATCGAAGTACTTCGACAGATCAGCGTCAACTACATCGGTGTAGCCGCTACACAAAAGCTGATGCACTTTCCGGATCGCATCCTGCGCGCTCCGTTTCGGTCGCATAGCTCATGCCTTTTTGCCTGAAGAGCGCGACGAAATTACGAGCACGCTGTTCTGTCGGGAACGTGATGATCACCCGAAAGTTCCCCACGTCTAGTTGCAGTTCCTTTTGAAGCCGGTCGGTAAAGTCGCCGGAGTCAAAATACGCGTTGTACATCTCGCACTTCTGGATGATGTCGTTCTCCTTCTTCCAGTGCTGGCCGGGTTTGGCATTGGTGACCTCCCAGAAAAAGTAGTTTTCATCACGGCCCGCGGGCTTGGCAGAGTTTCGGAGTCCGACAAAGAAGTCCGGGACGCACCGACGCGGCTTTAGCACGCCCTCATCGTTTTGTATGGAAACCGTGAATTCGATTCGCGAGGGGCGGCGCTCGCAGGCAAGCATATCGAATCCGTGCCGGCGTGCACCGGACGCAAGAAGGATCTGCGTGGAGTGGCCCCCGAAATTGAGACAACCAGTTAAGGCTCAAATTTTATTAAATGGGGAATTGAGCCATGAGTTTGTCTCGCAGAAAGTTCACAAAAGAGTTCAAATTGGCGGCGGTGCGCCGCTTGGAAATGGGGGCCTCGATCGCCGCGGTGGCGCGGGCCTGTGAAGTAAACCCTAACGTTTTACATCGCTGGCGGCGGGAATTTCGCGATGGCGTCGATCGCGCGTTTCCGGGGCTCGGGAAGAAGAAGGGCGAAGACAGCCGGATTGCCGAACTAGAGCGAAAGATCGGCCAGTTGACGTTGGAAATCGATTTTTTAAAAAGTGTCTTGCAGCGAGTCGAGGAAGCGCGGATGCTGCAGGCGCTCAATCGAACCGCGCCGTCTACCAACAAATCGCCCAAGAAGCAGAACGGAAAACGGCCATGACGATTGTAGGCATGTGCCAAACCGCCGAGGTGTGCCGGGCTGGCTTATATCGTCATCGAACCAAACCACAGGCCCAAGACGGTGACATGGATCTGCGGGACGCGATTCAGAAGATCGCCCTGGAGATGCCGGCCTACGGCCGACGGCGGATCACCGCCGAGTTGAAGCGTCGCGACTGGAAGGTGAACCATAAGCGAGTCCACAGGATTATGCGCGAGGACAACCTGCTGTGTCTGCGACAGCGGAAATTCGTGGTCACCACCGATTCCCATCACAAGCACCCCGTATACCCGAATGTGGCTGCCGGCATGGAAGTTACCGCCGTCAATCAGTTGTGGGTGGCGGATATCACCTACATCCGGCTGGAGACTGAGTTTATCTATCTGGCGGTGATCCTGGATGCCGTCTCACGCCGCGTGGTGGGTTGGGCGCTAGACCGTACCCTGGAGGCCGTCCTGGTGATCGCGGCGTTGCGTCGGGCTCTGGAAGAACGTCGGCCAGCTCCCGGCCTGGTGCATCACTCCGACCGGGGCGTGCAGTACGCCTGTGGCGACTACACCAGCCTGCTAAAGGAACACCAAATCACCATCAGCATGAGTCGCAAAGGAAACCCGTATGACAACGCTGCCTGTGAATCATTCATGAAAACGCTGAAATACGAGGAGGTCTACCGGCAGGAATACCGCGACCTGGCGGAGGCGTTGGCCTCCGTCGGCGAGTTCATCAACCGGACGTACAACCAAAAGCGGCTCCACTCGGCGCTGGGTTACCGGCCGCCGGAGGAGTTTGAACGGATGCAATCCTAATGTCGTGTCAATCCAAAAGTAGAGGGCGTCCTCAAAGGCGTTTTCTGAGGCATCACGGAATCTATCGGTCCGATGTGTCATTACCTCTTTTTACCCCTGGGCCGGTCCCGCTTTCCGGTCGGGCCGGAGGCCAGGGTATAGGACACGCCGGAAAGAACATGTCCTGCCCATCGTCCGCGATGAGTTCCGGTCGGCTATTCCTTGATCGGGTTGCACGCCTGCAGAGCCCGTCTCCGCTTCACCGACAATGCCAGGATAAAGCTCTTGCCGCATCCGGCCAAAGCGTCTATCATCGAACGGTAGACAGTGTCTTAACTGGTTGTCTCACCCGAGGGGGCCACCCCAGCGCCCGGTTATCTCGTTCGAGTGGTAGAGCGTCAGCGGACTCTTCTCTCGAATGTCCGCCGGGAAGTACGTATACTCCTCATCCTTGTTATTTCGGCTACGCGTCAGGTATCCCGCCGTCATGAGCTTTTTGAGGTCATATCGGAGCGTCCGCTCAACGAGGTCGGCGCCGAAAGGGTGGCGCACGTGTTCGGGCTTCAAAAACAGATATCGCTTGAAAGCGTCCAGATACTGCTCGTGCTTGGGCAGCAGTTTTTCCTCACGCTCTCTTTTTGTTGCCCGTGTAGTCGTTGTCGTCATGGTCATTTTTCAGTTTGAGGAATCGGCGTTCCTCCTCGGCAAGACGCCGATCAAGATCGAGACGGGATACCGCGTCGGCACGGCGGTACAGGTTAATTTTGTAGCCTTCGAGTTTTTCGGGCAAGACCTCGTACTCGGGCACGAACGGAATTTCGATCTCGATGCCGCATCTGGAATCTGGTTGGAACATGCAGTGGCGTGGCGGAAGAAACCTGATCGCTTCGGCGAACAGCGATATCTTTTCATCCCTGTTGTAATACACGTCAACGTCCTGCTCCTCCTGTACCGGAACGTGGCCGCGGCTTTTTGTCGTGCTGGCTCCGTCGTCGCGCTCGGTCACGGATACGCGCTCCCGTTCCTCCCACTGCGTCAGGAAGCTGCGTCGCGACGCCTTCACCGCAAGTCGATTGATGGAGGGCAGGAACAACACCTGCGCCATGTGCGCGGCGTCCAAATAGTCCAGCCCGCCGAATATGAACCGAACGCGGCACTGTTCCAGAATTGAAGTTCTAAGGTGCTGACTCTCGAACTGCTGCAAGTGATGAAATATCGGACAGATGTGAAGCCCGAATTTCAATACCTGGTCAAGCATTGCGGCGGCGTCGAGAGTCAGGTAGGCCTGCGCTTCGTCAAGGTACAAATAGTGCTGCCGCTTGCCGTACCCGCGAAGCAGCGCGCCGTTCAGATACTCGGACAAAAGAAGCGACCCAAAGTCTCGGGCACTTTGCGGCGAGGCGCTCGTGCTCTGCCCGAGATTCACCAGCACCACTGCTCCGCGATCCATGAGTTCTCCTATTGCGGCGGACCCGTTCAGGAACCGGTAGGCCGGTGAGCAAACCAGATCGGCCAAACGGTTCTTTGTCGAGCCCGTGAGCCACTCCCACTCGCGGGCGTTCGTCAGCGCGTTCAAGTGTTGCCACTCGGCCTTATGACGCAAAGAGTTTACTTCGCGAATGGCGCGTTGCCGGAGGGCCTTGTTGGGCAAGTCCAAGAGATGGACTGCCGCGTGCGGCGGCGTGCTCGTCTCAACGCAATAGGAAACCAAGAGTCCGCAGACTCGCCGGAACTTCGGCAGGTCGTGCATACTCTCCTGGCCGTGGACTTTGGCGACGGTTGAAATCACGCGGTCGGTCTGAACCTTGAGGTCGCTCCCGTCACTCTTGAACGGATTGAAGCCGCAGACGAATGACGGGTCGGACAAATCGACCGGGACAATATCGTCCTGGAGGCGAAACCGTGCGCACCAGCGAAGGATGGAATGAAACGTCTTGCCGTGCCAATCGACGAGAGTCAATCCCTGCCGCTCGATGATCCGCTGCCGAATGATCCACTCGATCAGTTTCGACTTTCCAAGCTGGCTGCCCCCCATCGCCATCGCGTGGCTACCGGAGCAGAGCGCGTCTTGAAGAATCACCGAATGCTTTCGGTGTCGTCCGATAAACACGGTTAGTCGAAAAGTCGCGGCGGTCGGTCAGACCGACCGCCCGGCTTTTTCCGGCGCTTTTGGCTGCGGCGTACCGTGTCGGAAAGCCGCCGGTTCAGTTGTTCGTTTTTTCGCCGCTGCGTGGGATCGTCAAGTTTTCGGTCAAACCGGATCACGTTGTCTGCGTCGCGGGCCGGTGGGATTTCGCGGCGGCGATCACCGCGCTGCATTTCGCGCCGCTCATGCGGAGGCAGATAATGTTCCCCGAGACTCTTTCGCGCGACAAACTCGTCAAAATGGCGCGGGAGAAGAAGTTTGAAGAGTAGTATGGCTCCCAGAATGATCGCCGTTCCGATCAGGAGCACGTTAACAACTTTCTCAAGAACCATTGCGACGACCATGAGCAGAACAATGCCCAGCACCAGGGCTGCCAGTAAATCACCCAGCTTCGAACCGCCCCTATCCGACCTATCTGACATACGTACTCCGCGCGTGAGGAATTATACCAGTCCCCGCCATCGTCCCTGGCAGGTAGGCCACCGATAGGCAAGCGAAGCGAAGGGCACCCAAAAGCGAGAGTGCTAACTCCGGAGCGATAGCGGAGCCGGATACGGGCGGTTTTGGGTGCCCTTCGCTGGATACAGCGATGGGGACGATGGCGGAACCAGTCCAGAGTTTCGGGCAATAGCCCGCGTCGTTTGTGGGTACACCGCGTTTTCGCGCGCTAGTAACCGGCGCGGTTTTCCGGCACCGAAACCTGCCGGCGGCGGTAAGATGGCGGCAACCATTATTTCAGTCCGTTCCAGATCTCGTCGGCAACGTCCCGTGGTATGAGACGAGTCCTGTAGATTCGTCTGTTGGAACGCCGGTTGCAAATAGCCCGGACACGCGGGTGCCTGTCGATCAGGCGGATCACGGTGTCGCGGGAGAGGTTCCAAAGCTCGGCGAGTTCTGAAACCCGATAGGGTCGTTTTGGATTATCAGGAGCCATGGCCGCATCGTAGGTGATGCGGCGTTTTGATTGCTTTGAGGACTGTGAATTCTTTGAAGAAAAATCTCTCAACCCCGGCCAAGTTCGTCCAAGACTTCTTTGGGCATGCAAAAGTCCTCCGTCTTGCGGTATTCGCGCACAAGGTACCGCGCGATTGAACGGAGCGTAACCCACTTCTGGCCTTTCCGGATGCAGAGTTCCAGCTTGCCATTGTCGAGCAACACGTAGATGTTCGACGGTGTCATCTCCAGCATCTCGGCGGCTCGGCGCACCGGAACCGACGACGTGTTCTTGAATTTTGAGACGAAGGCCGCGATGAAGCGGACGTAGCTGATGTCGGCGTTCTTGTTTCGCTCCGCTTCGTCGAGCTTGTCGAGCACCTCATCTTTGAGAGCCTGGGTGATCCTGGGGCAGTCCTCTTCGCGGTCGTAAAGGAGCACGATGGTTCGAGATGAAAGCTGCGGCACCGGGCCGCGCCGCACCCACGCCCACACCTCGTACTTCGGTCGCCGCGCGAGTTGGAGGACGAGTTTGAGGAGGTTCCTTCTGCCGCCACCATTTGTATCGTTGAATCACTTCACCCTGACCAGCTTTGGCGCCTGCCAGACCTTCTCCAATTTCTCCTCCAGTACCTCCTGGCGTGTCTTTGAAAAGCTGGCGTAGTGCTTCTCGACGACCTTGATGCTGTTTCCCAACAGTGCCGCCACCTCTTCAACGGTAATGCCGGAGGCGAGCCAATTCACCGCGGCCGTATGGCGAAAACGGTGGCAGTGAAAACCGGGAATCTCAGTCTTAAACATGTCGTTCATGATCGAGCGCCACGCGTCGGTCTGGGTGTGCACGTTCGTGGATTCCCCGATCAGGAAATAGTAGCCGCCATTCAGCGACAGCTTGTCGAGTTCGGTTTTAAGGTACGGCGGGAGAGGAATGAAGACGGCCTTCTGATTTTTCTTGTTGACCCGCCGTATGCGGTTTCCGTCAAAGTGTTCGGGCCGCAGCATACAGGCGTCGGAAATGCGCAGCGCAGAATAGTAAAGCACGTGCGTGAATGCGCGTATGCGCCGCTCGTGGGGCTTGGCCAATATCTTCGACTGGTCGGCGGGTGGAAAGGGTTCAGGAATGAGATTGGGGGCGCTCTCGGGTCGGATACGCTTCGTGGGATTCTGTGGCACATAGCCGGCGTCGTGGCAGAAGGTAAAGAAAGCTTTCAACCGGTCGAGTTTTTTGTTGCGGTGTTAATCCCCTTCCGCTGCTTGTCCTTCTCCTTCAGCATCCAGGTCAGCTTGAACGCAACCAGGCGCTCGAAGGTGAGGTGAGCGACGGTGGAAAAGCCGCACGCGGCGCTGAACTCCTTCAGTTCCCGAAAAAGCAACTGATACTTTCGAATCGTATCGACTTCGCGGCCCTCACCTTGGAGCTTCGCGGTGAACGAGTCGATGGCTGCGGACAGCGTGATCGGTTGCGGTTTATCCGGCTCCTGTGCGGGAACAACCGGCGCTGCCGGTGGCGGAATCAGCATCTCCCGCAGGATCCGTTCCCCGATGTCCCATGAGGTCGTGCGAAGGCTCTTGCGCTGATAAACGCCGCGGGTGTCGACGCCCTCAATCCAGACCGGGCAGCGGTCCCCTTTGCGCAGCAATCGGTCGCCCGAATTCGGACACGGGTCGTTTCTTTGCGGGCCGAATCCGGACTTCAAATGACGCCGGTAGAGAGAGCACGATTCAGTTATCGTACACCCATCGTACACAGGTCAAGTGAAATCGCATAAGCCGTTTAGTTTCATTGGAGGCGCGGGTCGGAGTCGAACCGACGTATAAAGGTTTTGCAGACCTTTGCCTTACCACTTGGCTACCGCGCCCGATGGGCACGCTCTAGTTGCAAAATAGCGCGTCGGACGCTCGGAAGTCAAACACCTACCGGCCCTGGGATGTTCGCTGAGGCCAACCCGGCCGGCAAAAAAAAACACCGGCAGGAATGACCGTGTCACCCCTTCCGCCAGTTTCGTACGTTCCAGCCGGTCCGGCGTCGGGTAAAGCGGGGCCTCGTGCTACACCACATGCTAACATCGGCTTAACCCTATGAAACCGGCAACGAAAGCTTCTTTGCTGCTCGTTCTCGCGGCTCTGTGTCTGTCCGGCGCGGAACCCTACCGGAAGCCTCCCAAAGCGGTCCTGGACGTGCTTAACGCTCCCACCACCCCCACCCTCTCCCTGAGCCCGACGCGCAACTTTGCCCTGCAGGGCCAGTTCGTGCGCTATCCGCCCATCGCCGAGTTGTCGCAACCCATGCTCCGTCTGGCGGGACTGCGCATCAACCCCAAGACCAACGGCCTGCACAATGCCACCTTCGAGAGTTCCTTGACCCTCCGCAAGATCCCGTCCGGCGAAGAGATCAAGGTGGACCTCCCGCCGAACCCCAAGTTGGGTGCCGTGCGCTGGAGTCATGACGGGGCGCACTTCGTTTTTAGCAACACCACCAACAGCGGCATGGAGCTTTGGATCGGCGAAACCGCTACCGGCAAGACGCACCGCGTCGAAGGCGTCCGTCTGAACGGCGTGATGGGTGGTCGCGGCGGCGGTGCCCCCGGCGGCGGGCGCGGCGGAGCATTCGGCGGCGCTGGCCCGTCCGATGTCCAGTGGATGCCCGACAACAAGACGCTGCTGGTGGAAATGGTCAATCCCAACCGAGGTCCCGCACCCGTGGAACCCTCCGTTCCCAAGGGCCCCCGCATCCAGGAGAGCCTCGGCGGCGCCGCACCGGTGGTGACCCACGAGGACATGATCCAGAATCCGCACGACGAAGGCCTCTTCGAGTATTACGCAGCCTCGCAGCTCGCATTTGTGGACACTGCAACCGGTAAGGTCACGCCCTTCGGTGAGCCGGGCATCGTCGAATCCGTGCGCGTTTCGCCGGACGCCAGGAATCTGCTGGTTACTACCATCCATCGGCCCTTCTCCTATCTCCACCAGGCCAGTGAATTCCCCAAGGAAATCGAGATCTGGGATCGCGCCGGCAAGGTGCTCCACAAGGTGGCGAGCCAACCGCTCGAAGATAAGGTGCCCATCAACGGCGTGATGACCGGCCCGCGCAGCATCCAATGGCGGCCCAGTGAGCCGGCGACCTTGATTTGGGTGGAGGCTCTCGACCAGGGCGACCTGAACAACCAGGTCCCTTTCCGCGACAAGATCGTTTCGCTGAAGTCCCCCTTTAACTCGCCGCCGCATGAGATTCTGAAAACCGAGCACCGCTTCTCCGGAATCCAGATGACGCAATCGGGCGGCATCGCCCTGGTGGAAGACTCGGAACGCAAGACGCGCCGCGTGCGCACCTACCTGTTCGATATCGACAAGCAACCCGATCAGAAGCCCAAACTGCTCTGGAGCCTCAACAACCAGGATCGCTACCGGAATCCCGGCTCGCCGATGTCGAAAACCACCGGGAACGGTGCACGCGTCCTGCTTCAGGAAGGCGACGACCTTTTCCTCACCGGCCTCGGCGCGTCGCCCAAGGGCGATCACCCATTCCTGGACCGCTTCAACCTGACTACTCAGAAAGCCGAACGTCTGTTCCAGTGCGACGACGACCATTACGAAGTGGTCGAGGCCCTGCTCGACAGCCACGGCGACCGGTTCCTGACCCGCCGCGAGAGCCCCACCGAGCCACCCAACTACTACGTCCGCACGGCCACGGGCCAGATGACCGCCGTGACCCGCTTCCCCGATCCGCAACCCATCTTCCGCAAGGTCACCAAGCAACTGGTCACCTACAAGCGCCCCGATGGCGTGCCGCTCTCTTTCGACCTCTACCTACCGCCCGATTACAAACCCGGCACGCGCCTGCCCACCATCATTTGGGCCTATCCGCGCGAGTTTGGCGACGCCGATACCGCGGGCCAGGTGAGCGGTTCCACCAAGCGCTTCACCGAGGTCACCGGTTACTCGCAGTTGTTCCACGTGCTCGATGGCTACGCGGTTTTGGACAACGCCAGCATGCCGGTGGTCGGCGACGATCCCGATTTGGTCAACAACACCTACATCGACCAGATCGTGGCCGACGCCAAGGCGGCCATCGACAAGGCCGCCGAGATGGGTGTCACCGACCCGGCGCGGGTCGGCGTGGGCGGCCACAGTTATGGCGGCTTCATGACCGCCAACCTGCTGGCGCATTGCGATCTGTTCAAAGCCGGCGTGGCCGAAAGCGGCGCGCACAACCGCACGCTGACGCCCTTTGGTTTCCAGAGCGAGCGCCGCACCCTCTGGCAGGCCCCGGATGTCTATCTCAAAATGTCGCCCTTCATGTACGCCGACAAGATCAAGACGCCGATCCTGCTGATCCACGGCGAGGCCGACGACAACGACGGCACGTTCCCGATCCAATCCGACCGCATGTACCAGGCCATCCGCGGTAATGGCGGCACCGTCCGCTTGGTTTTCCTGCCGTTCGAGGCCCACGGCTACCGGGCGCAGGAAACAACCGAGCACGTGATCTGGGAAAAGATGGCGTGGTTCAATAAGTACGTCAAGAACGCGGGAAGCGCCGGCACGAACAACGAGTAGGGTGGCGCCTTCGGACCCATGGCGCCACGGCAAGGTGGAACTCACGGGATCCCGACGAGTGGGCTTCCCAAGTTACGCGTTTGAGGGCTTGCTGGCTGCAGCGAGTGCTGGGGCTGAAGAGCTAAGGGACGGCGTGAACGTGGCGCATAAAATACGCCGGGCGATGCTCGCCGGTAGAGTCGAGGTGGACCAAAGCCATGTGGGCGGTCTGGAGGAGGGTCGCCCCGGTCGGCTCGAGGGCAAGGGCTACCCACACGATGTCACTAACCTGAAGCATAAGTAGAAGGCTCCGTCGGAATTGCTGCCACGAGTCCACCGTGTGATCTCCATTCTCAGACGGTGGTTGATGGGAATCCCCCAAGGCGCCGTCAGCCACAAGCACCTCGATTACGATCTGGACGAGTTCACCTTCCGGTTCAATCGGCGGCGTTCAAGGAGCCGCGGCAAGCTCTTTTTCCGCCTTGCCCCGCAGGCAGTGATCTTCGATCCGGCACCCTACTACCACATCGTTCATCCGACCTCCCAAAGCTGAATTCCCGGGTGCAGCGGGTCCTTAGCGGCACCCGCCTGTGAATCCGACCGGCCGGAATCCTACCTTACCAAAGCTAGCGCGCCCCACAGGACGCTGTCATCCCCTAGCGCCGCCGGCACCACATCCAGCCGCGCGCCGGACCACGAAGTGATCTGCCGGCGCAACTCCTCCCGCAGCGGCCTGAACAAGCGGCCGCCGGCTTTGCCGATGCCGCCGCCAATCACCACGCGTTGCGGATTCAGCAGCATGATCGCCGACTTCAGGCCTAGAGCCAGATCCACTACGTAACGCCGCACGAACTCCTCGTCGTGCATCAGTTCCCTGGCCGGCTTGCCGTAATCGCGCTCGAGCCACAGGCCGCTGCACATGCGCTCAAAGCAGCCCCGGGCACCGCACAGACATTCCGGGCCATCCGGCCGGATGGTCAGGTGCCCAATTTCCCCGCCATAGGAATCGGCACCGCGCCACACCCGGCCGTCTTCGTAGATGCCGCCGCCAATACCGGTGGAAAGTGTCATGTAGAAGACTGGGGAGCATCCCATGCCCGCCCCGAAACGGGCCTCGCCGAGCGCGCCCATATTCGCATCATTGTCCATCACCACCGGCCGATCAATCCGCTCCCGTACAAAACCGCACAGGTCGAAATCGCGCCATCCTCCCACATGCGTGGAGAGTACCACGCGCTGTGCCTTGAAGTTGACGGGACCACCGAAGCCGATGCCGCAGCTCTCGAATGAAAACTCGCGCTTCCACTTGCGCACGATGCCGTCGATCTGCGCCAGCATCCACTCGCGGCCACCCTGCGCGTCGGTGGCGCGGGATTCGCGCCGCACCATTTGTGCGCCGTCGAAGACGGCCATCGCAAATTTGGTTCCGCCGATATCGATTGCCAGAATCATGCGCCACGGTGCCGCCAACCATCGTAGCCCAAACGCTCGAATGGGCTGCTCCCCCAGGCAGGATGGCCTACCTGACCTGCCTGCCTGCCTGCCCCCTAAGACTCAAGCGTCACGATCTTGTGATAGAATCAGAGTGCACTACCTTTTAATCGAGAATCGAGCGCTGACATGTGGTATCCTTCTCCATCCACGAATCCGGAAGTTCCCCGCTGCCAGGACAGCGCGAACGCTGTCGTACCCACGTTTCACCCGACCCAAGACAAGGATTCGGCCTGTGGCACACCTGCCATAGCGGAAGCTTCGACGAACCCCGGCACGGAATACTGGCTACCTTAATAAAAGACTACGCAGGCCCGGGCCTGTGCCACTTGGCAACGCCAACCAATCCATTCCAGGGTCGCCGCCGATCGGCGCTCCCGGCGGAGCTTCGGCCACCGGCATCACGCGCATGGTTTCGGCGGGCCGCTCCAGGAATCGTTTGATGTCGGACGCCAGCAACGCGTGTTGGGCCTGTTCGGCCTCGCCCTGAACCGTCTCCGACCGGAGACGAGCCGCCAGCTTGTTCAGCTTCCACGTTGCGATGGCGCGCACCTGTGCATTGGGCGCGCCCGTCGCCAACCACATGGTACGATCCACTAGCACCCGCTCCTCGGCCCTGCGGATTTCGGCTTCGTACGGCGAGGCGACCGGCGCATCGAAGGTCGCCTTCGTCAATCGGTCGATCACCTCTTCCAGTCCGGGCAGGGTCGGGTCGACCGCGTGCTGCGCCACCATGCGCGCAGCACGGTCCAGTTCTAGGGTGAAGCCGACGGTCACATCCGCCGCCACGGCGCCGGGCGTGATTGGGTCGAATCCATCGCCCGTGGTGCGCGGGAACAGTTCGCGGTGGCGGCCGAACCCCGGCGGCCGTGGCGGAATCGCGTCCAACACCTGCTTGGGGATGGTCAGTTCCGAAGGCTTCAAGGTGGCGGCCAACGCGTCGAGCGCCTTGCGCTGATTGGCGGCGGTCTCCCATTTCACGGGCGTTCGGCCATCGCCCCGCATGCCGTAGATGTAATCGATGCCAGCCACCATGGAGGCGGCCGATTCCACGGAATAGCGGTGATACATGTAGACGGGCACGAGCGGTTCCTCGATGGTGGCCATGGGCGCACCGTTGCGAATGGTGTGCTCGCCTAGCCGGTTGAGTGCCGAGCGCCGGACTTTCATGATGCGGTTCAACTCATCGGCCTGGTTGACACCGTTCGACCATTGATCCGCCCTGGGATGCGCGTTGGTGTCCTGGTTGGTCAGGTAGCGCAGATCCTGCGCCCACGCGTCGTCCAGGATCTTGGCCAACGCAGCCGGCTCGTCACCCTTCGGAAGCACGCGGTATCCGTAGTTGATCGCCACCTTGTCCCAGTCGCCGATATGCTGCGGATAGGCGTGGGAGAGGTCGATGCTCCCGTCGGCATTCAGCTTTTCCTGAGGATGCGGATAGTCCATCACCGAAATCCAGCCTTTGGCGCTGTCGTAGTAGTTGTGACCCAGCCCGAGGGTATGGCCCACCTCGTGCGCCGCGAGTTGACGAATGCGGGCCAACGCCGTTTGATAAAGGATGTCGGGCTTCTCGTTGCCGGCGGTGTAGGGCGAAAGCAGCCCCTCAAAGATCAGATAGTCCTGGCGATCGCGCAGTGAACCAAGCGTGACCGTCGCTTTGATGATCTCGCCCGTGCGCGGGTCGGAGACGGTGCCTCCGCTGCTCCAGCCGCGCGTGGATCGGTGGACCCAGTTGATCATGTTGTAGCGGATATCCATGGGGTCGGCGCCATCCGGCAGCACGTCCACCTGGAACGCGTTCTGGAAACCGGCGGCTTCAAAGGCCTGGTTCCACCAACTGGCGCCTTCCACCAGCGCTTTTTTCACGTCCTCGGGCGCGCCGGGATCCACCCAATACTGAATCGGTTTCACCGCCTCGCTCATGGCGACGCCCGGATCCTTCTTCTCCAGGCGGTGGCGGTGGACGAATCGCTTCACCATGGGCTCGCCGATGGGCACGCTGTAATCGACATAGTTCAGACCGCCGTAACCAGCGCGCGGATCGTCGTAGCGCGGCGTGTAGTCGGGGTCGGGCAATTCCACCAGGGAATAGTGCTCGCGCAGCGTCACGGCTTCGGCCGTCGGGGTCACGCTGGCGACCGTGCCGGCGAACAGCCCGCCGCCGAAGGCGCCGCCCCGGCCACCACGTCCGCCGGCCGCGGCTGCCGCACCCGGAACGCTAACGACGATTGCCGGGGGTCCTTGCGCTGGCCCGGCGCCGAAACCGCCGCGTCCGCCGGCAGCCTCATTGACAAACGTAAGGGTCACTTCAATCTCGGTGTTCTTCGGAAAGGCCTTGGTGCGCGACAGATAGAAGGCGCTGCGCGTGCGGTCCACACGGTAGGCCGCGGCGGGGCCGGCGCCCACGCCACCGCCACCTCCACCGCCGAGCGAATTGCCGGCGCCATGGCCGTCGCGCAACAGGAAGTCGGTGGCATCCACCAGCACGCGGCCATTGCTCTCGGCCGCGACTGTAAATCCCCACAGCACCGACTTGGCGAACGAGTCTTCCACCGACCGGCGCTCCGCCGGATTGGCGCTTGACGAGCGGAACGATTCGTTGCCCTGCATCAGCAGCACCTTGGGGCCAATGCGCTGGAAGGCGACCACTTTGCCGCCGCCCTCCTGGCCGCGGTCGAGCCCTATGTCGTTCGAGCCCAAACCCGCGGCGAGGCCGGTGGCGTAGAGGAACTCGATGTCGAAGCGCGGGATCTCCAACAGCAGGTTGCCGGTGCGCTCTTCCCAATAGATCGGGAAGTAGCCGTCCATCTTCTGCAGGCCGGCAGTGCGCTCCTCGATGCTGGGAGTGCGCGCGGGCACTGCGGCCCCAGCGCCCCGACCCTGGGAATAAAGCGCGGAAGGCGCGAGGACCAGCGCCAGACAGAAAGCGGCTGCGAACACAACGCGGACTGGTGACATACACGAAAACTCCTCAGGGCTATTGTATATGGTGAGGTGTTTGACCTTGGGTGTGGTGAACTCTCAAACTATAATAGAGACTTGATCAAAGAGCATCCGTAGCAGATCGACTTCTACCTGGCGGAAAAGCCCACCGATGGGAAGAGTTGGAAAAGCTAAACGCGCCGGAATTGATCGAGCGAATTCGAAAGTATCTTGAGAGTGAGGATAAAGACTAAGAACAGCTCTTAGTTGATTTCCTACCCCCGCAGGGAGTTATCCCAAAGTCGATGGCCGACCCGGAGGTGTTCACGTTGGCCGCGAATCTGCAACGCAGTCCTGGTGTTCCATGATTATGAAACCATTCCGGTTCTTCTACGAGCTTCTTGAACGGGCAGAATTCCCGGGTTTGATTCTGATTCTCCAGCTTCGGCCAGTCGGGCAGGCTGTAGAAGGTCTGCGGCTCGTGTGGAAGTGCGCGACGTCTGGGAAACCAACCACAGCTCGACCGGCTTGAGGGCCGGTCCGGAAGGCCCCGTCCGCGGAATCACAATCAGGCTCAGCGGTTCGGATCATTTAACCTAAAAACGGCAGTAGACCTCGCGCCTTGAACAGAGAAATGGTTACCATTGTTCAACATGGGCAAAGAAGACGAGGTCGTTCGGGTTCACCCGGAAGGTGAGGTCCAAAGCGCAGGAAATCAGCCG
>Ga0209067_10001425_pt1 | contig 14782 bp, 8 predicted proteins | sample ColStrG_CSR_2013_FD_187199 | JGI IMG/M metagenome (GOLD analysis project Ga0209067, IMG submission 187199) | Freshwater sediment microbial communities in response to fracking from Pennsylvania, USA - Cold Stream Run_MetaG_CSR_2013 (SPAdes)... | ecosystem: Environmental > Aquatic > Freshwater >...
GAAGAGCATCTACGCCAAAGGCCATTTGCGGCGGCAGCTCAAAAGGCCAGTGCGGTGGAAGCTCACATGGCCAGAGAGTGTGATCAGAAAACGATCGCGCGTGGTGAGGGTTGTTCGTTACCTTTCGCAGTACAAGATTCTTGTCGGCCACCACGAGAGGAGCGGTTTGGTTTTTTGCCCCACGTTGTTACAAGTCATGATCTTTACGCCATACGCACAGCAACAGGTTACGTTCATCCACGCCAAAGGCGATTTGCGGTGGCAGCTCAAAAGGCTGGAGTGGTGGAAGCTCACAAGGCCAGAGAGCGTGATCAGAAAATGATCGCACGTGGTGAGGGTGGTTCGTTACCTATTGCAGTACCAGATTCTTGTCGGCCACCACGAGAAGAGCATCTACGCCAAAGGCCATTTGCGGCGGCAGCTCAAAAGGCCAGTGCGGTGGAAGCTCACATGGCCAGAGTGTGTGATCAGAAAACGATCGCGCGTGGTGAGGGTGGTTCGTTACCTATCGCAGTACAAGATTCTTGTCGGCCACCACGAGAGGAGCGGTTTGGTTTTTTGCCCCACGTTGTTACAAGTCATGATCTTTACGCCATACGCACAGCAACAGGTAACGTTCATCCACGCCAAAGGCGATTGGCGGTGGCAGCTCAAAAGGCTGGAGTGGTGGAAGCTCACAAGGCCAGAGAGCGTGATCAGAAAATGTTCGCGCGTGGTGAGGGTGGTTCGTTACCTATCGCAGTACCAGATTCTTGTCAGCCACCAACAGAAGAGCAGTTTCTTTTTTTGCCCCGCGTTGGTCGTGGCGTTGCCGTGCGCGATGCTAGTCATGATCTTTCCACTGTACGCACTGCAACAGGTCAAGTTCATCTACGCAAAAGGCCATTTTCGGCGGCAGCTCAAAAGGCTAGAGCGGTGGAAGCTCACAAGGCCAGAGAGCGTGATAATGATTGTAAAAAATCCAGGGTTGGTCCGGAGGAAATTTCTTCAGTGGCAGACACGGAGATTTCTTTCAATTGAGATTGCATGATCCCATCAAACAAAACTCCACAAGCACTTGGTGAGTTCTGGTTGATTGACGGCAATGTCATTCTCTCCAAAGAGGTGTTGTTACGCAATGCTCTGCCAATAGCTTCAACTTCGTAGTTACTGAGGGTAAAATCAAAATCGTCATCTCGATCAAAAGTCCTCAGTGTGTTGTTCACAATTCCTATGCGGTCGTTTTCGAATCGTTGGTTTAATTTCTCGTTGAGAAGGCGAAAGGTCTCTTCCCACCATTGTTCGTTTGCACGTTGATTTCCGACTTTTGCCCATGTCTGCCAAGTTATCAAGGTCAAAGAAAGCCGTGAACGAATGATTGAAGTTATTGAGCTTTTGGTGTCAATGGGACGATGACGAGATCTTTGACTAATATCTGGCTGAGATTGCATACACCATTAAGTAGTGTGAGAGTGTGAGAGAGGTTCGAATCTTTTTCTTTTACCGGTATTGTGTTGTGGGTGTCATGTACCATAAATATGACGTCACGGGTGATAGAACTTCGTGGTTAACACACTTGCAACACATCACTCCGTAGACAACATGAGCTCGAAGAATATTTCGATTTGCCACATCCCTCATCTTTCGGATGAAGTTCTCATGTTTCTGATGCAACGTGCCTTACCCAAACTATGCGACGAATCCTTTTTGAAAACCCTTGGCATTGACGTTGGGAACCGACGTGAAATTCTATCTTTGACGGACATCAACGACGTCAACGCCCCGTTACATCGCTTTCTTCGTACCGTCTCAGAGATAGAACATCCCGACGATAAAAAAAGGCACCACAGGTCCAAATCGATGGCAACATGGACCAAAGCAAGCAGGAAACTAATGCTGATGATAACGCGACGCAAATGGGTTGGTGTCATTCGCTCGTTTCTGGACGCTGACGACGAACGTGGCAACAGCGATTTCATCATTCCGACTCCCCCTCAATATTTAGATGATGACGATGATAATGACAACGACAACGATGAGATCATAGGAGAAGAAAAAGATGATGAAGATGAGGAAGAAGATGACAAAGTAGAAGATGACATCGAAGAAGAAGATGACAAAGAAGAAGATGATAGAAATGAGGGACTAGCGGTTGATGAAAACTCCGAGTCCACTGCTGCCTTTCCCATCGAGAAATGTGACGAAATCAGAGTCCGTAAACGATCAGTGGACGCTATTCTCTCCCAAACCAGGGTAGATCCGTTCGTGAAACAGTGCTTGGATGAGCTTCCACAATGTACCGTTGAACGATTTGGTGAAATAGGATTCATGAAGTGGGGAAAGAAAGGAAATTTGCACCTTCCAGTCCTTATACTTAGCCCATTGTATGCCCCATCCGGTCGGGTACGCGATCAATGGCTTTCCAACTTCAAAAAGTACAAAAGTGAGGGGACGCTTTCGTTGATTCCCAATCTTGTATACTGGTATGGATCAAAGTCACTGAAACAGGCCTTCTCATTCGCACCAAATATGAGCATTGTTCCTTTTGAGGAAGGATGTGAACGACAATATCACATCCTTCCAGAAAATGTTTCACGATCTCCCACATGTAAGATGCGGTCAAAGAAGCTCAAAGTGTTTCATTGTACAGCTATTGCCGAAATGGAAGAGGACGCATGTTTCAAATCAGCGAATGAACGTGTGCCTCATATCATAGCAGAATCGATGAATCTTGAGTTCGGATTCGACGTGCATGCTGTACATGGGATATCTGGTGAGTCCAATACCGATGTTGTGAAATTACCAAAAGACAGAGCAGAAGGCTGTGGGCTTGCCGGCCGTACGACAAAAAGGCCAACTTTGGCCAACTGCCATGAGAGCAACAAATTGAGAGAACTATATCAGGCTCTTGGTGAACGTGTGGAACAGAGTGAATGCGCGCCTTCCCAATTTGATCCTCCTATATTGACGGGCAAAGGACACTTTTGTCAAGCGAGTCGATTGTTTGGTTTACTCTTGAAATTCCCACGTCGACTTGCCGGCGTAGCATATCGCAACCTAAGTCGGTATCAACAGGTAACAAAGGAGGGCAGGTGCATCCATCTTACTGGATTCCATGATGAAACTCTCACGGCGGAACAGATCGGCGAATACTTCTTCATTGATCCAATGGCAAACAAGTGGCCGCCAGGTTTCGACAAAATCAAACCTGAGCAAGTTATTCTCCTGGACAAAGAATGGATTGTACAACGACCAACCGGGAAAAGAAAAGAATGTGTTTGCGTGAGGGCATCGTTTCCTCCTGACAGGGATCAAAGCAAGTCCAAGATGTTCGCGCATCTTGTCTGCGAGATGGAATGCAAGGAAACGTTGAACCAGCGGGAGGGGTACATTCAGACTTTAGAAGATTGCACAAAGATCAAAGGATGCGTCAAACGCGGAAAGAAAAGAGCGGACCTATCGGAACTCTACATGTGCTTCGGCTTTCGGTTTGCATACAAAGGCACCAGGTTAGAGTGCTACACTTACAAGAAGGGAAACAAGGAGCAACACGATTGTTACAATGTGAAAGTGGGCGAAATTATGGGCAGCCTGTGGAAGATAGCCTTCAGGAAAATAGATCCCGACGACCTCAATGCAATGTTATCAGCTGCCGATTTGACAAACTTCTCCAAAGTTACGTTGAATTCCAGCGGCATGCATTCACAATTTGCTGCATCCCTCAATTACACATCTCATCCCCACATTGATGCGGATGGTTTGGTTGGTGTACTTGCAGTTTTTGATAGGAAAAAGCCAACCAGCCGTGAGATTATTACTCACTTTCTCTTCCCGGAAAGTAAGATGGCGTTTCCACTCATTTCCGGCGACATCCTGGTCTTTGATCCTAGGGTAACTCACTGCTGTTGCAACCCCAGGAACAATGACGCATTCGTATGTTCGGCGTATACATCCGCTAAAACAGTTCACGCCCACATTGCGCAGTGGATGTATGAAATGGGAATGTTGGACTGATTCAGGCATTTTAATTTTGGCTCTCTTCTCGCCTGCTTATCCTGACCACTATTGCCATGGCCAAAGCGTTTCTCCAGTGTTGGACGTTCACGAACTTGCCTCTCCATGGTGTCAAGTTTCAACAACCCGCAAGGACACCCCATGTACGGACGCTTCATCGTGTCATATTAATATGCGCAAATAAAAGGATTTCTTAAAAAGATTTCTTTATCCGGGTGACCGGCGTCTCAGGGGCGACCCAGGAAACAATAAATTGTTCGATGCAACCGCTTCTCGTGTTGTGTATGATGTTTCCGTTGCACGGAATGCATACTTTTCGAAGTGATTGCCTTTGCGATGCATTCAGTGATCCGCTAAGTTAACTATGCAGTGAAGGAAGCGTTGTGGCCGAGCAAACTGACAGAAACTACATGTGCTACTGCATGTGAAGAATAGGCCCCGGCCATGATTCGAATGGTTCTGGTTTTGGCGATGATCAATCCTTTTACTCCTTGACAAAAGCAGTCGACAATGACAACAGGTAATCCAAGGGTGTGGTGTTTATACTGTACTTGCTATCGTTGAATCGTATTTCTGACTCACCCATTGTAATAACTCGGAACTATATTCATAGATAGCCATTGGAAACAACAAGAGCGATGTTGGAAAACCATCCCAACCTCCAAGGGATTGTATTGTCAAAGTGTTGGTGGGTCGAATGAAGAAAGTAAGGCACTGGTGGCGATTCAAGACGAGATTTCATTCTTACCAGGCTTTTGTCGGTGTTGTCGTGTCGGTCCATTCACTTTTGATTTTGGTTGATCGGCGTCAAGAGCGATGTTGGAAAACCATCCCAACCTCCAAGGGATTGTATTGTCAAAGTGTTGGTGGGTCGAATGAAGAAAGTAAGGCACTGGTGGCGATTCGAGACGAGATTTCATTCTCACCAGGCTGTTGTCGGTGTTGTTGTGGCGGTCCATTCACTTTTGATTTTGGTTGATTGGCGTCAAGAGCGACATTGGTGTACGATCATCGTTCGACGTTCATTTGATTTCGAAGCAATGATCGTCATCATTGAAGGTTGTTTGTGGTCCTTTTGCTTCGACAAGCCGTGATTCATCGTCGTTATCATCCTTGTTGGTTTCTCAAAGCCATGATCATTCGGAAGCCATGAGGTTGGAAGCCATGATCATTCGTCGTCAATGCTTGTTCTTATGTTTTTGATGGGACAACTTGCTGCGAGGAAACTCTTTGTCAACTCGTTAACTCTTTGTCAACTCTCTGTTGTCAACTCTGTAACTACTCTTTAGCTCTTTGTCAACTCTCGGTCTTGTCAGTTTGTCAGGTTACGCGCAGTCGTACGTCGGTTGTACGTCACACTGGGTCGCTCATGCCAGATGTTCTGCGACTGCGACGTCACACTGGCACTTTAGCGATGACGCACGTCGATTCTACGTACCAAATGTTCTCCACCGTGTTCGCAAAACTCACTTGTCGTGCTTGCACCATGACAATAACGGTGAACCACCTCTGCAGCAACCACAGCGCCTGTTGACGCCGCCACCACCCCACCATCTCCCTCATCATTGCCCTCTTCTATCTCACCACGACGGAAGTTAATGGTAACTGCCACATACGTGAGTTTGTGTGGCCAATTCGGAATTCGGGCCACAGCGCCAAACCACTTACGGGCCACGCGACAACAACGATGATCTTTTTGGCAATCAGATGTATTCGATTTGAATCGTCAGTCTCACGTGTGCGTTTTTGATTACTTACTGTTGTTTTACGGTGGGAAATCGAGAATGGCAGCGGTAGTGAGAATGGCAGGGGTAGGTGTCTTCTTCAGACCATTGTCAGTGGATCTTGGGTGCAGCAGTCCCAATATCTTGAGTCGTATGGGGTGGTGAAATTCCAGGAATCGTCATGTTTTTTGTCACAGAAAACATGCCGATTCCGTAATCAGTTTATAACATATACCTGGTCCCGGTATTTTAGAGTCATTATCATGAGTGCATCCGCCAAGAATTACTATCATAGTTCTGTAGGCATGATGACGTACGATATGGATTTACACGATCCCACCCAGAAACCAGAATCTTGTTGTACGTAGGACAGACCGCATTGAGTTCTAAACGTATCTATTGTCACCCTTCATCTTCATTTTCTATTGCCGCAGCTCCCCTGAGCCCGTAAGGGGTGCTGACACGTTTCTCCAGCACAGCAGCAGGCCATCTGCACTCCCAGCATTGACCATGGTGTCGCCCCGTCTCCGCCGACATTGTAGTTGGCTCCGAAGAAATCTTCCCAATGTGACAAGATTGGAGAATGTTCAGATTCGCAACGACAGAGCCGCAACTGTCCTTGGTCGCTCTCTGGTGGCCAACACCCATCTTTGCCAACTAGAAGTCGTTATCAGCGGCAAGACTTCCAAAGAAGGCATCGATGGTCTTGTTGCAGGGCTGTCCAAAAGCAACCTGTTTGATCTTCGGTTCGTTCACGAAGTTAACAACTACAGTGGGGCGGTTCCCCATTCTTTTTTGACATCGTTTTCCAAAGTCTCCACCGTCCGGCGTCTTTATTGGATTGTCAACAACCCTGACAACCATGAATTGCGAGTTGATTGCATGTCTGCCAACATGCTTTGTCAATCGTTTGTTAACTTGCGCTACCTTGAAATAAATGGCAACATTTCAGCCTCAATCCTTAGCGCACTTGGACTTGCACTCGCACACAACACATCAATCCTTGCATTGAAGCTGCAAGACATGACCCTGAACGGGAGATACATGGAGTTCCTTTGGCCGCACTCCCTTTGCATGAACCATACTATTACTACGCTGTCTTTTGTCAACTGCCAGTTCAATGACAGTTCTGTGCGTATGTTCTGTTTTCACTGGTCCCCTGCTTCTTCCATTACGAAAATGGACCTTTCAGGCAATTTGATCCGACCGAGTGGCGCAGTATACTTGTTGAACCATATCAAGGAACACCGCCCGGTGATGCAGATGTTGTCGTTATGCGGGAACCAACATCTTGATTATGAAGGTCTTCACGTTATCTGCGCCAACCTGAAGGATAACCACATCAATTATGTGAGGCTTGGTGACTGTATCCGCAGCCTCCAGAACGAAATGCATGCGGTGCAAGGTTTTGAGGATATGTTTCCTGATGATCATCGTGGACAACGTAGCGACGCTCCTCTGAATCCTACCCCCATCGTCCTTCGGGACAACAATGCAGAACACGTTATTTTTCCCACACTTCGCCGTTCCGTAAGGCGTTATGACGCTAACACCGGTGCCTGGGTGGAGGAACATTGGGTATACCACCCAACGGAAGGTATGGCAATGAGGGCCCGTAGACAGCAAGAGCGACTTATTCAGCGGCAGCATGACAATAGGCAACTTGCAGCTGCTTCCGCAATCAACGCAGTCTCCCTCAATCCCTTGATACATGATTTGGATGTAACGGACAACCAATTCGGATGGGACACGGAAAGGACCATTGAATATCACGTTCTTCGAAACAAATATTTGCGCCCTCAGAACTACGTCAGTATTCCCCCGCAGGTCTGGTGTATTGTTTTTGACCAGTTATCCTGGTCGACGCTTGCTCCGAGTCTTTTATTCTTGTTCCTTACTGAGAACCCTGCTTTCATCCATTGATGTGGGAGGATAGACGCACCTCTGAAGCCATCATGCATCTGTACATTTACATGTAGTGCTATAGTTTCGATAAAAGTTTTACAATTCTTTTAGATACAAGGTAGTCTTATTGTTCGTCATACAATGGCGTTCATTCAAATACCTCTGACGATTTACATAATTCAATTAAGAAGCAACGCCGCAAACTACAAGAACTGTGTTGTGCCAACAATTTACGCTTTTGAAAACTCCATGTCAGTGGATGAATTATTCGATCTCTGTACTCACTAGTCTATGGCCTATGATCTCTTACGGATCAGAACTGGTATAGACTACTGCTATTATCAATAGATATGTTAGAGCGGTTACATGCACTCCAGGCACCAGACACCCAGTGTCATCATACATTGTTTTTTTGTCACGAGCCAAAACATGAGGAATGCGTCACGAGCCACTTGTGTTCCGCCGAACATTGCATATGATGATATCGTATCGTACAGGGCCTATCCACCTGTCCACACACCCGTCCATACAGACATGCTTACATGACGACGTTTCCAACTGTGGACACTCATCGATTTGTCGCGGATTCGTGATGAGGCGGAGATATATTGTTTCCAATCAATCCATTTCATGCTCCTTCCACCACCACGATGAGGGACCGTCGCGAAAGCCTGTCGTTGCCAAGCGATGATGATCTGCAGAGTACATTTTATCTCAACTTTGATCATCCTGATGCGATCGACGATTCCAAGCTTAGTACCGCTTTCACCAACCTTCGACGAATGAAATCGGTTGAACAAGTCGAGTTGTCAAATCTGCGGCAAGAAATGCCGCACCTACCACAGTTGCAACTGGCACTTGCCATCAATTTTTGCCCTCGAGTGACAAAGATTTCGTTCGTTAATTGCGTTGTCAATAATCTTGAATCATTGTACTTGGCAGTAGCAGAAAAAGGTGAGCTTGCAAGTCTCCAATTCAGGTCATGCCAGTTCTCTGGTGATGCAGCCTCTACTCTTCAAGCTGCGCTGCTGTCCAACACCATTGGTGCACTCGTGTTTGACAGATGCAAGTTTGAAGAAGGCTCATGCGAGATCATAGCATCTGGTGTGCGGCAAAACAATACCTTGAAAAGATTGTATTTCATTGATTTGAAATATTCAGCTAGCATGCACCTTAATGACAGCTTGCGAGAGACGTTTTCTTGTACGAACCTGGTAGAACTTGGTCTGATGTTGGGTCGAACTCGGAGTAAAACCGATGGGAGCATCTTTCGCTGCATGGAGCCATTGCAAAGGCTTACAAAGCTGTCTCTGAATTGCTCAAGGATAGATTTGCAATCAATGAAAGGTCTTATGCAGTTGAGCTCTGCCGTCAATTCTTTGACAACGTTGGTTTTTAGCGCCTCCATCGATCAAAATGCTATGGAATTTATGGTCATGACACTTTCTACCAACAATATTATCGACAATCTCAACCTTGAACATGTCAGACTTGCTAATGGAAGGAACTTCAATGTGAGCTGTGGAAGTCTACATGTACAAAAACTTAATTTATCAGACCTTTGCTTTGATGGGCCATCGTTTGTGCAAACGATGGAGCAGATGGCGGACAACCAGTTCATTCAAAGCCTTCATTGTCCAAACTTAGAAGAGGAAGAGGTTGAGAAAATTTGTGATGTTTTCCTTCGTCCAAACCGCGGTCCAAGTGAGCTGGTCCTAAAAGATTTTCATGAATTTGATTTCATGATAATTGATGAACTACGAAGAAACATGAGTGTGCAATCACTTACCGTTCGACTTCTGGAACCAGAGGAACTCACTTCATTTGCGCGGGGCTTGACCCACATGAGTCTTCGCAAGCTAACGTTTGGTTGTCGGAATGGGAGTTACTTGGAGTATACAAAAGACTTCTTTGAGGCACTCCAGCAAAGCATGGAGCACAACCGTACTCTTTCTTACCTGACTCTGTATTCCCTACATGCGGACAACGAGTATGCAAAACAATACCTTCCGCTCATCCGTTACAATCTAACACTTAATCGCGTTGGTCGTCATTCTCTCATCGATGCACACGTCCCGGTAGGAATCTGGCCGCACATCTTGGCACACACATCGAACGAAGCGGATGGAATTTACTTTGTTCTCACCGGAAAACCCGAGCTTGTAACGCCAAGTCGCAAACGGAAGGACCGAGATTAACGACAGAAATGCCATGATGTAAACACGAAGCCCGTTCATTATTTTCTCAATTGACAACAAGCACCCGCATTTTTATTGTACAACACTGAAAACACAAGGCGCCATCATAATATGAGTGTTTGCATTGAAAAGTACTCCGAGTACCCGTATTTAAAATGCATTCTTTATTCAAATTCGAATTACCTGCTGTTGTTTCCGGTATCTGACAACTCTCACGTTGCGTGTCTTATTTCAATACTGACTCAGCGTGGTCTGGCCTTTGGTCACCCTCGCAAACCAGGACAGGTGCACAGACGTCCGAATCCCAACGTGTCAACGTTTTGAGAAGGCGACTTTCAGAGATCTTTGCAGCAATCTTTATTTGTACGCACGTCTCCAAAACGAAACAACCGGACCGGACGAACCTCATTCAGAACCTGAATCTTGCAACCCTACACCAGTCCATCCAGTCGACTAACTTGCTCAGACATCAACTCAACAACACCACAGGAGACCAATAATTGGCGCCGAAACCCCTCTTTCACAACCAACAATGTCGGTTCGCACAGAAGAATCTGTCCCAGCACCCGGAAATGATCTTGCGGGGGTTGAGTCACTCTTTGAACAAGCACGTCGTTCCTTGATACTGGTACCACTCAAAGAAATCCTCCCACTGGTAGCATCGCCACTGAAAAAATGGGACAAGCTGCAGGAGCTTCTTGCCGACAATGAATCTCGCTTTGCCATTGAGATACTGGGCAAATCTCAAGATAATGCTCGTATTTATGAGTTAACGCGTATGTATGGTGAATGCTTTTGCAGGGAGGGCGATTCTGCCAAAATGAAGTTGTGGTCCGAGACAGTGCCGGTTCCCAAACGCGACAGAAAAGCCCTGCTCGACCAACTACACAGTTTTCACTCCAAGGGAGAAGATGAGACCTTCTCCGCCATGATCACTGTCAATAAGAGTCCAAAGGCTGCTGCTGCAGCTAAGAAAGTGAAGGCTGCAATTACGTTCACTTTTGGCAAGGATGGCCGGCTGGACATTCGATTGCTGGCAGTTCTTTCAGGTTACCGTCGACATGGTTTCATGTCATTTCTTCTCGAGTTTGTCTTCCTTGCACAAACGGCACGGATGAGAAAGGAAACATCGTTTGAACGAAGCAACACGGGCGTGAAGGGACCACCCAAAACGATGGCAACAATCCATGCCATCCTATCCGAGAAAGACCCCAGTCTCATTTTCTTTCACGCGATGGGCTTTGAGGTCGAGACGAAGGACCTAACACCAGTTGCCGTAGATTCCAACGCCGAAACGGAAGTTCCCATCGGACCGAAGGATCTGGAACTGTCCTTCCCACCACATCCCAAAGAAAGCTTCAAATTCCATAGGGCAGTTCTCATCAGTAAGTTCATGCAGTCGTCGGCAATTGTGTTGCCATCATAAGTCTCACCCTTTTTTACAATCTATTGTCTTGCTTTGTAGGGATGCTTTGGACCAGTGCCCCTTCAAATGTTCCTAAGCTGCTAAAAGCTGCTGAACAAAGTGATGTTGTTCATTGTGGCTGTGGAAAAGCGTTTAACAAGGAACACATGCTTGATTGTTTCATCATTTGCTACAGTTGCTTGAAACTCACCCATCGCCAATGTTGCCATACTTTGATGGGTTTCCATGCCATTGAGGAATACGCGACAAGGACAATTTCAGTTGTTGACCTCAATCACCTGAAGGAAGCATATGCTCCCCTTTTTCGTGACGCAACGGAAATGGCGCATCCACAAGTAACCATGTGCACCCGTTGTGCGAACGCCAATTATTCTTGCCCCGGGAAATTATGTGCCCTTCAACAGTGGGCCAATAGCAGCATTGGCCCATTCTTGGACCAGATGCAAGCAACAGTTCCAACCAAAGATTCTCTCGGCATTCACCACTTCTACTGCCATAGTCGGTTGACGAGCATCTCAACTCACCACAGGTGCCATGCATGCAACCATCCTGTTCACGTAGAATGTTCCGTTAGCATTCCCAAGACCTACGGAAGGATCTCATCAGGTGAAAACGGCGACACGACCGGAGTCATATATTGCGCTAATTGCTTTGGCCGGACCATCCAAAATTCAACAGAATCTGGGGCATTGTACAATCGTTGGCTTCCGAGTAGAGACATGTGGCAAAATGGCGCTACAATGTTTGAGTTTCCGTTTCCCATCAAGAGGCAACATCTGGTTGAAGAATTACACAAGGCACAAGAAATCGCGTCTTCTCCGTTCCCCCCTGGTTGTCCATTAGTGGCATCATCAATCCCGTTGTTCCCTTGCGGATCAGCGGAAAGCATCGACTTGAACACAGAGGAACTCCTGATTGAGTCAATCAAGTGGAACAATCACGCTCTAAAGCAATTTTGCCGTTATCCTGACCAACAACACATAGCACGGCTTGCAAGGGAGGACATGGATTTTTTAGAAGGGAAGGAGGTAGGATTGTCGCCCAACTTGGTTGACTTTGTCATTGAACTTTTTCCCCATGCACATGGCACCGGAGCTGTCAACTCTGTAAGATGCCTCCCACTGAGCTTCACGATGTCCGTTTTTGAAGCGTTTAGAGTAGATGGTCCTGAAGGAAAATTCCGGCAATGGTGCAAGGACAACAAATCGTGGTTGATCGACGAGCTTTTGACACCCCAAGTGGTGCTCCTCCCATTTGTGCACTATCGGGTTAACGATTTCGCCCTGGCAGTTGTTGTGAACCAAAACCGTTCAACGCAACAACCGATGTTGACCATTGTCGAGTACACTGAAAAAAGTCCGTATTCGGAAACAAGAGTTAACAGAGAGGCGATCCCGATGATTTCACATTTGTTGAATGTTCTTTGGGAGCTCAAAGAGAAGGTCCCAGGAAAGGGAGCCGCTACTGACCGCGATGATGGGTGTCCTGTCTCATGGCCACCTGAACACTTTGCACGCCCTATCGGTGATCAACGCCTCCAGGCAGGTTTGTTATTATGCTGCGACTTGGCCAAGTACCTCCAAGGCAACACGCGAAAACGTGGTATTGTGGCTGAAAATGGCCGCGACTACCCTGGCGATCTCCAGCTGGTTTCTGATTTTGTCAAGTCGGTGATAAAGCATCTTTGTTCGCATCTCCAATCATCGTTTGCGGACCTTTACGTGTTCAAGATTGGCAAATGGTTGGGTGAGACCAACCATATTACAATCAAGGACGGTGTGGTTGAAAGTTCGGTGGAGCTGCTTCGTACCAAGCACAACAAGAAGCATGATGGAGATCTCCCCTCCGAGTACATCATGGTGTATCAACATTTGGCCGTGGAAGTCGCCAAGAAGTGTCGAGATAGTGCACTCTTCAGCGAACCGCAGGTGACGAGCCTTTTACCAGGAATGCCCCAACGTCAATGTGCAAAATGCAACCGCATTTTTCCGCAGGCGCGTGAGAAGTACATTCCGACACCCTCACATCTCGAGTCATGGGCAAAGGGCCTTGTTGCATCCGCTGACGATGTCTTGACAAGTGGGAGGGAGAAACTTGATGAGAAAATAGGATTCCACATAAATTTGTCTTCCTGTTGCGTGGACGAGATGAGAACGTTATTATGCCCATCTCTGACTTGGGAACGTCAATTGGTACTGCAGGTGGTGCAGTTGTTTTTACATGATCATAATGTACCTGACAACACTGTTGTCTTGCTCGTTGACACGGGAAATCCAGAGGATCTCGGGAACATTGCAGCTCGTTCTGAAAACACAAGGCTGATTTGCGTGTACTTCGATGCCCAAGTTGTTGACGACGAGGAATCAATCTCAGGCAACTACACCCCTTCAGGACACTTCTCTGTGTTTGACGTGCGCCGTGATGAAAAACTGGTTGTTGTATATGATGGTTTTGACCGTTTGTTGCACAAGGAACGAAATCCTGTTTTTGAAGGGGTTAAAACCCAGGTATGCGATGACAATGGGCTACGCAATGGCTCGTTTGATGTTCTTTGTAGGCTTGGTCTTATTGAAGTAAAGGGAAAAACGTCTCCTACGAATTATGTTATTTTGAAGCAAAAGGTCACGCCAGGCATGAACAAGGCCTCAACCAAGTGGCAGGTAATTTCAGCTGTCAAGCTGGACGGAAAGGTTTTGAAACAGTGTGATTCCTACAGCTGCGGGCCGATTACTGTGTTACATGTACTGAGTTTGCTCCGGCCGGAACTAACTGAAAGACTTTTTGGGGAAGACCCAACGAATAAGGAAGAGGCATCCCCAAAGATGATGCTTTCCAGCCTCGACGTTGTAAAGTTTTTGAAGAAGTGGATTAGGACATGTGTCACCCATCATGCCATGGCAGACGCAATGCCAACATTCCCTGATGCTACATCCAGGGATGAAGATGACAATCTGAAGCAACCCGCAAGGGCCGCAAGGGAAGCTTCGTCACACGCACGAGAAGGAAACAATAGCACTCACGAGAAGAATCGCTCTGAACATAGTGTACCCAAGCCTCTCCCATCGCCACCGTCTACTATTACGGATGGATCCACCCAGGAAAACGAGACCAATGGCAGAGATCATCACGACAACTCACTGGCATGCACCTCTCCCAGTGAAAACACCAACCCTCCGCCACCTGGTACAACGTCTCCCTCCTCGGGCGCGAAATCTCTTATATATTTTTCTCGTTCCCTGGCGAATACAAATCTTGAGAAGACTGCTGTTGTTCCCACTGATGGAGCAAGGATGCCTAATGGGCAGGCTGCTCGTTCAACCCCAGTTGCAAACCCGGCGGCTACAAATCTTGAGGAGATTGCCGCTGTTCTCACTGACGGAGCAAGTATGCCGGACGAACATGCTGCTCCAGCTCCAGCTGTTGATGGAACATCATCCGATGGAGGCGGATTGCCACGCGTCGAGATTGGCCACTGGATGTCAGAGAGTGCAACAGACGGGCCGCGTTTTGCGAAACTGATACGAAACGTCAATGAG
>Ga0209067_10001426_pt1 | contig 14769 bp, 29 predicted proteins | sample ColStrG_CSR_2013_FD_187199 | JGI IMG/M metagenome (GOLD analysis project Ga0209067, IMG submission 187199) | Freshwater sediment microbial communities in response to fracking from Pennsylvania, USA - Cold Stream Run_MetaG_CSR_2013 (SPAdes)... | ecosystem: Environmental > Aquatic > Freshwater >...
GCGCCATACCCATGACCAGTGCTGTTTGTTCATTGTTTTTCCCAGAATGATGGTTCGTAGTGTAATACATCCCCGAGCGGGTAGCAAGCGTTGACGACAAACTTCTCACCCTTGTACTTCAGGGCCATAGCCAAGTCTGTTGGGTCGAACTCGATGCCAGAACAGAATGCGCTGATCACTGTGCGCCAATCGCAGTACATGTAACGACCTTCCATGATGGTAGCCATGGCTTGGTAGGGCCGCAGCCACGCGCGAAACGCCTTGCGCTGCGCCTTGCGCTCAGGCGACGTTGTTGGCGCGAGCGGGTTAGGTGCGTCGGTGCTGCGCGCTGCGTCGAGCCGCCCGTCCACGAATGTCAGCTTGACCGGAAACGATCCGCTGGCCTCAGAGTAAAGGCCCACGTTGACCATGCGGCCATCGGTCGTGCGGTACTGCTTGCGTTCGCTGTGCATCAACACGTTGGATGTGAACTGCTTGCTGGTCTGCCGCGGGTCCAGGTTGTACCACACCACGTGCTCGCCGTTGGCCGGGCGGAAGAACCGCGCCATGACCGTGTGGTACAGAACCACGTCGAAGTGGTCTCCGTCACGGCACCGCTCAACACGCATGTGGTGTTTACGGATGTTGTCCAGCGGGCGGTTGTTCTCGTTCCAGCCGGCGGCCCGGGTGTTGGCAGGGACAGCAGCGAACAGCTTTACGCAGTCCTCGTACGATGCAGCACGGCGGCAATTGTTGGATGTAGCGAACATTATGCGCAAGCTCCTGAGTAGCAGACGTAGGGGTCGAGCCGCACGGGCTCGGGTTGTGGTTGGTGGTGAGCGCCCCAGATGGCGACAGCCAGGATGATGACGTAGGCCATCATGCCAGCCTCAGAACTTCAACGGTGCGGCGCGCACGGTCGATGGAGGTCATGGCGTTGCCAGGGCCGAACTTGTCGGACACATAGCTGGCCGCCGCGGCGCGCAGCCCAACGACGTCCTGGTCAGCCGAACACTCATAGGTCCAGCTGTCGCCCACAGCCAGCTTGTCAATCGGCGCGCGGTAGATGTTGATGTAGGTACCCGGCGCGACGCGGCGTGTGCGGACGCGCTCCGGTTTGGCTGGCGCCAGTTCCAGGCTGCCGCGGGTGACGATTTCACCGGTGCGGGTCTTGATGATGTACTCACAGCCAGCTGCATCGAGCATGCGAGTGGCTTGTGCTTGAGCTTTGTCTTTGATGTCCATGTGATTCTCCTGAGTAGTGAAGGTGGCGGGTTGTGCGTTCCACGCCCGCCGCGTGGTATCAGGTTCTGCACCGCAAACATGCAGTCGCCGGGGACGATGCAGAGACCCCCGTGTCATAGACGCACCCATCGCAGGGGCCACTATGAACCCCCGGCTAGGTGTTCTCGTTGTGCATTGCTTCGATGTGGGCGGCGAGCGATTCCTTGAATATCCGCCCACGTGTTTCTTCGGGCAGCTCGCTGAGCGCGCGGTTGAGCAGGTCTTGCGTGACGCCGACACGGGTTATCAGAAACAGCAGATGTGCCGACTGCCGGCGCACGATGCGCACCACACCCACCAGCGACACCAGCATGAGGACTGCGATAAAGTGGTACAAGTCAGTCATGTCAGTTCCTCCGGCACTTCAACCTCGTCACCCAGCTTGCTTGACACATAGCATCGCATGGCTGCGATCAGAGGAGTGGGGCCATACGCGTCCACATTTACTGGAACAATGTCGTCACCAACGGCTTCTTCCACCTGCGTGAATGCTCTCCAAGGGTGTCCGAAGTCCAACGCTATGAACTCCCGCTCAATGATCGGGCCACCTTGCGCCCAGAAATTAGAGTAGTTGCACTGTTCAATGCCATCGGCCCATACAGGCTGCTTAAACAGGGTGCCGTTGGTGTTGCGCATTAGCGTTATGTTGCGCCCTTCACACTTCGCAACTGCCCAATCAAGTGCTGCGCCACTGAGTTCGCTGGTTTTGATTTTCATGTCAGTTCTCCATGTCAAAATGAACGGTCTCGCCGTGGTCGGCCACTACGTCAGAGCTGATGCACCACACAACGGGGTAGCCCGGGGGCGTGCCGAAGTCCGTGTAACCGTCGGTCAGGCAGATGAACACTTCGGGCTCGATGCCCTGCTCGGCGCACCAGTCAAAACCCGCGGGCATGTAGGTACCGCCGGCGCCGTCATATTGCAGGCTCACCTCTTCGCCCGCATCGAACTCCACATGCTTCTGAACCTTGGTGTCGGTGTAGATGACGTGGACCTTCTCCGGGCTGCACAGCTCCACGATGCGTGCGAAGTGGCCGGCGTAGTAGCTCATCTCTTGCTTGGTAACTGAGCCGGATACATCCACCTGCAACACGATGGTGCCCATGGTTTGCACCTGACCAGTGCTGGGCAGGTAGTGGCCGCTCTGGATGAAGCGCCGGTTCGGTCGTGCCCAAGTGTATGCGCCCTTGGCCATGGATACCAAGTGACGTTCGAGGATGTCATACCAGGGCGTCTTGACTGCCAGGATGTCCGCGACCATCTGTTCCAGGATACCGGGCAGCTTGCCGGCCATCTTCGCCGCTTGTGCAGCCTGGGCCAGCTCCACGTGAATCTGGGACGTGTGGGCGTCGATCTCCTCCGCTGTCATGGGGTCACCGCTGTCGTCGATGTCACCGCCGATGCCGCCGGGTTCGCTGTCATCTTGCTGGTCAGGCAGCTCGTTGTAAATCTTGTCAGTCGTCTTGTCCTTGGAGCCGGGCATGTCCACGCCACCGGTGATGAACTCGCCGATGCCGCACGTCTTGAGCACGTCGTTGATGACTGCATCACCGGCAGTGTTCCACTTGCCCGCACTGCGGTGTGCGCGCCGGTTGATGTGGTCGAAGATTTCATGGCCCACTTCGTGGCAGAGCAGGAACATGAGCTGTTGCACACTCAGGTCCTTGGCCCAGCGCGGGTTCACCTTGATCTGGCTGCGCCGGTTGATGGATGCCGTGGGCACGTCGTAGGTCAGGATCAGCTCGCGCTTGAGCAGGATGACTGCCCAGAACGGATGGCCCAGGACGATCTGTGTCTTGGCTTTGCTGATGCGGAATTCAAACTCCTTGAGCTCACTTGCGGTAAGTGGCTTCGACTGCTGCTGATTCTTCGAGCCAGCTGGAAGAGAGGCCGGGCCAGCTGCGGAAGTTGCGAGGGGGGCGGCCGGTGTTGATGAGGTTGCCATGGTAGTTCCTTGGTTGTGAGTAATAAGTGCCACCTTGTTCGAGGTTGGCGGTCATGGCCTGCATGTCAGCACGCCAGTTCAGGTTGAAGGGGACGACCCACGATTCGTGGCCGCCTGACAGGATGAAAGCCACACGGGCTGCGTTCCACTCCAGCATGCGCTGGGCTCTGCGCCGGCGCCGTTCGTGCCGGTTGGGTTTGCTCATAACCACTGCCCCAGAGGCCATGTCTCCCCTGTTGAGTAGCAGTGATGCCTGTCGGTCAGCTCGCTCTCTCCCGGGAACAGCGTGTTGTTGTACCACTCGGCGTCCGTTCGGTACTGCGGGGCGTACCGGCGACCGTTGGGGGCAGGGCGCAGCGCCCAGTAGGGCCTGTGTTCCATGGTGTACCGATGCGGGTACATTCGTTTGGCTTCCTCAAGTGTTGGTCTCATTCCATTCTCCTTGCAATGTAGTCAGCGATTGTCATGTTGATGGCATCCTGACGCGTGGGTTCCGGGCCTTGTTTTTGCGCCCAGCTGTTCGGTGACGCTTCGTGTATGCAGCTCTGCCACATCCAGCCACTGTCCCTCGGTTCAATGCAGCCGATGATGTACCCCTTCTCATCCTTGATGAACTGGAAGTATGTTTGGTAGAGCTCAGAGTCTTCCGCCGGTTCGTCGCACGTGAATATCATGATTTCTCCAGCAAAAGGGTCACTGCTTTCTTGCGCTGAGCTGGTGTGTCCCGTATCCAATACCCTTTACCGCAATACGTATGTCCAGACTTCTCAGCCGCACTAGCCAACGCATTGTGTAGTTCCATACCTTCGCCCGTTGGCAACATGTTCGTGCCCACTTTCCATTTAGTCGCGGCGCAGAACTGGCAGCGGTGGTTGTCCCCCAGTTCAGACGTCGCCCATGGCGCCACGACGAAGCGGTAAAACTTTCCGTTGTGCTCTACTAGGTGCTTCATGATGTCTCTCCCATCAGTATCGATATGTGGGCGGCGATCAACTGCGCCTTGGCCTCGGTGAAGTAGCGGCACACCCCGCTGTGACAGCGCTGTCTGCAGCCACAATCGCGCTGATTGCAGCCACAGATCGACCACCTCCAGCCTTGACCGCTAGGTGCAAAGGAGCATATATCCTTGTACACCACGCCGATCCGTTTCGCAGTGGCTCGGTTGCCGCGCGGGTGCAGGGCATACCCATTCCCGGTCGGCACCCACTCCAGGGACTTCATGCGCAGTACGCGTTGAGCCGACGGCTGGCCATCTCCAGGCGCAGCTTGGCCGCAGCTCGCACATCCTCATCGGACTTGATGCCGTCCACGTTGAACACGTAGCCCTTGACAACCCGCTCCAGTTCGGCGATCTCTGCCAGCAGTTCAGGCGACGCGTCGATGGCGAGCTTGCGCGCCTTGGCGCAGCCGTCCAATACGTTCTCCAGTACGCTGGTGTGAAACCGTTCGCCCTTCTGGCCCTTGTATGTTTCCAGGCGGTCGGTCAGGTACTTCAGTGGTTCAAGCATGCGTGCCACCGTGGCGTTGTTGGTGTCTGCCAGCATTTCGTGGAACTGCTGCTGCACCGCTGCCTTGTCGTCATCGTTCATGTCGAACAGTGGGTGGTCTTCGTTGGGCAGTGGCACCATGCGGAAGTCAAAGCTGATGCGCGCCGCGAAGTCTGTAGCCGATGGGTAGTCGGCCAGCGTTGCATGCCCCTGCGCCTTGCCGTAGTTGCGGTAGGCGATGTCGTCCAGAACCAGCTGGTCATACTGCGGCATTGCCTGGGACTTGAGTGTATCCACCACAGCGATGACGTGGCGCAGCCCTGATGTGTACTCGAAGATGTTATCCCCGCGCACCAGCCGTTTGTCACCACAGCGCTCCGTGTTATCGCAGTGGTAGGCATAGACCTCGCTGACTGCCTTCATCAGCTTCCAGATCGGCGTGCCTTCCTTGCGGAACAGCTTGGTGAATGCCGTGGCCGATGCGTCGTTCTGGCGCAGTTGGTTGGTCATGGCGGTGTCGCGCTTGACCAGTGTTGTCCGGCGGATGACCAGCTTGGCTTCGATGGCCTTGTCCGACAGACGTGCCACCTTGAGCGGTGCGGGTTCAACGCTGGTATCAAATGATGTCCAGTTTGCTGTGTTCATTTCATTTCCTTAATGCGTTGAAGTGCATGGGTTGCTGTTTGGCGCATGGTGTGCGCGCTGGTTACTGGGTCTGCATCCTTAATACCTTGCAGGGCTTCCATGGCTATCTGAAGTTGGGGTACAACGTACGGGTACTGCGCACGGGCCATCAGTACATCGAAGACACGCTGCCGAAGCTCCTCCGGTAGGTCCATAAGTTGTTTGCGGATTAATTCGCTTGGCATTTCAGTTCTCCAGTTTCTTGATGATGTATTCCTGACACGCTTCAGCCGTGTCCCGTATCCAGATGATTCTGTACCCGCAGTCAGCGGGTCGTGCCGCGTTCAGTCTATGGCACGCATCTGTACCTGACGCATCACACCCATAACATATAGCCTTATACGGGTAGCTGCGCAGATCAAGGTTGAACTGCGTGACGATGGCATCCACTGCGATGAATATTGTCATACACCCTCCAGGGCCAGTACGGCAGCTGCCACCCGCCGTATCTTGGTTGATTTAACCCAGATGACATGGCGCGGCGAGCAGTCAAAAGGTAATTCTCGGCAACGGTCGTTTACCCTGCCGGGTAGGTCACCGGGTTCATTTTCACCCCAGCATCCTTCGCATCCGTCTGTCTCGCAGGCCACGACCAGCTCAACACCGGTGCGGGTTGTCAGGGTGTACTGCTTGGGTGTGTCAGATGAGGACAGCAGCGTTATCTGCGGCCCACGACTGGAACGCCCTTGTGCGCTTGATGGCCGGGCAACGCTTGATGGCGTCCTTGACGCAGACCACGCGCAGCTCGGGGGCGAAGCGGTCAGTGTAGGTGCACACTGCCTCGAAGTTGTCAGCGCTGGCAGCGCGGGATATGGCACCCATGACTGCATAGCGCGCATCGAGTTTCTCCGGCACGATGGCGTTGGCCGGGTCCATCAGGATGTCGAGCGGGTCTGGCAGCTGGCCGAACAGGTTCTTGAAGCCGATGTACTCCGCAGCACGGCCAGCGCCGACGCTGCCTGCGATGTTGTCCAGCTCCACGTGTGACGGCAGGCCAGTGGGCATGCGTGCCACATCTTCCCATGTACGCGGTGTCGCGTTGCAGTAGCGGTTCGCGTCAAAGTCGACCAGTGCTGCGCCTTGCATGAAGCGGTGGTACTGGATCAGCTCCACCGGCCAGTTCATCTTGTTGGCGTGTTCGACCCACTCATCCAGGTTCTCCGTGAAGTCGATGCGCCGGGTACGGCCGGCCAGCTTGGTCGTCATGCGGTTGGCGCCTGACTTGTCTTCGGTACGGTTGCCCGTTGCGATGATGAACAGCTGGTCACTGAGTTCCAGCGGCCCTGCATGGCGGTCATAGATCACCCCGCACAGCGCGTTCTGCATGGGCACCATGGCATCAGACAGTTCTTCCAGCAGGAGCGCGCAGCGGCCCACGCCCTTGCGCAGCTTGTAGAACTCTTCGGGCGGCACCCACTTGGTGAACTCGCCGTTGTTGTTCGGTGTGCCCAGGACGTCCACGGGATCACGCAGCGACGCGACAAACTCCACGGTGTTGGTATGGTCGAAGCCCAGCTCACGCAGTGCCTCACGGGCACAGGCCGACTTGCCTCCACCGGGCTGGCCCATGATCATGAACACGGTCTTGTTGGCGTCAGCGCGGTCCTGGTTGAACTGGGCGATGATCGAAGTCTTGACATCAGAGAATTTCATTTTTAGTCCTTGAGTGTTGTGCTGCCATCAGGGCTGGCAGCGATGCCCTTATAACTTGTCTTCCATGCGCAATGCAACGAAGTCGGTCAGCCGAACCCAGACGTACTCGTAGTCGCACGACTCCGAACAGCTGTAATGTCCTGTAACATCGTCTATTTTCCGCGTGTCATTCTCCGGGCACATCGCACAGGGCCGGCCGGAATGGCGTATCACTTTTGTTGTGAGGCAGCGCACACAGGGTTCGCCGTTGACATCGGCGCGATCTCCTTCCTTGCTCATATCATTCCTCCATGGCATAAGCGACTGCTGCTGTGACGGGCACCCAGACCTCACGGTCTCCACAGCTACTGTCACAGTGGCGGTTAGGGCCTCGCGTGTGTGGGCACAGGCCGCACAAGTCTGTCCTTACACCGGTGGTTCTCGTTTCGATGCCTATCATGTCGCGGCGATCTGCTATGGATATTTCCACGCAGTCCACGCCGTGTATGGTTGCCCTTCTGCCTGTGCGCATATCATTCCTCCAGACGCAGCACAACGGCTTGAGTCTCATGCAGCCATACGGCGCCGCCACAGTAGTGAGCCGAACATCCGGTGTCACTCAGGCCGCTGTATTTGCGCACCCCAAACTCGCACATATCACACACTGTTGAGAATTCGCCGTTGTTAATCACCAGATTGAGCGGCACCACGACAAACTGCGGGTGGTGCACACTGCGATCCCAGAGCTCATACTCGGGGTTGCGATCGTCGGTTACTGCTGTCATGGCAGTGGGTACTCACAGTCGTGCAGGTATGTCACGACGTAGCCCAGCTGGCGCACGCGGCGTATGGTGTGCTCGGTCATTGTGATGGTGTTGGCCACCTCACAGAACAGCTGCGCCGTATCGTTGGCCGGCAAATATACTTGGCGTCCATACTGCTGCTTGATGCGAAGTTTGCATTCCAGTTTTTGCAGCGCGTTGACCAGTGGTGCCACGGTGTTCATCGCTCGCTCCTCTCAAGTTCTTCACGCACGATGCGCCTGTAGTACGCGTCGCGCTCTTCACGTTTCTGTTCTGCATATGCCATGATGCAGCCAATCCAGCAGCCCAGTATGAGGGCAGCCAGCAGGACGATCAGCGCCACCGGCGCCCATCCAGGAATGTCGTTCAAGTCCATGTCAGTTCTCCAATTTCAATACAACAACCTGCGCGCGTGTCAGCCACACACCATCGCCGCACTTCCACGGTCCCGCGCTGCATCGGCGGGTAGTCACGGAACTAAGCAGCGTGTCGTTCGGTCGCTTGCTCAGGTAATGTCTGGCACAGCCGCTGAAGCCACACCATTCAGCGTCACCACGACCGCCGGTGAACGCCGCATCGGTGTACACACCGGGCAGCAGGCTGGCGTCATACTGCACCAACACCAGATCACGCCCATCAGGGTCTATCTGGCGCTTCCATATATGGATGTTAGCCACGATCACTGCTCCAGTTTCAGTATGGCCAGCTGGGTACGCGTCATGAATATCTCCGCTTGTGCGCAGTAATAGCCTTCAGACCGGCAGAGCTGGAGTGGGTGGTTCCATACCAATGACATGCTATGAAGGTGGGAGCGGGCGCAGTCTTTACAGCTCAAGTACCAAAACTGGCCCGCAGTGCTGACCCTCATCAGGGGTTCAGATTCCATGGGTGTGGCACTGTGTGTAGCCGGCTGCTCGCCGGTCGCGGGTACTGCGCACGCAGCGCGTTGCGTATCGCTATCCACTCCTGAAACATCGTCAGGTAGCGTTGTCTGAGTTTCCACAGTTTCTCCTTATCTGCATCAGGGTGGCGCATATATTCCATCACCAGCTTGCCATACACATCGAGCTTGGTGTGCACAGCGTTGTAGGTTTCATGGGCGCGGCGCATAGCCACGGCGTTCAGTTGACCAGTGCTCGCGCGCTCTATGGGTTCCATACAACACAGTCCGCATAGATGATCACGACTGCCAGAACGTATGTCACGCACAGAGCGGTAGCTGAAGGGTAGCGGCGAACGAATGCTCGAAGGTTTCCAAGGATGCGCGTGAGGTAATCTGCCATGATTGTTCTTCCAGTTCCTGGGTCAGTTTGAGATAGGCTGCGAACGGCAGCGGCTTGGCGTTGGCTGCGTTGCATGCAGCCACGTGATGAAGGTAGTGCGGACGGCTGATAGGTTTCACGATGCCAACTCCGACTCAATCAACTTGCGCAGAACGGCGGCGAACCGGCGCTTACCCTGCCGGGTGACCCGGTGCTTGTCTGACTTGGAGTGGCAGCAAGGGCAGTGCAAACCGCCAGGGCCAACCAACGCATAGCGTTTGTAATCCGACTTCATATTGCTATCCTTTCTTGTGTGTCTCAACAAACTCGCGCGCCCGGCGCTTGAGATGTCCATTGTCTGGATCGTCTAATAAAGATACGATCACGTCAACCGCTCGCTGAAGCCGGGTGTCAACCGGGTCTTTGGTGCGGCGTGCGATACCTGCCAACTGTGCGGCAGTTGGTTTACTCACTGGCCACAGCGTCTTCAATTCAGGATACGTGTGGCACATCAGCCCACGAACGATGTTCGTTATGGTGGTGCCGCGGCTTGATGCCAAGGCACGAACGCGTTCCTCAGAGACTTTGTTGTCTCTTAAATATACAGATGTCAACGCGCCAAGCCCGTGCGGCGGGTAGGTGTTGAGCTTCGAACGCAGGAAAGTCTGCGCTTGTGGGGGGCATGTGATGGTGATTGGCATGGTTTGACTCTTTGTTTAAATCACAGGAAGGCCCATAAATTATAGTGTTTTTGGACAAATGAGGCAATGAGTCAGGGTTCCGTGGGCTCAGCCGGGTTTTGTGCGTGTGGGAATTGTCGTGAGTTGAATAATTAGGATACGTATAATTACGATACGTTCCCATTTCTCTCGCGTAACCCGGAGCCTATTTTGTAAATTATTATCTCATTACCTCATTACCCCCACAAAGCCTTGGAAACACTGGGTTTCAATTGAGTTAGGCTTTGAGAGTTTGAGCAGAACCTTGCGCTCAGGCCGCGTGGCCTGGAAAACCGTATCTTTTGGATACAGACGTATATTTAAGATACAAACCTATCCTAATTATTCAATTCATATCTTTAGGATACGCAGTACCAGCCGTGACAAATGCGGACACGTTGCGCCGGCTGATGACGGTGCGTTCTCCGCCTGTCGAGCCGGTAGTCCTCGGGTTTCCGCACCCGAACACACGCGCTGATCCATACAGGTCAACGCCTGTGTAGTTGACAACATGAGCGCGTTTTTGTGGCGTCTTGGTGCCACGATTGATTTTGATTTGGTACATGGAATTTGCGTCCGTCAAGGTTGACCAGTGCTGCGCCGAAAAATAACGGGCCTTGCGGCCCGCCACCTTATGCCTGGGTGATCTCCTTGGCTTCGGTTTCCACGATGTCGTACTTCTCGCTCAGGATTTCCCGAGCGTGAAACTCAGCGGCTGCTTTGACCATGTAATCCAGCAAAGCCTTACCGTGCACTGGGGTTCCGGCTTGGGTCGCTTCGTTCGCTTGTTTGGTCAGCGAGTCTAAAAACTTATCAAACTTCGCGCCAATCTCCAACACGCTAACCGGCGCAGCTTCGGGCACAGCATCTTCCCACGGCTGCGCCATCAGCACTTCGCGCAGTTCTGGTGTATCGGTCTTACCCAACTTGTGATACTTGTCGTAACTGAAAGTCTTCGCACCTTTTGCAATGAACATGCAACCGTTGCGTTCAAACCATGCACGCAGCGAAGCCTTACGGCCCTGCTTACCCAGCGCATCAACCAACTGGTCTGCCAACGTAACATCACCATGCAAGACTGCATGAACGACGCATTCAACGGCACATGCTTGCACGTCTTTTGTCAGCTTCGCAGCGGTGCGGCCGATAGCGCCGATTGTCTTCAGAATTTGTGTTTTTTCCATGATATTCACCTGTATAAAGTTACCGCATAGGAACGGCAGAACTGACCTATGCTGTAACCCTTGCGGGTTATCGGATTTTTTGGTTCGCGGCATCCTGTATGTGCACCCTTTGGCACGCCGATCTATACGCTATTCCGGCCCATAGCGCCGTCTGCGTTACGTTGCAGCCCACGGCCAGCTAATCTGTCACATTTTGCTGGGCCTTCGCACAGATAGAGTTTTGCTGTGCACTTAGGGGATAGGACATTGCCACTACCGGCGCAACGATATACCCTCACACCATGCGCCCTGCTTCGCTGTAATCAGCGTCAGACGCACAGACGTTCCTCAGCTGTTGACGCACCTACCACATAGCGGGTGCCTCAGACCTACTCGAACGGACGGCGCACCTCGCGGCGGAGCCGATGACCGGGTGGACTTAGCTGTATTCCATGCCACCCTACACCTATGTAAAAACCGGACAACGGGGGGGCCAGATGGACAAGAGATCGACGGCTTTCGAGTCTCGCCCCCGCCACACACACCATTCCTAAAAATCAATAACCTACTAAATTAGTCGAGTATTTCCGCGAATGACGCCACCGGTTTCTGAAGGTACCCCCCGTCAAAATTCATGCCAAAATTTATTTTTCCGGTAAACTCGGCCCATCTACTTTGGAGCTGCTATGACTTCTGGATACCGCGAAATAGGCCCTGATGGAAAAGTGCCCCCGTACGCCTACCCATCCTCCACACCAGAAACCAAAGGTTCCCAGTACCAGGAAAACACGCCCACCTTTGAGTCGTTACATTCCGGCAATGCCGGCCGCGGCATTATGGGCGTGCCGGGTATGTCTCGCGGGGAAGTACATCCACCTTCCGCGCAACCCCACATGGCCAACGGCGGAATGGTAGGTCACAAACACCCCGCTCCCCCCATGGCACCCCCGGCCTCCACAGCGACGCCTGCAGCCAACACAGGTGGCATGCACAGCGGTGGACCGGTAGGCCCAGCCTCCTACCCCAAGAAACCCAACGCGCCGTTCAAGCCCTTTGGCAGCCAGCCGGACGCCAAGCCCCAGTAACCCGCCTCCCGGCAATCCCGTAAGCCCTCAACAGGCTTAACACCATGGAAAATTTGCCAGAACTCACGGACGACCCGCTCGAATTCGGGTGGGCGCCGAAAACTCAGATCGAAATACCCCCGGAGATGGTCGTCTCCATGGCCCAGGGTATGGAAGACCCGCAGGCGATCGCTGAAAAACACGGGTTTTTCGGTGACCGGTGGGAAAAACTCAAAGTATGGAAGCCGTTTTTGGACGCTGTGGCGCACCAGCGCGCAGAATTGGACAAGTCCGGGTACACCTTTCGGGTCAAGGCGGCCTGGAAAGCGGAAGATTTGGCAGACGACTTCTACCTGAAGGCCAAAAGGCCAGAAGCTACCTTCCAACAGGTGCAGCAGGCAGTGACTTTCTTCACGCGAATCGCCGGATTGGAGCCCAAAGAGGAAAAAGTGGCCAATTCCGGGGAAGGTTTCAGTGTGACGATCAACATGAACGGCCAGAACACGACCATTTCGGGTTCGCGCAGCCCCTCTGACACCTTGGAAATGGAGGATGTCACTCCCCGCAGCGGCGGATACGTCATTGCGCCTCTGATCGACCCCACGCTGTTTGCCGAGATGGCGGCAAACCAGGACAACTGATGGATGTAAAGTACACGGCGACCCCCACGGGCGGCAAATTCATGCAGTCCAACAAGTCGGTGCGGCTTATCAAGGGGCCGGTCGGCTCCGGCAAGTCCGTGGTGTGCATCATGGAGATATTTCGGCGCTGCGCTGAGATGCCCAAGTGCAAAGACGGCTTTCGGCGCTCCCGGTGGGCCATCATCCGCAATACCAGTCAGCAACTGAGGGACACCACGCTCAAGACATGGTTCAACTGGTTCCCGGACGGCGTGGCGGGGTCCTGGCGTGTGTCAGACAAGGTGTTCACCATCAACGTCGGAGACATCCGCGCGGAAATTCTGTTCCTCCCCTTGGATACGCCGGATGATCAGCGCAAGCTCCTCTCCCTGGAGCTGACGGGAGTGTTCGTCAACGAGGCGCGTGAGGTCCACCCAGAGCTCATCATCGCCGCGCGCTCGCGCATGCCGCGCTACCCCAGTAAAAGCATGCTGCCGATCGACCCGGCCACCGGCAAACCGGTCAACTACTGGTCCGGGCTGATCATGGACACCAACCCGCCCAGCGAAGACAGTTGGCTCTACGAGCAGTTTGAAGTCATCAAGCCCGAAGGGTGGGAGTTGTTCAGCCAGCCCAGCGGCCTGTCCCCCCTGGCGGAGAACCGGGACAACCTGGGCGCCACCTACTACGAGGACATGATGGCCGGTGCCACGGAGGACTTCATCCGGGTGCACGTGCACGGCGAGTACGGCCGCTCCCTGGTGGGCCGCCCGGTGTACGAGAAGAGCTTCGTGCGGGAATACCACGTCGCCCCCAGCACGCTCAAACACATTGAATACGACCAGTACCCCATCATCATCGGCATGGACTTCGGGCGCACCCCAGCGGCCGTGTTTCTGCAGCGCGATGCGCGCGGGCGGGTGCTGGTATTGGATGCCATCTACGTTGAAAATATCGGACTGCAGGGTTTCCTGCGCGAGCATGTCAAGCCGCTCCTGAGCCGGCGCTTCCCGGCCAACCGGTACATCATCAGCGGCGACCCGGCGGGTTGGGCCAAAAGTCAGCTCAACGAGCAGAACGTGGAAGACGTGTTCCGCGAGGAAGGCTTGCGCAGCATCAAGGCTCCGACCAACGATCCGGTCAAGCGCATCGGCGCGGTGGAGAAGCTGCTGGCCGGACAAGTCAACGGCGGCGCAGCGCTCCTGTTCTCCTGCCCGGAGACATCGGACGGGATGAAGCACTTGATCCAGGCCATGTACGGTGGGTACAAGTACAAGCGCAAAACGGACGGGTCCTACGACACCCAGCCGCTCAAGGACGAGTTCAGCCACTGCAGCGACGCCCTGCAGTACGGCGCGCTGGCGATAGACAGCGGCGTCATGGCCTCCGCCTTCGGGACCACTCGGCGCCCGGTGAGAATTGCCAGCGCAGTAGGTTGGACATAAAAGCCGTCTGTGCTATAGTAGCTGCGACCCGCCGTGGGTCTTACGGAGATTTTTATGGCAGACAACGCAGATCAGTACAAGACCCTCGGTTCCGTTGGCGGCATGGGCTCTTCCGCCCAGGCTGGCGGTTTTTCAGCCGGCCCCTTGATTGCAGGCAAAGGCGGCATGCGAGGCGACTCCAGCCCCGAGATGGGCGGCGGCATGAAGGCTGGCGGTAACGTGCTGGTAGGCGGCCACTTCGGACCCACGACCAAGGCAGCCAACGCCGAGACAGGATACAACCAGGGCGACGAGTTCGCCATGGCGAAGGAGTCCACCCCGTTCGGCAACAAGGAAGCCCTCGGTGGCGCCAAGGCCGGCGGCGACATCCTCGGTGGCGCGCTGGACAGCCAGGGTAACCCCAAAGCCGCTCCGGCGGAAAAAGGGTATGCACAGGGTGACATGTTCGCTGGCAAGAAGAAATAATGGCCGGACTGGTACGTGTCGAGAACAACGCGCAGCTCGATGCCCGCCAAGCGGCGGAGCAGGCTGCGCAGGACCGTCAAAACGATCCGCTGATCTCTGGGCTCGCCGGGTACCTGCGTCGGCTCTGGGAGCCGGCCAAACGGGCCAAACTCCCGATCGAGACCAAGATGTTCAAGGCCTTGCGCCAGCGCAACGGCCAGTATGAACAGGATGTGCA